>Ga0172378_10007074_pt1 | contig 10448 bp, 9 predicted proteins | sample GrowelOW332metaG_FD_119755 | JGI IMG/M metagenome (GOLD analysis project Ga0172378, IMG submission 119755) | Groundwater microbial communities from an aquifer near a municipal landfill in Southern Ontario, Canada - Pumphouse #3_1 metaG | ecosystem: Environmental > Aquatic > Deep subsurface >... | reverse complement strand
TTCACCAGAGCAAGTCAAACCGGCAGTGAAGAATCGGTTCTCACAGAGATCAAAATCGTCTTTAACGACCCTGATTACACAGCAGGAATTCAAACTGCCCAAACAATGCTAAAGAACAATGCAATGAATTATGTCCACGGAACAATTGAGCTATCCCTTGCGAATAATTCCAATGTAAACATATTCCTGTTCGACATGAACGGTCACAAAGTGGCGACCCTTTATAAAGGAACTCTTTCCCGCGGCACACACTCATTTGCAATGAGCTACATAGCAAAAGGCCTCTACATCATCCGCGCGACAGGCTCTTTCGGCACAATCAACAAACCAATGGTCATCAAGTAATTTTTCTAAAGTAAAAAAGGCACTGGGATTTATTCCCGGTGTTTTTTTGTGTTTTTAGGAACTTTTCCTATCCACGAAAGGATGTTTTATCAAAAAAGCGCAACAATTAAAACCGATTCAATTTGTACCATTTGCAGCAATCATCCTTCTCCGTTCAAATATGAATCCGTCAGGCAATTTCTAAAAACTGGTTTGCATCCACAAAATCGAGTAAAACTAGGCAAAAAATCAATCTCTTGGCGATTCGGCCCATAAAAGCAGGATCCCTCAGCATCTGCCAATGATGATGCAAAATGCCAATAATGGTGTATTGATATGTTCCTTATGACAAAGAGCCTCAACCGATTCCAGATCCTTTTCCAGAGCGGCTCTTTTCTTATAACAAACCTTTTACAACCATTTCCGCTTTATTTTTCTATTTATACCAAGTATCTAACGGAGTGTTCTAATATGAAATTTACCCATACCCTAGCCGCAATTGCGATTGCCGCAGCAACCACGCAAGCTGCTGTCAGTTATACCCCCGTCACCGAAGGTGCAACAGGCGGCGCTCAAAAACTTTATAATTTCCTCGCCACTAATTATGGCGTTAAAACCATTTCCGGTATGATGACCGGAGATGTCGGCTCCGCAACTGACATCAAGTCTCAAGTAGACGTCGATACAATGTACCAAAAAACCGGCAAATACCCGGTTCTCGTGGGCTTTGATTTTTTGTTCGCAACAGGCCTAAATTCATCCAGTTCTTGGTATCAGTCCTATACAAATACAGCACTCACCCTTGCCAAAGACCTCTGGAACAAGGGTGGCATTCCTGCTTTCACTTGGCACTGGAAAGACCCGAGCGATTCAGTGGATCAATTCTATGTAAACGGCCACGATACGGTAACGACTTTTGATTTTACTAAAGGTTTCAATTCAGGAACAACCACGTGGAACACGAGTTCTACCGTCTATCAAGAACTCGTATCGGACATTGATGAAATCGCAGCCTACTTTCTCCAGTTGCAAAAAGATAGCGTAGCCGCTGTTTTCCGCCCCCTTCACGAAGCAAGCGGCGCTTGGTTCTGGTGGGGCACGCAGGGCGGGGCCGCCTATCAAGCTCTTTACAACCTCGTCTATGACCGCATGGTCAACGTCGATGGAGTCAAAAACTTGGTATGGGTATGGAATCCGGAATATGCAACAGATACCGATTGGAATCCCGGTTCAACCAAGTACGACGTAATCAGTTTGGATATCTATGAAGCCTACAATTATACGAACAAATTCGTTACCGGTTACAATACCCTGACAACAAATTTCGGAGCAGAAAACAAGATCTTTGCCGTTTCCGAAAACGGTCCTATTCCAGACATTTCCACAATGACTCTCAACAAGACCGTATGGTCCTGGTGGATGCCTTGGTATCAAAGCTGGAGCGGTAAATTCCTCGACCAGACAATGGACGCAGTATGGAAAGCCAATATGTCGGACCCCTGTACTATTACTCTCGATGAAATGCCGGGCTGGAATAATTATACTATTTCTACTTCACAAGTCGAAGCTTGCACAGTCGCTTATGCTTTGGGCGACCTCGATACAGCGAGAACGGTTGCAGACGTATATCCCGGAGATACAGCGACAAACGGCTGGCTCCGCGTCAAATTCAGCACGCCAGAAGATGACACAGCCAAAGGCAACGTAATAATCGCTTCCTCAAGCGTAGGGAATTTGGCCGATCTTTCCTCTGCAACCACCCTTACAATGACAGTCTATAATACAAACGAACTCTCTGGCATCTGGTTTACCGTAGCCTTTTTGGGCAATGCCAGCACAGGATGGGGTTGGGCACAACCGGACGGCTGCTGGGTAAATGCTGGCGATTCCACCACCTGCACAATAGACCTCACTACGACGACAAAAGATAAAGTAGTCCTCACAGGCACAGACTATACGACCTTTATGAGCAACCTTTCCAAGGTTTATATTGAAATTTTCGGCGAGAATTACACAGGTACGATATTCTATGACAACGTTGTTGTCGACGGCTCAACAACAATCAACGCATTCGACGACACGACAGAAACAATAGAAGCCGAATCGGATAAAAACTTGGTCGTCGCAGAAATCATCGGAAAAGGAAAAACGACGGCTATTGCGACCCATACCGCTATGGTTTCTGCAAGCAAGCTCTCCGTTCAAGGCAGCAGCATTCAACTCACCCTTACAAAATCAGGAACCATTTCCGTTGACCTCTTCGATCTCCAAGGACATCGCGTAGCAAACCTCCACAACGGAAGCCTTTCCGCAGGCGTACACGCCATCGCTATGCAAAATGTAAACAAGGGAGTCTATGTGATACGGGCAAAAGGAGCTGGCCTGAATGCACTCCAAAAAGTGATCGTCAAGTAATTTTTCCAAACTCAAAAAAACACTGGAAATTTATTTTCAATGTTTTTTTGTATTCTCCGATACCGTTTCTCGAAATCATACCCAATCAGTATTTATGGATCTGGGTCTCTTCCTAAAGGGATCGTTTGGTACTAAGTGCTGAAGCACAAAGAGTCTCAGTTTCTCACTAAGCAGCATAGCTGCAAGTGTTCGTGTTTCCCTTTCGTCTCGTAAGTTCTTTTCGCAGGGATCATTCCTACTCCTTTCGCACATTCATCTATGAAGGATCTGGGTCTCTAAGCGCTGAAGCGCTAAGCGTCTCTGTTTGCCAGTACATTCGCCAATTCCAGGGATCATTCTCACTACAATTCCAAGTTCCGAAATCGTTCGCACGGAGACAGGATATATCTATTTTCCGGTCACAATGCGGAATTTTTAGTTGTAATACCGAAAGATTTTCAATCTTCCTCTTTTTTATTTTCACAAAAAAAAGTCCAACAAAGGACTCTTTTTATTGAATCTAAAAAAAAATTAAATCATCGTCGCAGAAAAAGTTGCATTGCACACAAGTGCAGAATCCACCTTCATTTCACCTGTAAAGAAGAGAATTCCACGGCGCATCTTGTCAAGCATCACTTTGATTTCCAAACGGTCTCCGGGGCGGACCGGTTTGCGGAAGCGGCACGTATCTACACCCATAAAGGCCGGACGCTTGCCCGCGCATTCCGCTTCATAGCGAAGAGAGGCAAGAATTGCACCCGCCTGAGCCATCGTTTCAATTTGGATGACACCCGGCATTACCGGTTCATCCGGGAAATGACCTTGAAAAAAAGGTTCGTTAAAAGAAACATTCTTCACTGCAACTATTGACGGCACTTCAGCGGTAAGATCAAGCGAAAGCACCTGATCCACAAAAAGGAAGGGATAGCGGTGCGGAAGAATTTTGAGAATCGCCGCATAATCCAAGAGGACACCGGGCTTTTCAGATTTGGGGAGCGTTTCTAAAGACATATTCTAACAACCTCTCTAACAATTGCCGGTGAGCTACATGTCCACCATTGTGAATTCTAATCCGCAATTTAGGTAAAAAAGGCGCTGGAAGGGAGAGGTCTCCCACAAGATCTAGAATTTTGTGAATTACAGGTTCCTGTTCCATACGCAAAGGTCCGCCAATCAATGGTTCTGCGAGTCCTAGTGAATTTGTTTTCAATAAAAGACCGCAAGAATTGTCCACCGCAGAAAGAAGTCCAGCCTCTCGGGCTTTATTAAAATCGTCTTCAAATATAAATGTGCGCGCTGGAAAAATTTTCACCAAATCTTCTGCATCATAAAACGCAACATAAGCGCTATCTTCATATCCATTGCGAAAAATGGAGTACTCCACTTCCAGCGTTTCCGCCGGGCATACGGAGCAAAAGCCGCCGTTCCACTTCCATTCGCACCTGATAGGCGCATCATAAAAAAGCAAATTTTGTGGAGTTCCAGCCAAAGAACGAATCGCAGCATACCACGGATAAGCACTGCCATCCAAAATGGGCAGTTCTTTTTGATGAGCATGTACTTCAAAAAAGTATTCTGGATAAAGTAAAAAAACTGGAGACAGATGCTCCATCGACGAAAGTGAATTTTCTGAATCTTTTACCAAGATGGACGTGCGGCATACCTTAGCCTGCAAGGCTTTGAACGTGTCCGGTTCATTTGTATTCCAAAGGAGTTCCCCAGAAGAGGCAAACCATTCCACCCCGGGGGGAAGATTTTTGCGGCAGACGATCTTTGCCGAAGCAAATGGGAGCGAAAGCGATACCGATGAGAGTTCCGTTTCAAAAAGCTGTTTCATCGTTTGTACATATCCAAATACAAAAGAAACGATGCGATCTGATGCGGATGATTCATTTCGCAAGAGCGTATTGCAGCAAGCACTTGTTCCTTGGAATAGAATAGCGTCTCTATATTTTCCGTACTATCAAAATGAGTATTACCACTCGGCAAAACGCCTGTTGCGCTCACTACAAAAAAACGCCCGCGATGCCGGTCCGGATTCATTGGAAATTCGCGAAGAAATTTCCACGCTCCTCCGCCATGCGCGCATTCTTCTTGAAGCTCGCGCTTAGCAGCCTCCAATGGAGTTTCCCCTTTGTCGATAATACCTGCCGGGAACTCCAACGAAATAGAATGCGTCCCCTGGCGGTATTGGCGCTCCATCAAAAACCGGCCCTGCGCATCTTCTGCAAGGATCAGCACCCAGTCCGGTTGCCAGATCGTATAAAAGTCAGAAATGACTTTGCCTGTAGGAAGTTCGCACGTTTCCTTGTCCACTCTAAGCCAGCGCGAATCGAGCAAATTTTCCGTCGAAAGTGTTTTCCAAGGTTTGAGCTTACTTTCTTTCATAGTCGAGCACAAATTAAAATTCAGGAACCGGATCTAAAAGGGTTTCGTCAAATTTAATGTCGGTATATTTGTAATGGAATTCTTTTTCGAGCAAATACAAAGCAAGTTCTGTGTTAGTCCAATTTTTCTTGGCACCAATCGATTCAAGCCCTTTCGTCACAAGGGGAAGCGTCGCCCGTAAATCCATTTTCCAGTTCTGATCATCCCATTTGAAAATAATCACAGGCACTTTCGGACTGTTAGCAAGCCCTACGCTCCCGCGATCATTCTTAACTTCAAAAGGCCCTAGTTTGAGCCCCGCCGCCCTCTGAATAAGCCCGGCCTTTCCCGTCACAAGAGAAAGCATGCGGTAATCCGAATTCATATTCGGCTTCCAAGCCTTTTCGTATTCGTTTACGCGGTAAAAAAGTACGGCAAGTATTTCACAGAACTGTTTCGTCTCTACATCTGCCTTGGGTGAAGTCTTTGCATAAAGTTGCAGAGAATCCATCCAGTAGCGAGAAGAATCCGTAATAAATTCAAGGAGGCTCTCCGGGGGAACGTTTGCCATAACCTTTTCCTGCATCGTTGCATAAGTCTTTTCCAGCAAAGCGAGCTTTTCTTCTTGAGATTGCCGGTACGTGACTGCATCCGAAGACGCCGTTTCATTGTTAGAGCCTGCACAAGCAAAGAAGAGGACTGCTATAAGCAAAGCGAATATTGTATTTTTTTTATAATGCATCGCGATTCCTATCTAAAAATGCCTCTTGATGAACTACTCCGGGCCTGCAAATGTACCGGATACCAAGGAGGCGGCCCTGGTGGACAATTCCGCAACAAGACAAACTCCGGAGTCAACCTTCGGCTGGATGCTTACAATTTAGCAATCAAATCTTGCGAAAGCCGCAGCGCAAATGAAAACAAGGTACACGCGCTGCACAGATTGCGGATGGCAATTGCCCTCAACGTACGCGAAGCACCCAAAGCAGCGTCTCTTCTCAAATTTCCAGGAAGCATTGGGCACATACAGCACTCAAATGCGCTCTATCCGCAATTCATTGCCGACGTACTTGACATTGTAGCCTCCAACAAAGGTGATACAAAAGAAGCCGCTCGGGCTTTCGGGCTCACACCTACAGGACTTACCAAAATACTCCATGCAGACAAAGCCGTACTCGCCAAAATTCAAGAACTCCGCGTCGCCGGTGGAAAACCGAGCCTCAAAAGATAGAAGCTTGAGACAACTTCTGCAGTTTGTACCATTACCGCCGACTCGCAACAGTAAGCAAAACTCGTAGTTCATAAACATTAAAAAGCTGCTAACGTTCAATTACAAAATAATTGCGATAGTTCTCTCCATTTTTGAAGTTTGAGGGCCGATGATCCCCTAGTCTCCACTCGTTAGCCGAGCAATGCCCATTACATTTTATAGATTATAGTTATGAAAAAATTACTCCTAATTCTTTTCCTCCTTTTAACGGCCTCTTACACACAAGCAAAAACAGCTGCTTGGATAACGCTTGAAGGCGACGTAGACCCGGGCATGTATGAATACGCGTCCCGCGCCATCGGAGAGGCGGTACAAAAGAATCCGGATTATATCATCTTCGACATCAATACATTCGGCGGTCGATTGGATGCGGCTTTCGACATTGTCGATACCATTATGGGGATCAAAAAGGCAGAGACCATAGCTTTCGTCTCTAAAAAGGCAATCAGCGCAGGCGCCCTCATCGCCCTTTCAAGCAAACAGCTCTATATGCTTCCGGGAACAACCATCGGCGATTGCGCACCTATCGTACAAAATAGCGACGGGACTCCAACGATCGTCGGCGAAAAGATACAATCCCCACTCCGCGCCAAATTTCGCAATCTCGCACAAAAGAACCACTATCCGGAACTTCTCTCGATGGCAATGGTTTCCCCCGACCTAGCTGTATATGAACTCAAAAAAGGCGATAGCACTTTGGCCGTAGAAGCGAGCAAGTATGACAAATGGAGCAAAAAAGAAAAAGCTCTCTGGAGTACTCCGAAAGTTCTCGTAGATTCCGGCGAACTTCTTACGATGACCGATGAAGAAGCAATAGCCCTCCATTTTTCCAAAGGAACTCCAGAAAACAAAGCCTCGTTCGAAAAGTCTCTCGGCATCGAGCAGAAGCACGAAATCAAAATTACTTGGAGCGAAAAACTCGCACGTTTCATTGCATCCATTTCCGGTATCCTTCTCATATTGGGATTCGGTTCACTTTATATCGAATTTAAAACCCCCGGCTTTGGAATTTTTGGTATCGCAGGCATTATCCTCATCGCCACCGTATTCCTCGGCCAATACGCAAATCACCTCGACAGCTATCTCCCGGCGATTCTTCTCGCTTTAGGAGCAATACTCTTTGTCGTTGAAATCCTAGTGATGCCAGGCACATTCATTTTCGGTATCGCAGGTATCGTCTGTATGGGGGCGGCCCTCATCCTCACGTTTGATGTTTCAAGCCTCCCCGGGTTCTTCCCCGAGCTCAAGGAAGGAGAGTCTCCGGCTATCGAAATTATCCTCTACATCGCAGGGTGTGCAATCGTCGCAGCACTCTTCCCCATTCTCGCCTCCAAGTACCTGATACCTCTTCTCCCCGAAGGCTGGACACCAATGCTCAAGACAGATCTCGCCCAAGCAGTGTCTCCAACAGAAGACATCGTACAAGTGAAAGTGAACGATAGCGGTACAGCAGAAACTCCACTCCGCCCAGTGGGCCACGCCCGCTTCAAAGACAAGCTCTTTGATGTCCAGACAAAAGGCGAGATGATAGAATCTGGAGCCAAGGTTCGCATCACAGAAATCATCGATGGACGCATTTGGGTTACCACCCATAAAGAATCGTAATTTACTCCACCCAATAGAAAAAGCCGTCTCTATGCGGCTTTTTTTAATTTGTTATAATAACAAATTAAACTATTTTGCCCACGCCAATTACTTCGCGCACCTGTTCCAAACGGGCCTTAGCCACCGGGCGGGCTTTTTCAGCACCCGCGCAAAGGATCTCATCAATGCGTTCCGGGTGTGCCATCAGATCAAAATACTTTTCCCGCGCATCACCGAACGTGCGTTCCAGTACACGCTGGAGTTCACCCTTAGCGTAGCCCCAACCCATACCACCTGCCCGATATTTTGCAGCGAGATCTGCACATTCGTCCTCCGTTGCAAAAAGTTTAAACAGCTTGAACACATTGCAAGAATCAGGATCCTTGGGTTCTTCAATCCCTTGACTGTTTGTCACTATCTTGCCGAGCTTTTTTTTCAAAGCTTTGGACTCCAAGAAAATTTCAATGGTATTGTCGTATGATTTACTCATCTTGCGACCATCAAGCCCCGGAATCACATCCGTCGATTCTTGAATCAGCGGTTCTGGAATCGTGAACACATCCTTGTTCATTTGCTTATTAAAACGGATTGCCACATCGCGAGCGAATTCCACGTGTTGCTTCTGATCTTTGCCCACCGGCACTACATCGGCGCCGAACATCAAGATGTCTGCATCCATCAGGCACGGATAGCAATAAAGGCCCATATTAATGTTCGTGTCCAAATCCAAATTCTCGGCGCGGTTCGCTTCCACCTTCGCCTTATAAGCGTGAGCGCGGTTCATAAAGCCCTTAGGCGTAAAGCAGCTCAATGCCCAACTGAGCTCAAAAATTTCAGGGATATCGCTCTGTTTATAAAAAAGGCCCTTTTCTGGATCAAGCCCCATCGCAAGCCAAGTCGCCGCTACCTTGTGAATATTATCGTGCATCTCAGCGCCATCATGCACCGTCGTCAGCGCGTGATAATCCGCAATGAAATAGACGGTATCGTAATTTTTGGTAAGCTCGAGAGCCGGGCGGATAGCACCTAGATAATTGCCCAAATGAGGCGTTCCTGTGGGCTTGATGCCCGTAAGCGAAATTTTCTTCATAACTTCAAATTTAGTTAAATAGAAAATTTTTCCATCATAGAAAAAACGGTGAGCTGGGTTTAGGGAGAAAATCAAAGTTCATTTATTGTGCACCGCATTTTAAAAAATGTATGTTGAACTTATGCAGGAAGAAACACTCGAAACAATGCCCATCACGCGGGCCACTTTCCATTCGCTGAATCTCTTTAAAGGAGTTCTATTCGAAAGCATAGCCGGGTATCTCCTCACCTGCCCCATCATCAACGCAAAGGAAGGCGACGTCCTCATCAACCCTAAAACAGAAGAACGCCGGCTGCTCATCCTTATCGACGGGCTTTTGGAAGTCAAGATGGAAGGCAAAGAAGGAATGCATCTGGGCGACGTGCGTCCCGGAACCTGCGTTGGAGAAATGTCCGTATTCGACAATGCCGACCCAAGCGCTTGGGTCATCGCCAAAATGAACAGCACCCTGCTTTCCATATCCGCACCCACCGCAAAAGCCATTCTCAATGTATCGCACCCACTCTGCCTCAATATGATCCACATCTTAAGCCAGCGCGTACGCTACAGCAACAAAATCGTCTTTGCAGAACAGAACCACATCAAATACGTAGAACAAAATGCAACGATAGATCCCCTCACGGGCCTTCACAACAGACATTGGCTCGAAAGCATGTACACCCGCGAAATGAAACGGAGCAATGCGGGCAATTTTGCGCTTGCTGCATTTATGGTGGACATAGACCACTTCAAAAAAATCAATGACACTTACGGGCACCTCGCCGGCGACCAAATTCTAATGACTGTCGCACAAACCCTGGTCGAAGCCCTCCGCCCCTCCGATATGCCAGTCCGATTCGGCGGTGAAGAATTCACCGTATTCCTCCCAGGAACAACGCCCGACAATGCAGCAAAAATAGCTGAGCGCATCCGCAGTTCCATTGAAAAGAAAAAAATAAAACTAGAATCGGGCGGGCAAGAAATAAGCATCACAGTCAGCTTAGGCTATGCGGCAAGAGAAGACGGCGATACAGTCAACAGCATCATTGACAAATCGGACAAAGCGTTGTACTATGCCAAAAATACAGGTCGCAACCGCGCCTGCCAATATGTCAAGGGAATGTAGATAAAATAAATTTCTGCTTTTCAAGAAGCTCTCTACGCGGAGAGGGCGACAAACGTTCTCCTCGAAGCACGAATTATTTGTCGGGAGCATTTTCTTTAGTTTATTCTCTGTTTGCACGGAATTCTTCATTTTTTGTGAAGATGACGGGTATGAGAATCTTTGCAGGACAAAATCCAACACAGGAACCGGCACTCGAGCGTTATTTCGGAGCTAGACAAAGGGAATCATCTTTGGCTAAAAGCAAAAAAAACCTGCATTGTATTGCAGGCTTCAATTAAATTATGAAAAGATTACCAGCAACCGGCAAAAGAAAC
>Ga0172378_10007073_pt1 | contig 10449 bp, 8 predicted proteins | sample GrowelOW332metaG_FD_119755 | JGI IMG/M metagenome (GOLD analysis project Ga0172378, IMG submission 119755) | Groundwater microbial communities from an aquifer near a municipal landfill in Southern Ontario, Canada - Pumphouse #3_1 metaG | ecosystem: Environmental > Aquatic > Deep subsurface >... | reverse complement strand
TCAAGTGTATCAATGGCACCCTCAAGTTCCTTCAATCTTGAATTATCCAGTTTGCTGATGAGATCTGTTACATGGGAATTGAACATCCCAATCATCTGATTTGTTAATTCAGTTCCCTCATCAGTTAACTGCAACACAGTCTTCCTTTTATCGTCTTCTGCGGAAACTCGTTTTATAAGATTTTTTTCTTCAAGTTTATCTGCTAGATAAGTGAAGGAACCACTTTCCATATCAAGGCAGTTGATGTAATGCTTCATCGGTTTTCCTGGATTGAAATGAAGCTCTATAAGAGCCTTAATCTCGTTCTTTTTCAGTGGAACCTCTACTTGAGGTTTGAATGAACTTGAGAAATAATTCATCATTCTGGGTAATATGTTTGTTGCTTTAGCTAATTTTTCAATCTGCTCTTTTTCTGTCATATTAATTTTCCTCTATCAATATATCTTGAATTCTAACTAAATTTAATTATAAAGATATTTAAAGTCAATACATTTTATTTAGAATTCTAAGTATTTTTTCCATCAAAGATAAATAATATGCAATTGAACTCAAGACATATATGTGAGTTCTATTTGATAAAATTTTTTGATATAGCTTCAAAATCATCTCAATCTGCAAAACAATATTTGATTTTATGCATGTAATTTGTTCAGTTGCATGGTAGGACTTAGAAGCCAAAAAAAATCCACAGGCCTATCTGTGGATTATATATAGATTTATAATTTGGTTGTTAGAAAAACTTATTAAGAACACTCTTTCTTATTATAAGCTGTCCGCTGACTGTAGTCTTGTTGTGTATTTCTGAATTCTCTTTTATCTGACCAATGAGTCTTTTGGTTGCAAGTTTACCAATAACAGTTCTTTGAACATGGTTTGTAGTCAGTGGGGGATTGTTTGTTTCAGCTAGGAATATATCATCAAATCCTATTATTGAAACATCTTCTGGAATTCTATATCCCTTTTCTTTCAATGCATTCATGGCACCTATTGCAATGATATCATTATCTGCACATACAATTTTAGGGATATGTCTTCCTTCTTCAATATATTTTTTCATTCCTTCATAACTATCTTTAAGAGTTGGTGCCATAATAAATTCTCTTTTGCTATTGAATTGTAAATTGAAGCGCTTTACAGCAATGTTGACACCTTTCTTTCTTTCCAAAAAGTTCTGTGAGTTGAAGCTTGATCTGAAATAACCAAAATCAGTCTCCTGTGTGCTGCTCAGATATTTTATGTTGTTTATGATCATCAACTCGTTATCCATTGTGATGGTGTTGCAATCATAAAAAGGCATTGAGTTGTCCAAAACAATATAAGGTTTTTGGATATAATCCAATCCTTTGTAATCTGTTTCATTTATTTCTGTGCCTACAAGGAATATGCCATCATACTGTGAATAATCAAGCTCCTTAAGTTGCTTTTCATAATTGTCATATATGCTATATATCTGCAAGGTGTAACCACATTTATTGCATTCTTCTTGAATTGAATCCATTATTCTATTTATAAAACCAGAGTTCTGATCAACTAAAAAACCAATTTTTATTATTTTCAAGAATAGAAGATTTTTCTTTATATCCGAGGACACACTTTTTTGTTTTGCACTGTATCCCAGCTCTTTAATTAGCTTTTGGACCTGCATTCTTTTGGTATCACCAACTCCTGGTTTGTTGTTAATAACCAAGGATACGGTTGCTGGGCTCACTCCTGCTAATTTTGCTATTTCCCTTACTGTCATTGATAATTCCTGTTTAATTAGATTGTACTCTAATATAATTAAATCACTGAATTGTTTAGTTGTCAATAGTTTTGTTTAGTATATGTATTTAGTAAAGATAATTTAGAAATAATCTATAAAAACAAGAAAATAATTTTGTTTAGTAAAATAATTACTTATATCATAAATAAATATAATTTCAAAAAAATATTGTTTTTATGGCAATAAAAATTTGATTGACATTTTTTGAGTTAGCTATCTATAATATTTTCATAAACAAAAAACTAAATACATAGTTAAAAGTTTAGTAAACAAATTGGAGGATTTTTTTATGAAAAAAATTATTATTTTAGCGCTCACTGTATTATTAACAGTGTCAAGTTTCTCTTTTGCTCAGGGCTCAAGTGAAAAATCAGGTGATGCAAATGAAAAAGATTATCGCATTGCAGTTGTTCCTAAGCTAACAAGTATTTCATGGTTCCAGAGAATGGAAGTTGGAGTAAAGGAATATGCAAAAGAAACTGGCGTTGATGCATTCTATACAGGACCATCAGAAGGTGATGGTGCTCTTCAAGCTCAAGCTATTGAAGATTTAATTGCACAGGGTGTTGATGCAATCTGTGTAGTTCCTTTCTCAACAGAAGCATTGGAACCTGTATTGAAGAAAGCACGTGAAGCAGGCATTGTTGTTATAACTCATGAAGCTTCTACCATGACAAATGTTGATTATGACTTAGAGGCATTCAACAATGCTGATTATGGCCGTCACTTCATGGAGAAAATTGGTGAGATGACTGGTGGAGAAGGTGAATATCTTCTAACTGTTGGATCTTTAACTTCAGAATCACATAAACAATGGGTTGATGCTGCTAAAGAATTACAGGAAGAACAATTCCCTAAAATGAGTCAGTATGGTGACAAAATTGAAACTGCTGATAACCAAAGTGTTGCTTACAACAAAATCAAAGAAGCTTTAACTGCCAATCCAAACATCAAAGCAATTCAAGGATCTGCTATGCCTGATATAGCTGGTGCTGCACTTGCTGTTGAAGAACTTGGTTTGCAAGGTAAGATTGCTATTGTTGGTACATCTCTAGTATCAGTATCAGGCAAATATATTGAAAACGGAACTATTGAAATGGGTTCATTCTGGGATCCTGCTCTTGCTGGTAAGGCTTTAATTGAATTGGCTATCAAAGTATTAGATGGTGAACCTATTCAAAACGGTTTGGACTTAGGTGTAGCTGGTTATGATGATTTAACTCTCAATGGTAAGGTTTTATCTGGTCAGGCTTGGATTGATATTACAAAAGAAAATGTAAACGATCCTGCAATCGACTTCTAAAAGAATTAGAGACATTGGATAAGGGGAGGAAACTCCCCTTATAATTTGATTTATGGAGTATATGCAAATGGCAGAAGAACTTATTCGCTTGGAGAAAATTAAAAAATATTTCAATGGTGTTAAGGCTCTAAAAGGAGTTGATCTAACAATCAATAAAGGCGAAATTCACTGTTTGGCAGGCGAGAATGGATGCGGTAAATCTACTTTGATTAAAGTAATTTCTGGAGCTCATGAACCTACAGATGGAAAGATATATTTTTGTAATAAAGAGAAGACCCATTTATCACCTATTGATTCAATTCATATGGGTGTTCAGGTGATTTATCAAGATTTTGCTGTTTTCCCTAATTTATCAGTAGCTGAAAATATAGCTATGAATAAGAATTTAGTTGAAAATAACAAGAAAATGAATTGGAAAAAGGCGAGAGAACTGTCAATAAAAGCACTTGATATGGTAGGTGCAAAAATCGATCCAGATATATTGGTAGAGCGATTATCTATATCAAATAAACAGATGGTGGCCATATCACGAGCTCTTATTAATGATGCTAAAGTCTTGATTCTTGATGAACCTACAACAGCTCTTACAGCAAGAGAGGTCAATCTTTTAAATGAAACCCTTAGAAAATTGAAAGAAAAAGGAATGGCAATTGTGATAGTAAATCACAAGCTTGATGAGATCTATGACATTGCAGATCGTCTTACAATATTACGAAACGGACAGAATGTAGCAACTGGATTGATTGAAGAATTTGACAGAAAGAGATTCGTAAATTGCATGACTGGTAGGGAAATAGTTGATGAAATTTATCAACCTGTAACCAGTGATCAAGAGATATGCAAGGTTTCAAACTTAGGCCTGACTGGTTACTTTCAGAATGTAGATTTTTCGTTGTATAAGGGAGATGTATTAGGAATAACTGGTCTACTTGGATCTGGACGTGGAGAGATAGGGGATGCCCTTTTTGGAATCAATCCCGCTACAGAAGGAACCATTTCTATAAATGGAGAAGACAGAAAAATTAACTCAATTTCAGATGCTGTAAAGTACGGAATTGGATATGTCCCTGAAGATAGGTTGACTCAAGGTTTGTTTCTGACTAGAAGCATCAGTGACAATACTGTTGCTGCTTCTCTTTCAGAATATATGGAAAATGGAAAACTCAATCGAAATAAAATAGACAGAGTTACAGCCAAATGGATTGAAGATATTGGCTGTGTTGCAGCTTCTACAGAGATCCCTATAAAAACACTATCAGGTGGAAATGCTCAAAAAATGGTAATCGCTAAATGGTTGAACACTCATCCTAAATTATTAATTTTGAATGGTCCAACTGTTGGTGTAGATATTGGATCTAAATTTGATATTCATAAAATTTTACATGAATTGGCTGCAACTGGTGTTGGAGTGATAATAATCACAGATGATTTGAGTGAGCTTTATTATAACTGCAACAAGCTCATTATCATGAGCAATGGTGAGAGCTCTGGAGTTCTTCAGATGAAAGATTACACTGAAAGTGAGATCTCTGAAATGATTAAGAATGCAACAAAGGATTTAAAATAATGAATAAAATTAAATTTAAAAATTTTGCAACAACAAATGAAGCAATAGTTGCTTATACTATTGTTGTTCTGTGCCTGTTGATAGGCTTTGCTAATCCAGCATTTTTTAGTTTCTCAACAGTCATAACTCTTTCTAGAGCCATGCTGATAACATTAATTTTTGCTGCATTGGAGATGGTGATTATCATAAGTGGAGGAATTGATGTATCATTTCCTGCTATTGCATGTATTTCAGCATACTCAACAATAAAATTGATTTTGAAATTTGATATAGATAGCATCGCTTTTTTCTATATATTTGCAAGTGCAATAGGTCTATGTTTTGGTGCTATAAATGCATATTTAATTGCCAAAAGAAACATATCTCCTTTAATTGCAACATTAGGTGTAAGTAGCATTGCAAATGGTGCAACTCTTGCTTTTCTTGGAACAAAGGAATTCAGCAATATTCCCGATCATATTGATAGTCTTTCTAGAAGTTATCTTTTCTCCTTCACAAATAGTGCTGGAATAAAGTACCAGATGACAACATTGATATTGATTCCAATTGTACTTTTGATTGTGTTCTTTATTGTATTGAAATTTACAACATTTGGACGTGGTATCTATGCAATTGGGGGAGATGAAAATGCTGCTAGAATTGCAGGTTTCAACGTAGTTAGAATCAAATCTTTCCTATATATGTTCAGTGGTGTATTGGCAGCAATAGGTGGAGTTACATATACAATTTTAATGCGACAATCAAGTCCACAGAACTTGATGGGTGCTGAAATGATGGTCATCGCTGCTGTTGTTGTAGGTGGAACAAGAATTACTGGTGGTCATGGTACTGTTCTGGGAACTGTTCTTGGTGTTCTTCTGATTGCTATTGTTCAAAATAACCTTGTTATGGTTGGCATTCCAACATCTTATCAAACATTCGTTGTTGGATTGATAATCGTTATGGGTACTGGAATAACCTCTATAAGATCAAAACATATTGCCAACAGCGCAAAAATATAAAGGAGAGTCCTGATGAATTTAGATTTGATTAAAAATAGAAATGTAAATAAGAATAACATCATGCTTTTGGGCTTGGGAGTTGCAATATTTATCATCATGAGCATTCTAGAACCTAGGATCTTCTTGAGGTCTGCAAACATAAGAGGCATGTTTGTCCAATTACCTGAGTATGGAATCCTTTGTTACGGTATGATGCTTGCGATGATTAGTGGTGGTATTGACCTCTCTTTGGTTGGTATTGCAAATCTAGCTAGTATTGTTGCAGCGTCTGTTATGATAGGACAGGATGGATCTCCATTTTCAATTGTTCTTGGAATAATAGCTGCTTTATTGGTTGGTGCAACTTGTGGCCTATTCAATGGTTTTTTAATTGGATACTTGAAGATTCCAGCTATGCTTGTAACGTTATGTGGTCTGCAATTATACATTGGTTTGGGCCTTGCAATTACTAAAGGACCTGCAATGACTGGTCTTCCTGAAGCATATGGTAACATTGCCAATAAGCTCTTTCTTGGAATTCCAATACCGTTTTATGTGTTTGTTGTGGTGACTGCTGTCATTGCATTTATAATGCGCTCAACAATTTATGGCCAACAGCTAAAATTTATGGGAACAAACGAAACTGCATCAAAATATTCTGGCATAAATAATTTAAAAGTTACATTGATCACTTACATGACAGGTGGAATACTTGGTGCTATAAGTGGAGTTTTGATTTCCAGTCACTACAACTCTGCTAAGAGTGATTATGGTAGTTCATATACATTATTAACATTGCTTATAGTAGTACTTGGAGGAACAGATCCTGATGGTGGAGAGGGCAATGTAATGGGTGTTGCATTTGCTGTATTGTTGCTTCAATTGGTATCAAGTGCATTCAATATTTTAAGAATCAATTCATTCTTAAAGACATTTGTGTATGGACTGATTCTTGTATTAACAATGCTAATAACAGGTTATTTTGATGTAAGAGGAAGAGATAAAAATTAAGGAGGAATATGAGAGATGAGAACTGTAAAGGCTAAAGAACTGACAAAAGAGAACTTTTGTGAATATGGAAGTTTCTATAATCTAGTTGATTTAAAAGGAAATAATCTTGGTGATTTTTATCCAGATCATTTGAAGAATCCAGTAAGTGGAGATGTCCCAATAACATTTTCAGGTTTGAATGTGCACAAGGTTGATAGGATGATTGTTGATACCGTTGAATATCATAATCATACAGGAGAGATCTTGCTTCCCCTTGATACTGATGTTGTTATTCATGTTGCACCTCCATCAAACAAGATGGTACCTGAAGCAACAGAAGCTTTCATTGTAAGAAAGGGAACAGTCGTACGACTTGATGTTGGAGTGTTCCATTTGGCTCCTTTTTCCATTGAAAAAGAAGAAGGCCATGTGATGGTTTCACTTCCAGAAAGAACTTATTTTAATGACTGTGTTGTCTTAAATTATGAAGAAAAAGATCAAATTGAAATAGTATTGTAGGAGATTTAAAATGAAAAAAATAATTAACAAACCAGAAGATTACGTAAAAGAGATGCTTGAGGGCTTATATATTGCACATCCTGATTTAATTACATATACAGGTGATGATGTTCATTGCCTTGTTACTGCAAATAAGGTAAAAGGCAAGGTCGGTCTTGCAACGGGTGGTGGAAGTGGTCACCTACCATTGTTCCTTGGATACGTTGGAAAAGGTATGCTTGATGCATGTTCTGTTGGAGATGTATTTCAAAGTCCAAGCGCTGAACAGATGCTAGCATGTACAAAATACATTGATGATGGAGCTGGCGTTCTTTATATTTATGGTAACTACAATGGTGATATTTTCAACTTCGATATGGCAGCAGAACAGGCTGATTTTGAAGAGGACATCAGAGTTGAATCTGTTGTAGCTGGCGATGATGTTGCTTCTGCAGCTCCTTCTAAAGAAGGTGAGAAGAACACAAGACGTGGTGTTGCTGGTATAATCTTTGTTTATAAATGTGCAGGTGCTGCAGCAAATGATATGCTATCTCTTGATGAAGTAAAGCGTGTAGCTGAAAAAGCTGCTGCAAATACAAGAACAATGGGTGTTGCTTTGACTCCATGTATTGTTCCTAGAGTTGGTAAGCCTGGATTCAGCATTGGAAGTGATGAAATGGAAATTGGAATGGGTATCCATGGAGAGACTGGTATCAGACGAGGCAAGCTTGAGCCAGCTGATGAGATTGCAGAAGAGATGCTAGCTAAAATTATTGGCGATATTCCTTACGAAAAAGGTGATGAAGTTGATGTCTTGATAAATGGTCTTGGATCTACTCCTCTTGATGAACAGTACATCGTTCTTAGAAAGGTAGATGAGATACTTAAAAGAGAGGGACTTTTGGTTCACAAATACTATACAGGCAATTATGCAACTGCTCTTGAAATGGGTGGTATATCTATAAGCATGATCAAGCTTGATGATGAATTGAAGAAATACATGGACGCTCCAGCTGAAACACCATTTTTCAAACAGATGTAGGAGGTAGATATGAATGTTGAATTGATAAAGAGATTTTTAAAAGAAGTGTCACTTATAATGGTTGAAGAAAGAGAACATCTTATTGATGAAGATAGCATTGTTGGTGATGGTGATCTGGGCTTGACCATGAGCGATGGTTTTGTTGCAGCTTATGATGCAATAAAAGATAGTGATGAAAAAGATTGTGGTAAGGTTTTATATTTTGCAGGCAAGGCAATGAGTACAAAAGTTCCATCAACCATGGGGACTTTGATGGCAAGTGGCTTGATGCAAGCAGGAAAAGCTTTGAAAGGCAAATCCGAATTGGATAGGAAAGATGTTACAGCAATTTTTGAAAATTATCTTGAAGGAGTTACCCATAGAGGTAAGGCTAAAGTAGGTGAGAAAACATTCATTGATGGATTTTATCCTGCAGTTGAAATGTTGAAGAGCACTGAAGGTGAAGAGTTATCTGTAAGTGCAGAGAAAGCATCTGATGCTGCAATGCAAGGGTACAAAAACACAGAGGGTATGATAGCTGTACATGGTAGAGCTGCAACTAGAGGTGAAGATTCAAGAAAATTGCTTGATCCAGGGGCTCTTGTCGCTGCTTACATTGCAAAAGGGTTTTACCTTTCTGTAAAATAAAATTGACATTGAAAGTTCTACGATTTATTATGCATAGATGTAAGCACGGAGAGCCACTCCGTGCTTTGTAATTTGTAAAAGATGGTGTATAAACTAATATTGACTAACAATTTATATTTACACATCAGTTTCATTAAAAACTATTAGGAAAAAATATGAACATTACTGATGAAATTTTAAAAGGAAGATGCTCTCTTGGAATAGAGTTTGGATCAACACGTATCAAGACTGTGTTGATAAAAAGTGATAATTCACCAATTGCAAGCAGTAGTTATGCTTGGAACAATGAAATTGTTGATGGGTATTATTCTTATTCAATTGAGAATATTTTCAAAGGTCTTTCCATTTCTTACTCCAGGTTGAAGGTTGAAATTGAAGAGAAGTATGATATTAAAATTAAAAAGTTAAAAGCAATTGGAATTTCTGCCATGATGCATGGATATATGGCATTTGATGAAGACGACAATCTTCTGGTACCTTTTAGAACCTGGAGAAATACCAATACTGAAGAAGCTTCAAAAAAGTTATCTGAACTTTTTGATTATTCAATTCCAATTAGATGGAGCATAGCTCATTATTATCAATGCATTTTGAATGGCGAGGAACATGTAAACAAAGTTAAAAAATTGAATACATTATCTGGATACATACATAACAAACTAACCGGTAATTTCGTGCTGGGAATAGGTGACGCATCAGGAATGTTCCCAATTGACTCTTCAATAAAAGATTACAATCAAGAGTTCATTGAAAAGTTTGATAGATTGTCTGGAATGAAAACCTCATTGTCAGAAATCCTTCCCAAAGTTATGGTGGCAGGACAGATTGGTGGTATTCTGAGCAAGAATGGAGCCCTTTTGATTGATGAAGAGGGAGATTTAGAAGATGGAATCCTACTGTGTCCTCCAGAAGGAGATGCTGGAACTGGAATGGTATCAACAGATTCTGTAAGAATAAACACAGGAAATGTCAGTGCAGGTACTTCTGTATTTGCCATGATAGTTTTGGAAAAGAAACTTTCAAAACGTTACGATAAACTAGATATTGTCACAACTCCTGATGGAAAGCCGGTGGCCATGGCACATTCAAACAATTGCACAGGAGAATATGATAGTTGGATATCTATTTTCAAAGAAGTTATCAATCTTACTGGCAATACAATCAGCATGCCAGAGTTATATGATAAGGTCCTAATGGAAGCCCTGAAAGGTGAGAGTGACTGCGGTGGAATACTCAGCTATAATTATTTGAGTGGAGAGCCAATGACGGATCTCAGTGATGGACGTCCCATGGTATGCAGAACATTGAATTCAAATTTCAATCTAGCAAATTTTATGAAGTCTCAGTTATATACCTCTCTCTGTGCATTGAGAATCGGTCTTGATATTTTAACAAAAGAGGAGAACATAAAAGTCAAATCAATTACAGGCCATGGAGGATTCTTCAAAACAGAACTGGTAGGACAGACTGTGATGGCCAATGCAGTTGATGTTCCCATAAATCTTGTCGAAAGTTCTGGTGAGGGCGGAGCATGGGGAATTGCAATACTTGCCAATTATGTTGGAGAAGAAAAGAAACTTGAAGATTATCTTGATTCCTTTGTTTTCAGCAACTCCAAAAAGAAAACAGTAAATCCTAAGAAAGAAGATGTTGATGGTTTCAATAAATTTTTAGAGCTGT
>Ga0172378_10007072_pt1 | contig 10449 bp, 7 predicted proteins | sample GrowelOW332metaG_FD_119755 | JGI IMG/M metagenome (GOLD analysis project Ga0172378, IMG submission 119755) | Groundwater microbial communities from an aquifer near a municipal landfill in Southern Ontario, Canada - Pumphouse #3_1 metaG | ecosystem: Environmental > Aquatic > Deep subsurface >... | reverse complement strand
CACTTTTTGAGTTATATTGCGAATTATATCGGCAGTTGGTTCAAAATCGGCATCGTGATGATGATCGCAGATAGAGAAACCTATTGAAGGCACCCCGCTAAGGCAACCTTCTATGGCAACTCCCATTGTTCCTGAATAATGCACGTTGACAGCTGCATTATCTCCATGGTTAATTCCACCAATCACCAAATCGGGCTTCCTATCCAATACGGCAAACTTTGCAAGTTTAATGCAGTCGGCCGGAGTTCCCGAGCATTTATATACAGTGAGTCCGGGCTCTTTCTTTATTAATGTGTATTTCACCGGACGGTCCGCAGTAATAGCACAACCCATTCCCGAGCGTGGCGAATCTGGAGCCATCACAACAATATCGCCTAGTGGACGAAGATATTTAATTAATTCATTGATCCCTTTTGCCATGAACCCATCATCATTAGAGATGAGTATCAGCGGTTTTTCATTTTTCATTCGTCAAACTTTCTTTTATCAATTTCTTTAGTACAAAAATAAAGAAAAAACAGTGATAAACAAAGGAATAGATATAAAACCATAAAAGAGAGTTTATCTGATTGATCTAATCATATTTTTATTCCCTTGTACAGAACATTGCATTCTTTTGTACAAAAGAATGCAATGTTCTGTACAAAAGAAAACATTCTTTTGTACAAGGAAACAAAAACTTAATTAGACTGTTTTTCAACTCTCCCGCCAGCCTTTCAGAAGTTTACAAATCTTAATGTTATGCAAGCCGGTTTAAAAAATGAAAGTTTATTAGATAGAAATGTATATATTTGCAAGCTAGAAAACCAAAAGTCGCTTAATAGCTGCAAGGTTCACTGTCTGATAGTTATTAACAAAAGAGGTAACTTATCAACAGATTTTGCAATGTTTTCCATTTTTAGTAGGTGCTCTAAGTTTTTATTACTTATTTCGCCTCAACAAATTAAATGTAGTATGGGAAAAATTATCGCTTTAGCCAATCAAAAAGGTGGAGTCGGAAAAACAACGACAACCATTAATCTTGCCGCGTCTCTCGCTACGCTGGAAAAGAAGGTGCTTGTTGTTGATGCCGATCCTCAAGCTAATGCTTCCTCCGGCCTGGGAGTAGATCTTAAAGAAGTTGAATGCAGTATTTACGAATGCATTATTAACAACGAAGATGCCAGGGAAGCAATATACACGACAGATATTGAAGGACTTGATGTAATGCCGTCACATATTGATTTAGTGGGTGCTGAAATTGAAATGCTTAACCTCCCCAATCGCGAGAAAGTATTGAAAAAAATCCTTGAACCAATGAAAGCTGAATATGATTTCATCCTTATTGACTGCTCGCCTTCACTTGGACTTATTACGGTTAACGCGCTAACTGCGGCAGATGCTGTTCTTATCCCTGTTCAATGCGAATATTTTGCGTTGGAAGGAATCAGTAAGCTGCTGAATACCATAAAAATTATAAAATCAAAACTGAACCCTGAGCTGGAGATTGAAGGATTTCTGCTCACCATGTTTGACTCTCGTTTGCGACTTGCCAATCAGATTTACGATGAAGTAAAAAAACATTTCCAGGAATTGGTATTCAAAACCGTTGTGCAGCGTAACGTTAAACTAAGCGAGGCTCCAAGTCACGGGCTTCCAGTCATTCTTTACGATGCTGATTCTACCGGTTCAAAGAACCACTTAGCATTGGCACAGGAAATAATAAAACGAAATAGTAAGTAAGATAAGACATGGCAGTACACAAAAAATTTGCTTTAGGAAGAGGACTGGATGCCCTGATCTCAATGGACGAAGTGAAGACTGAGGGCTCATCTTCCATCAATGAAATAGAATTATCAAAAATATCAGTCAATCCCTCTCAGCCACGTCGCGAATTTGATCAGACGGCTCTTGAGGAATTAGCAGACTCAATCAAGGAAATTGGAATTATTCAACCGATAACACTGAGAATGATATCGGAAGATTCTTATCAGATTATAGCCGGAGAACGCCGTTACCGCGCAACTCAGTTAGCAGGACTCCCCACAATCACAGCTTATATCCGCACAGCAGATGATGAGAACGTGATGGAAATGGCGTTGATTGAAAACATTCAGCGCGAAGACCTCAATTCTCTTGAAATAGCACTGGCTTATCAGCATTTGATAGAACAATATAACCTCACTCAGGAAAGACTTAGCGAACGTGTAGGCAAAAAGCGAACAACTATTGCCAATTACCTTCGCCTGCTAAAACTTCCTGCTCAGATACAGGTGGCTTTGCAAAACAAAACTATCGACATGGGCCATGCCCGTGCTTTAATTACATTGAATGACCCTAAGTTACAGGTAAAAATTTATGAAGAAATCCTTCAGCACTCTTACTCCGTTCGTAAAGTTGAAGAGATTGTAAAGTCCCTCAACGAAGGCGAGACAATAAAAAGCGGTAAAAAGACTTTGGCAACAAAAGGTAATAAATTGCCCGAAGAATTTAATATCCTAAAAAAACATCTTTCCGGATTCTTCAATACAAAAGTGCAGCTTTCATGCACAGCAAAAGGAAAAGGAAAAATCAGTATTCCATTTAATAACGAAGAAGACCTTGAAAGAATCATGGAAATCTTTGATAGCTTAAAGAATAAATAAACGAATTGACAGTAAACAAATCGACATATCGTCTACTATTCGCCCTGTTGCTCTGCTCTATTCAGACAGCAGGGATTAGTCTGTATGCACAAAAGACTACATCCCGGGCAGATAGTGCCATTAACATTCCGCAGGCAAGGAAACACCGCCTGGATTCAAAAGTCACTCAGCAGGAAATTTCAACAGCTGATAGTCTTGAGCAGGTAAACAATAAGAATATGAAAAAGATTGCGTCTCCTTTGGAAATGAACCAATCGATGATGCAAACAGATTCCATGTCTGCCTCCCCCAAAAAGCCTTTATTTATTCCTAATTCAGGAAGGGCTACCTGGCTGGCTGCAGTCTTTCCCGGAGGAGGACAAATCTATAACCGAAAATATTGGAAGTTACCAATTATATATGGAGGCTTTGTTGCCTGCACATATGCTTTAAGCTTTAATAATAAGTATTACAAAGATTATTCGCAAGCCTATCTGGATATAATGGACAGCGATCCCAAAACAACTAGTTACCTGAACTTTCTTGCTCCGAACTACAACATTGCAGGAAAAGAAGACTGGCTTAAAAAAGTTTTCAAACAAAAGAAAGATTCCTATAGAAGATACCGAGATCTGAGTATATTCACCTTTATTGGCGTGTACTTAGTATCCATCATAGATGCCTATGTAGATGCCGAATTATCCAACTTTGATATTTCACCGGACATCGGTTTACAGATTAATCCGGCTGTATTAAACGATAAGTATTCGCCTAAAAACACACTCGGTGTTCAATGCAGTATTAAATTCTAAAAAAGAGACATGAAAAAAATATTTTTAATCTTGCCTGCCCTTTTCTTATGTGTTTCATTGGCAAACGCACAAACCATTAATGTGACAGTTCAAAAAGATGGAGCTACTCACGAAGAGACAATTGGTTTACCAATAAGCATGACATATGATGTAGATAGTCTTCTTAACGAATGGCACTCTAAGAACTCCCTCAAGCCAGACAATAACTGTATGATGAAGGACGAGAATCCGTCATTCTCTGATTCTGTATATATTGACAGGTTATCCCGTATTCCTGCTGTGATGGAACTGACATACAATGATATTGTACGAAAATTCATAGAACTATATTCAGGAAAGCTTCGCAAACAGGTTTCTTTCATGCTTGGCGCATCAAATTTTTATATGCCCATGTTTGAAGAAGCACTCGATGCGTATAATATTCCTCAGGAATTAAAATACCTTCCTGTGATTGAATCTTCACTTAACCCTAAAGCCACCTCACCGGTTGGCGCAGCCGGACTTTGGCAATTTATGCTAGGAACAGGTAAAATATATGGTCTGGAGTCAAATAGTATCGTTGATGAACGCAGAGATCCAATCAAGTCTACCTGGGCAGCGGCAAAATATCTGAGAGATTTATATACTATCTACAAAGATTGGAATCTTGTTATCGCAGCTTATAATTGTGGAACCGGAAACATAAACAAAGCAATTAGACGAGCAAACGGAGCAAGAGATTATTGGGCCATATATAACTACTTACCACAGGAAACAAGAGGATATGTTCCCGCCTTTATTGCCGCAAACTATGTAATGACATATTATTGTGATCACAACATCTGCCCAATGGAAGCTGAACTATCTGAAAATACAGACACAGTACAAGTTAGCAAGAGCCTTCATTTCGAACAAATAGCAGATATTTGCGGTATAAGTATTGACCAGATAAGAAGTCTTAATCCTCAATACAAAATAGATATAGTTCCAGGAAACACTGAAATATGCACACTTCGCCTTCCACGAAACTATATAAATACATTTATTGATAGTCAGGATACCATTTATGCATATCGCGCTGACGAGTTGTTCAGCAACAGAAAAACAGTGGAAGTAAAAGAGGAGGTAGTAAAAGCGGTTACCCCCAAATATACTTCTCATAAAGCCCGGTATACTTCTCATAAAATACGCAAGGGACAAACCCTTTCTGATATAGCTGATAAATACGGTGTTACTGTAAAACAACTAAAAAAATGGAATGGATTGCGAAAAAACACTATCTCGGCGGGGAAAAGGTTGAAAATTCGCAAATAAAAAAGCAATATACATTTCGTTAAATTGCTTGTTAAACAGGGAATTTTGTTTATTTTTGCAAGAACCACAAAAGAGAGGAATAAACAATGGATATAGATAAAAGCGAGCAAATGACAGATGAAGAGATGATTGAAAAAGGGTTTCAGGAACTCTTAAATGATTATCTCGGAACCAGACATCGCAAACGTGTGGAAATAATCACGAAAGCGTTTAATTTTGCCAATCAGGCTCACAAAGGAATTAAGCGTCTGTCTGGGGAACCATATATTATGCACCCTATTGCTGTGGCAAAAATCGTTTGCAACGAAATAGGATTAGGATCTACTTCCATCTGTTCGGCCCTGCTTCACGATGTTGTTGAGGATACCGATTATACAGTGGAAGATATAGAAAACATCTTCGGCCCAAAGATTGCGGAGATAGTAAGTGGGTTAACTAAAATTTCAGGTGGAATCTTTGGAGCAAATGCATCTGCACAGGCAGAGAACTTTAAGAAATTATTGCTTACCATGTCTGACGACATCAGGGTTATACTTATAAAAATAGCCGACCGTCTTCATAACATGAGAACATTGGGCTCTCAGCTCCCCAACAAACAATATAAAATTGCCGGAGAAACATTATACATTTACGCTCCTCTTGCCAATCGTTTAGGCCTCAACAAGATCAAGACCGAACTTGAAAATTTGAGTTTCAAGTATGAACATCCCGAAATTTACGCAGAAATACAAGGAAAGCTAAAAGCTACGGAAACCCATCGTGACGAAGTTTTCAAAAGCTTCACCACTCCTATCCGGGCTCAACTGGATAAGATGGGACTGAAATATGAGATTATTGCACGGGTTAAATCAATTTATTCCATCTGGAACAAGATGCAAACCAAGAATCTTCCATTTGAGGAGATATATGACTTGCTTGCCGTCCGCATCATTTTTACTCCAAAGAATGAAGAAGAAGAATTAAATGAGTGCTTTAATATTTATGTTGCTATTTCCAGAATTTACAGACCACATCCTGACCGGCTGAGAGACTGGGTAAGTCATCCAAAAGCAAATGGGTACCAGGCACTTCACGTAACCCTGATGGGAAACAACGGACAATGGATAGAAGTGCAGATCAGAAGCAACCAGATGAATGAAGTTGCCGAACAAGGATTTGCGGCACACTGGAAATATAAAGAAGGTAGCGTTAGCGAAGATGAAGGAGAACTGGAAAAGTGGCTCAAAACAATTAAAGAAATTCTCGATGATCCTCAACCGGATGCTTTAGACTTTCTTGATACCATTAAGCTAAATCTATTTGCTTCGGAAATATTTGTATTTACTCCTAAAGGAGAAATAAAAACCATGCCTCAGAACTCCACTGCACTTGACTTTGCTTTTTCCATTCACACGTTTTTAGGAAGCCATTGCATTGGAGCAAAAGTAAATCATAAGCTAGTGCCGCTGAGCCATAAGCTGGAAAGTGGAGACCAAGTGGAAATTCTTACCTCCCGTTCGCAAAGAGTACAGCCATCATGGGAGAACTTTGCCACAACAGCCAAGGCTAAAGCTAAAATATTGGCGATTCTCAAGAAAGAACAGCGCAATGCACAGAAAGAAGGTGAGACTCTTTTATTAGAATTCTTCAAGGATGAAGAAGTTCGCCCCGATCCGTCTTATATTGATAAATTGTGCAAGCTGCACAATGCTATAAATAAAGATGAGTTCCTATCTAATCTTGGGAATAATAAAGTCGTTTTAGGAGAGGCCGACAAGAATATAGTACACGAAAAGCCAACTACAAGCTGGAAAAGATACCTGACATTCTCTTTTGGAGCAAGCAAAGATCAGAAAGAAAAACTGGAAGAGAAGCTACCTATAGAGAAGATCGACAAAAAGAAAGTTCTAAAACTTACTGAGGATAATATTCAAAAAAGCTATAAGATAGCAGAGTGCTGCAGACCTATTCCCGGAGATGATGTACTTGGATTCATTGACGACAACGATGAGATTATTATTCATAAGCGTCAATGCCCGGTAGCCAACAAACTAAAAAGCAGTTACGGAAATCGTATCATTGCAGCCGATTGGGAAACTCACAAATCTTTGTCGTTCCCTGTGCTTCTATATGTAAAAGGCATTGATAGCGTAGGTCTGCTTAACCAGGTAACAGAAATTATTTCCGGACAATTAAATGTGAACATCCGGAAATTTACGATTGAAGCAAATGATGGAATATTTGAAGGAAAGGTTCAATTGGATGTGCACGACGTGGACGATGTAAAAACCATCTGTGACAATCTGCGAAAGATTAAGAATGTAAAAGAGGTGAAACGTATTGAAGAATAGACATCTATCCTATACATTAAAACACAAGGGAGAAGGAAACGGATTAAACCGCGTCTAACTCCCTTTTTATATTAAGTAATTCTTCTTTTATCTGCCCCAAGCGAGTAACAACCTCAAAAGTTTTAATGGTTTGTTCCTTATTGTCTTTTAATTTCTGACGAGCACCCGGAAGAGTCATCCCCTTCTCTTTAACCAGATGATAGATTAACCGGATATTTTCCAGATCTTCTTTCCTATATTGTCGTGTACCTTTGGTGTTTTTCTTCGGTTTAATAATAGGAAATTCCTTTTCCCAGAAGCGTAACAACGACTCATTTACATCAAACATTGCCGCTACCTCACCTATGGAGTAATACAACTTCAAATCTTTGTTAGAATTATATGCCATAATATCCTTCTTAAATATTACAAATCAATTAGCGAAGAGAAAAACATGCTATTTCCATTAAGCATTATCGGACTACAAATATAGTAAACCTTCCGTATCTTACAGCTTTTTAGTAGTTTTTAATGAGCAAAACATTAATATTTTGCTCATTAATAGGCCCAAAAATAATAAAACAAGCTATCTTTGCAAATCATTTTTCGGAATATTAACTTGATAACTATATAATTGCTTATGTTGACAGCAAAAGAAATCAGAGAATCATTCAAAGCTTTCTTTGAATCCAAAGGGCACCAGATTGTACCTTCAGCCCCTATGGTAATTAAAGATGACCCCACATTGATGTTCACCAATGCAGGGATGAATCAGTTTAAAGACATTATCCTGGGTAATCAACCAGCCAAGTATCATCGTGTGGCCGACTCGCAAAAATGTTTGCGCGTGAGTGGCAAGCACAATGACCTTGAAGAAGTGGGTCACGATACATATCATCACACTATGTTTGAGATGTTGGGTAACTGGTCTTTTGGCGATTACTTTAAAAAAGAAGCTATTGAATGGGCGTGGGAATACCTGGTTACGGTATTGAAACTGGATCCAAACCGTTTGTATGCCACAGTCTTTGAAGGCAATCCTGCCGAAGGATTGGAACGCGACAACGAAGCTGCTGCCATCTGGGGACAATTTTTGCCTGAAGATCGTATTATTAACGGAAACCGCCACGATAACTTTTGGGAAATGGGCGATACTGGTCCTTGCGGCCCTTGTTCCGAAATTCATATTGACTTACGTTCTGAAGAGGAACGAAAAACCATTAGCGGTCTTGAACTGGTAAATCAATCTCACCCACAGGTTATTGAGATATGGAACCTTGTATTTATGCAATTTAACCGCAAAGCAGACGGAAGTCTGGATGCGCTTCCTGCACGTGTAATCGATACCGGAATGGGATTTGAGCGTCTTTGTATGGCTCTTCAAGGTAAAATATCAAACTATGATACTGATGTATTCCAACCAATCCTGAAAGAAATCGCTAAGATGGCGGGAACTGAATATGGTTTGAATACACAAAATGATATTGCAATGCGTGTAATTGCGGATCATATCCGTACTATTGCTTTTTCTATTACTGACGGTCAGCTGCCATCGAATGCAAAAGCCGGATATGTAATCAGAAGAATTCTGCGCCGCGCCGTTCGTTACGGATACACCTTCCTTAATCAGAGATCTGCCTTTATGTATAAGTTACTTCCTGTGCTTATTGACAATATGGGCGATGCTTATCCTGAATTAGTTGCTCAGAAAGGACTGATTGAAAAGGTAATTAAAGAAGAGGAAGAATCATTCCTTCGCACACTTGAAACGGGTATCCGTCTTTTAGACAAGGCTATTTCTGACGTGAAAGCTGAAGGAAAAACCTGCATTGAAGGAAAAGACGCATTTACTCTTTATGATACTTTTGGTTTCCCATTAGACCTTACAGAGCTTATTCTGAGAGAAAACGGGCTAACTGTAGACCTTGAAGGATTCAACATTGAGATGCAGCAACAAAAGAATCGTGCTCGTAACGCGGCTGCTATTGAAACCGGCGACTGGATTACTTTGAAAGAAGGTACTTCCGATTTCGTTGGTTATGATTACACCGAATATGAAGTGGAGATTCTCCGCTATCGTCAAATCAAACAAAAGAATCAGACTCTTTATCAGTTGGTACTTGATCATACTCCTTTCTATGCTGAGAGTGGTGGTCAGGTGGGCGACACAGGTGTAATTGTAAGTGAGTTCGAGACTATCGATGTTATTGCAACTAAAAAGGAAAATAATCTTGCCGTTCATATAACTAAAACACTTCCAAAGCAGTTGGATGCGCCAATGATGGCTTGTGTGGATACAGATAAAAGAGCGGCTTGCGCAGCTAATCACTCTGCCACTCACCTTCTTGACCAGGCTTTGCGTGAAGTACTTGGAGATCATGTTGAGCAAAAAGGTTCATTGGTTTCACCAGAGTCTTTACGTTTCGACTTCTCTCACTTCCAGAAAGTGACCGATGAGGAAATTCGCCAGGTGGAACACTTGGTAAATGAAAGAATCCGCCAGAACATTCCGTTGCAAGAATATAGAAATATTCCTATTGCCGAAGCAAAGGAACTAGGTGCTATTGCATTATTCGGAGAGAAGTACGGAGATGATGTACGTGTAATCGGCTTTGGCTCATCTGTTGAGTTTTGTGGCGGAACACACGTGGCTGCTACCGGAAACATCGGTATGGTAAAAATCATTTCTGAAAGTTCGGTTGCTGCCGGAGTTAGAAGAATTGAAGCTTATACAGGTGGCAAAGTGGAAGAAATGCTGGACAATATACAAGATACGCTTTCTGATTTGAGAGCCCTCTTTAACAATGTACCTGATTTGGGTGCAGCAATTCGTAAATCCATTGAGGAAAATGCCGGATTAAAAAAGCAGGTGGAAGACTTCATGAAAGATAAACAGGCTGAGATCAAGGATAAATTGCTGCAAAGCATGCAGGAAATCAATGGAGTGAAGTTAATTAAACTGATTGCTCCGCTACCTGCTGAAGCAGCAAAAAATATTGCTTTCCAATTACGTGGAGAAATAACCGAGAACCTGCTATTTGTAGCCGGAACTGAAGAAGGAGGCAAACCAATGCTTACCGTGATGATTTCTGACAATCTGGTTGAAGGCGGATTAAATGCCGGCAAATTGGTTAAAGAAGCAGCTAGGTTAATTCAAGGCGGCGGCGGCGGACAAGCGCACTTTGCTACTGCGGGTGGAAAGAACAAAGATGGTCTTTCTACTGCTGTAGATAAAATTATTGAACTTGCAGGAATGTAAGTTTGGTTAATCATTACTGTTTTTTTAAAATTTTTGAATACCGTTGCCGACCGTGAGGTTAGCAACGGTTATTTTTTCTCAAAAAAATCAGATTAATACCGTTACCTCGGTCTTCTTTCCAAGCAATGATTTTTAACCTTCAACAAGTTATCAACAGGTATTCAACAGGTTGT
>Ga0172378_10007070_pt1 | contig 10450 bp, 10 predicted proteins | sample GrowelOW332metaG_FD_119755 | JGI IMG/M metagenome (GOLD analysis project Ga0172378, IMG submission 119755) | Groundwater microbial communities from an aquifer near a municipal landfill in Southern Ontario, Canada - Pumphouse #3_1 metaG | ecosystem: Environmental > Aquatic > Deep subsurface >... | reverse complement strand
TCAAATGCGTGACGAAGGATTATGCGGCTCTGAACACTCTTGCGATGATGCTTTTCGAGAACGGGGACATAGAGAGATCCTTCAAATATGCTGCGGATTACTGTATGCCCGATGCCTTGGTTTTCAACGGGAAACTCAGGCCATGGCAGATTTCCCAGTTCTTCCCGAAGATAGAGAAGGCTTACAGGCAGAGGCGTCAGGCTCAGACAAATGCCACCAGAGTGCTGATCTGTGTGATTGCGTGCGCATTGGTGATTATGATTCTGATGACTTATATGATCATCAGACATCAAAGGAGTCTTGTGAGGGTGAACGGCAAACTTCAGGCGGTCAACGCTCAGTTTCTGGAGGCGAACAAGGTGAAGCAGGAGTACATCGCCCTTTTTCTTAGCCGGCTTTCCGAGAACATCAACACGACAAGACTTTACAAGAATCACGTTCTCAAGTACATACGAAGGGGGAATGACAAGTATCTGATTGACGAGATCGAGAGTCTGCCTCCGATTGATGATGACATTCAGCAGTTCTACAAGATGTTCGACGAGACTTTCGTAAATCTGTATCCGGGTTTTGTCAGCAAATTCAACACTCTTCTTCTGGACGGTGAGAAGATCACTCCGAGGGAAGGTGAGATTTTGTCGCCTGAATTAAGGATATATGCGCTGATTAAGCTGGGAATCAGCGATTCGAGCAAAATTGCCAGTCTTCTTCATTATTCCGCCAACACTATTTACAATTACCGCTCGAAGACCAAGAACAAGGCCAAGGGCGATCGGGACAAGTTCGATTCCTTCGTCCGTTCTATAGAATAGTTTTCCACAGGATGGAAGGGTCGCGGCGCCACCAGGTCATTTGGCGCTTGGCGTAATGCCTGGTGTTCAGTTTGATCAGAGACACTGCCTCGTCAAGGGAACACTGCCCGTCGAAATACGAGAACAATTCTCTGTAACCCACGGTCTGCATTGCGGTATATTCCCGATATGGCAGCAGGCTTTTCGCCTCTTCGAGAAGGCCTTCTTCCATCATTATGTCGACTCTCTTGTTGATACGTGAGTACAATTCCTCTCTCGGCCGGGTCAGTCCTATTTTCTCAATGGCAAAATCCCTACGGGCTTTCCGGCCTTTCTTAAAGGAGGAAAAAGGCTTTCCTGACACTATGCAGGCCTCAAGGGCTCGCACGACCCTCTGTCCGTTGGACAATTCGATTGAGGCGAAAGTTTCCGGGTCAAGGCGCTTAAGGTCCGGCCACAGAGACTCGACTCCTTCCGAGGAAAGTTTAGCCATCAGAGAAGCTCTCAAGGAGGAATCGCCCTGAGGCACATCGTCAAGTCCGTTGCAGATGGCGTCAATGTAGAAGCAGGAGCCTCCTGTCATCACCAGCGTCTCGTGGCCATGAGCGAACAGGGACTCGATAAGACTCAGTGCGTCAGTCTCGTATTGTCCTGCCGAGTAAAGCTGAGTGACTGAGTTTGTCTGAATGAAATAATGCCTCACGGATGCAAGCTGGGCCTTGGAAGGAACGGCGGTGCCGATGGACATCTCTTTGAAAATCTGTCTGGAATCGCAAGAAATCACGGGCGAGCCAGCCTCAAGTGCCGCATGTATGCTATAATCAGTTTTCCCGACTGCTGTCGGACCCAAGATGATGACAAGTTTCCTGCCCATAACTGTGCTAAAGGCCCGATTTCGAGACTATAAGGTTAGTTCCTCGGAGCCGTCGTAAATCTCGGTTCCGTCCTCGTCCGGATCCTTTTCGTCTTCGTCTGAATCATCGTCTTCATCATCGTCATCGACGTCATCGTCTTTCCCGCCTTTGCCGATAATCTCGTCATCGGAATGATCTTCCTTTGCGGCCTCCCATTCGGAGTCTCCCGGAACGTGTTTCTGATCGTCAGGCAGATCCTCGAAAGCGATGTAGCCGTTCTCGAACTCAATAGGGTTCGGGCCTTTGATCTCCACCAGAGTCGGTGCCTTTACGGGCATAGTGTCCGGAACCTCACCTTCAAACGTCACGATGACACTCTTTTTGTTCAGGGCATCGTAGAAATAGACGAATGAGGCTATACCTTTTTTCAAGGTTTCGGCAAGAGTGACGGAGTCCACTGTCCCGGAGCCGAGGTCGAAAAGCCCGTAACGGGCCACAACCCCGCCGTCGGCGTTAAGACCTTTGAAAAGTATCAACTGATCCTGGGGAAACTCCATATCAGCCCTCAGATGTTTGTGGAGCGTGTACAAAGTGGTGGAATCATTGACATTGTAAACCCTGGCAAAGCCTTTTATGCCCGGAAGTGAAATTCTGTACCTCAATACCATAACGACAATATTTTGTTATTTCAGAGTTCAAAGTTACAAAATATTTCTATGCGGTTGCAAAATATTATAAAAAACGCTACTTTTGGTTAACCATATCACTATGGACATAAATCAGATTCAAGACACTTACAAAAGCATCTCCGCCCACGCTGAGGGACTTTTTAAGGACAATGGAAGCAGATTCATTGCCCACGCCTTCCCCGTAGAGACAGAAGAAGAGGTGAAAAACATAGTCTCTTCCATCAAGACGGAGTACCACGACGCCCGTCACCACTGCTATGCCTACAGACTCGGACTCAATGGGAAGAAGTTCCGCGCCAATGACGACGGAGAGCCGTCCTCTTCGGCCGGAAGGCCCATTTTGGGCCAGATCGACTCTTTCTCCCTAAGTGACGTGCTGGTGGTGGTGGTGAGATATTTCGGAGGCATAAAACTCGGAATCCCGGGTCTTATAAGAGCGTACAAGACTTCTACGGCCGATGCTCTGTCCAATGCCTCGATAGTGGAAAAAGTGGCCGGGGAGGATTTTGAGGTGAGCTTCGGCTACGACACTATGAATCAGGTTATGAAACTGCTCAAAGACTTGGCTCTGCCGGTCTCCGGGCAGAATTTCGGTCTGGACTGCAAGCTCACCGTTAGGGTCAGGCTCTCTCAGGTTGAGGATTTTGCGGCAAGAGCATCGATGATCGAAGGCTGCCGAGTGACGAATACATCCAAATAAATTTTAATAACAATGTCAAAAAGTCTCATTTCAATCCAGGATTTCTCCAAAGAGGAGATGCTGCATATTCTGGACATCGCAAAAGAATTCGAGCAGAACAGAGAACAGGATTTCCTTCACGGAAAGGTGATTGCGTGCCTGTTCTTCGAGCCGTCCACCAGGACGAGGCTGAGTTTTGAAGCCGCGGTCAACCGACTCGGCGCGAGAGTGATAGGTTTTCCCGATTCTCGCAACACAAGCGTGAGCAAGGGAGAGACGTTGGAAGACACGATCAGAATAGTCTCCAACTATGTGGATATGATTGTGATGAGGCATCCTACGGCAGGAGCCGCAGCGATTGCCGCAAAAGTGGCCTCGGTGCCTGTGGTCAACGCCGGAGACGGAGCCAATCAGCACCCGTCGCAGACTTTGCTGGACCTGTACGCCATTCAGAAGACTCAAGGGCGTCTTGACGGGCTCTCCATTAATATGGTCGGGGATTTGAAATACGGCAGAACCGTTCATTCTCTGACTGAGGCTATGTCGTTGTTCAATCCCAATTTCATCTACACCGCTCCGGATGAGCTCAAGCTTCCGGACGAATACATCAAGTTCCTCAATGATAAAGGCCTGTCCTACACTCAGACATCGAGTCTGGAGGATCACATCAACGACTGTGACATATTGTATATGACCAGGATCCAGCAGGAACGCTTCCCGAGCAAGGAGGAGTATGACAAGGTCAAGGATGTGTACCGTCTCAACGCTTCGATGCTGACGGGAGTTAAAAAGAATATGAAGATTCTGCATCCTCTCCCTCGTATCAACGAGATTGCGACGGATGTTGACGAGACTCCTTACGCCTATTATTTCAAGCAGGCCGGAGGCGGGATGTACGTAAGAATGGCCATAATCTCCTATCTTTTGGGATATAGGTAACAATCTGTAAGTTGAATTAGGATTATTAAGAATAAATTATTATCTTTAGTGCTGAATTCCGAACGAATCGAAATTTCAGTTAAACATTCAGTTAAAAATCGATATGAGTAAAGTTCACGTGTTCAACGCTGGTCCGTGCATATTGCCGCAGCAAGCAATCGACAATTCCGTTGAGGCTTTGAAAAACTTCAAGGGTACAGGTATTTCCGTCCTCTCCGTCTCTCACAGATCGAAAGAGTGGGGAGAAGTTATGGACGAGGTCCGTGCAAATTGGAAAGAATTGCTCCATATCCCCGACACTCACGAAATCGTGTTCCTCGGAGGCGGCGCAAGTCTGCAATTCCTCTATGTGGCTATGAATTTTCTTGAGCACAAAGCGGCCTATCTTGAAACGGGAGTCTGGGCGAAGAAAGCTTTGAAAGAGGCTCAGGGCATCGGAGACGCTTACGCTATCGCAAGCTCGGCCGACAAGAACTATACCTACATTCCTAAGGGATATGAGATTCCTTCTGATTTGGACTATTTCCACATCACCACCAACAACACAATCTACGGTACTGAGATCAGGCGCGATATGGATTGTCCCGTTCCTCTTATCGCCGATATGTCTTCCGACATTCTCAGCAGAAGAGTGGACGTGAGCAAATATGCGATGATCTACGGAGGCGCCCAGAAGAACGCGGGTCCTGCGGGGGTCGTCTTCTCAATAATCCGCAAGGACGCTCTCGGCAAAGTCAGCCGTTACATCCCGACTATGCTCGACTATCGTACCCACATTGACAAAGAATCAATGTTCAACACGCCTCCTGTGTTCTCAATTTTCGTTATGAACGAGACTCTCAAATGGCTTAAGGGCATAGGCGGCATCGATGCCATTCATAAGATTGACGAACAGAAGGCCGCGATGCTGTACGATGAGATTGATCGCAACTCTTTGTTCACCGGGACTGCCGTCAAGGAAGATCGTTCCATAATGAACGTCTGCTTTGTGATGGCTCCGGGCAGAGAGGCGCTTCAGGACGAGTTCTTCGATTTCGCCAAAGGAAAAGGGATGGTCGGAATCAAGGGGCACCGTTCAGTCGGAGGTTTCAGAGCTTCTCTGTACAACGCTTGCACTATCGGGGATGTGAAGGCTCTCACAGATGCGATGAAGGAATTTGAAACAATGAAAAAGTAACACCTATTTATTATGAAGATACTGATAGCTACTCAAAAGCCGTTCGCACCGGTCGCTGTGAATGGGATAAAGGAAATACTCACAAAGTCGGGACACCAAGTCGAAGTGCTTGAGAAATATGAAGGTGAGGACCGGCTGATTGCGGCTGCCGCCGATTTCGATGCGATGATTATACGCTCGGACAAAGTCACCCCTGCCGTTCTTGACGCTGCCAAGAATCTTAAAATCGTTGTAAGAGCGGGAGCGGGATTCGACAATGTGGATCTGGATGCCGCTACGGCGCACAAGGTTGTGGTGATGAACACCCCTGGGCAGAATTCCAACGCTGTGGCTGAGCTGGCCATAGCTATGATGATATTTATGAGCAGGAATCAGTTCACTCCGGTTGCAGGCGGTGAGATTATGGGCAAGAAGCTTGGAATACAGGCTTTCGGGCACGTCGGAAGACTTGTCGGAGAAAAAGCCAAGGCTCTCGGAATGGACGTCTATGCGACTGATCCTTTCATTTCGGCAGACAAAATTCGAGAGGGAGGAGCGGAACCTGTGGACACCGTGGCCAAGTTGTACTCTGAATGCGACTTCGTGTCGGTGCACATTCCCGCAACTCCTGAGACCATCAACTCCATAAATTTCGATCTTATAACCAAGATGCCTAAGGGTGCGACGCTTGTGAACACGGCTCGCAAGGAAGTGATTGACGAGGCCGGGCTTGAGAAGGCTCTGGAAGCCAGAGAGGATCTTAAATATGTCACCGATGTGGCTCCGAGCAACATAGAGATTCTGAAAGAGAAATTCGGGCTTAGGGTGTTCGCCACTCCTAAGAAGATGGGGGCTCAGACAAAAGAGGCCAACATCAACGCCGGGCTTGCGGCTGCGAGACAGATTGTCGGATTCTTCGAGACAGGGTGCACGAAATTCCAAGTCAACAAATAAAGATATGGTAAGAGTAAGACCTTTCGCGGCGGTAAGGCCGCCCAAAAGCATTGTAAGAGAAGTTGCTGCCCCGCCTTATGACGTGGTCAATTCCGAGGAGGCTCAGAAAATGGCTGGAGAAAAATCTCTTCTGCACATCACCAAACCGGAGATAGACTTCAACCCAATCCTTCCTGATCACGACCAAAGGGTTTACGATGAGGCCGTGAGGAATTTCAAGGATTGGCAGAGCAGAGGATGGCTTGTACAGGACGGGAAACCGTGCTACTATGTCTATTCCCAGACTATGGAGGGAAGAACACAGTACGGACTTGTGCTCTGCGCGGACACGGATGACTATGCCACCGGAAAGATCAAGAAGCACGAACTCACGAGAAAGGACAAGGAGGACGACCGTATGATCCACGTGAAGATTCAGGACGCCAACATAGAGCCTGTCTTTTTCGCATACAAGGACAATGAGGAGCTGAATTCCATTATGGCGAATGTGGTCTCCGGGACTCCTGAGTACGATTTCGTCGCAGAGGATGGTTTCGGTCACAAGTTCTGGGTAATCGATGACCGGAAGACCATAGACAGAATCACAGAGATTTTCGGAAATCAGGTGGATGCTTTTTACGTCGCTGACGGACATCATCGCACGGCTGCCGCCGCCAGGGTTGGGACCGAGAAGAAAGCCGCCAATCCGCATCATACCGGCAATGAGGAATATAATTTCTTTATGGCGGTCTGCTTCCCTGAGAGCCAGCTAAAGATTATGGACTACAATCGCGTCGTGAAAGATCTCAACGGTCTGTCTCAAGAGCAGTTGATTGAGGCGCTCGGCAAGGATTTCACTGTCAGACAGATGCCTGGCAAGACTCCGTATCGCCCTGACCACCTTCACAATTTCTCGATGTATCTTGGTGGCAATTGGTACTCTCTGGAGGCGCTTCCCGGAAGATACGACGAGTCCGACCCTATAGGGGTTCTGGATGTGACTGTGCTTTCCAATCTCGTTTTGGACAAGTTGCTGGGCATCAAGGATCTGCGTACCGACAAGAGGATTGATTTCGTGGGAGGCATCAGAGGTCTCGGAGAATTGGCCTCAAGAGTGGACAGCGGGGAGATGGCAGTGGCTTTCGCCCTTTATCCCGTCTCTATGAAACAGCTCATCGACATTGCTGACAACGGCAAGATTATGCCTCCCAAGACAACGTGGTTTGAGCCGAAGCTCCGTTCCGGCCTCGCCATCCACAAACTCTCTTAATAGGTGTTTGCGGACTGTTATTTGAAAAGTACCGTAGGGTCGGTGCCGTGATTGCTGGCAAGATAGTCGAAAGCTCCGTTGTGGTAGGTCCAGGTGTGCATAACGCTTGAGGCTGAATCTTTGAATGACACAGTTTGTCTGAACACTCTGCAGGAAGTGATTCCTTTCCCGACGGCAGCCATCTGACCGATGACAGTCCAACCGTCTCCCGAGTACTTCATTACGTTAACGATGAATCCGTCTCCGGATTTGTCTCTGATGGCAATCAGAATCTCCGGGCTGTTGTCTCCGGTGAAGTCGTGTGAGCCGATCACATATTCAGTGGTTTTCAGACTTCCATCGGAGGCGGTACCGATGTTGGGATAATTTGCTTTGCTCCCGGCTGACTGGAAGATTCTGCCGTTCTCGATGAGAAGTGTCTTCTGTCCTGAGGCTAAATCGTTGACTGACACACATGAACCTTTCTGGTAGTAGAATGCCAGAGCTTCAAAAGACGATCCTCCGATGGCGAAGGAGAGCTTTGCGGAAGAGTTCTCGCCGTCGTTCTGAGGACAGTACATTATGTAATTTTCGATACCGCTTACGAAATTCTCATCTTGAGATTTGGTCGCGGCAGTCTTGTCCGCCGCGCCTGCGACAAAACAATCTATTAAAACGGTCAAAATAGTTACCGCTATGTGGGCGATTTTTACCATATTTGTAACAAAGATATAATTTTTCTTGCATATTCAAAAAATTAACGTACATTTGCAGTGTACTAATAGACTATGACACGTTTAGGCCGGATCCCTTGTGCTTTTTGTTTCAAACCGGCTGTGTGGTACGGAATTAGTTTAAGGATTATCGGTTTTTTATTTTCTATGTTATGCTTATAGAACTGAAAGATATCAACAAAACTTACAACAATGGGCAGCCTCTTCACGTCCTTAAGGGCATTAATCTCGAAATCGCCGAAGGGGAGTTTGTCTCCATAATGGGGGCTTCCGGTTCCGGTAAGTCTACCCTTCTGAATATTCTCGGCATTCTCGACAATTATGATTCGGGAGAGTATCTGCTCGACGGCAGGCTGATCAAGAATCTCAGCGAAAGAGAGGCAGCCGGTTACAGAAACCACACAATTGGCTTCATCTTTCAGTCGTTCAACCTGATAGCTTTCAAGACAGCGGTCGAGAACGTGGAGTTGCCGCTTTTCTACAGAGGGGTGAGCAGAAAGGAAAGGCAAAGGCAGGCTATGGATTATCTTCAGAGAATGGGGATAGCCGACTGGGCAGGGCACTATCCTAATGAGATGTCAGGGGGGCAGAAGCAGAGAGTAGCTATCGCGAGGGCTTTGATCACTCATCCGAGAATTGTTCTTGCCGATGAGCCGACAGGAGCCTTGGACTCGCAGACAAGTCTTGAGGTTATGGAATTGTTGAAAAAGATGAACAAGGATGAGGGCATCACAATAATAGTGGTCACTCACGAAAGCGGCGTGGCCAACTCCACCGACAAAATCATTCACATTAAAGACGGTATGATTGGTTCCGTGGAAGTGAACATGGATCATAAAGCTTCTCCTTTCGGGACGGACGGCATAATGAAGTAAAACTATGAGAGATTTGTTTTCGGAGATATGGAGTACGCTGAAGCAGAATAAGTTGCGTACGTCTCTTACGGGATTCGCCGTGGCTTGGGGAGTGTTTATGCTGATAGCGCTTCTCGGTGCGGGCAACGGGCTTATGAATGCGACCAGCAACAATAGCAGGGATTTTCAGACCAACACTATCGCTATTTTCTCGGGCAGTACCTCCAAGGCTTACAACGGAATGAACAAGGACACTTGGATGAGGATGAAGGATGAGGATTTCGATAGAACTGTCGGCGATCGTTATGACGATGTGATCGATGAGGCGAGCCCCGCATATTCCTACAGCGGGGTCTTCAGCAGGGGGAAAGAGTACATTACCAAAGCTCAGATTGTCGGAGTGGCGCCAATTTACCTTAATTCTGAAGGAATAAAGATGGTTGCCGGAAGATTCATCAACAAATTCGATGTTGAGCAGAATCGCAAGACTATCGTTCTCGACACTAAGTCCGCATCTATTCTTATGCCGGAGTCTAAGGACAGTACGGCTATTATAGGACATTATATCAAGGTGGACAGTCTTGCGTTCAAAGTCGTCGGACTCTATCATTCTGATGATGTCTCTGATTTCAGCGAATTCTATTCCGCCTACACGACCATCAAGACCATCTACAACAATGCCTATATTCCTCGTATCGTTTTTTCTTTCCACGGTTTGGAGACGGAGCAGGAAAACACGGATTTCGAGAACAGATACAGAACAGATTTCAACAAGGCGCACTATGCGGCACCTGATGACACCGAGACGCTTTACTTCTGGAACAGACTAACTCAGAACATGTCTATGGTGAAGAGCCAGAAGATTATCCGCACCATTTTGTGGCTGATTGGTCTTTTTACATTGCTCAGCGGCGTGGTCGGAGTCTCTAACATTATGCTGATCACGGTTAAGGAGCGCATTCACGAGTTCGGAATCCGCAAGGCTTTAGGCGCGACTCCGGGGTCAATCGTGAGACTGGTTGTGGTCGAGAGCATAGTCATTACCGCATTTTTCGGCTTTGTGGGGATGTTGTGCGGACTCATAGCCTGTCAGGTTATGGATGCGACACTCGGTAACAATCCGATAGATATTGGGCCGGTGCAGATGTATATGTTCAAGAACCCTACTGTCGGGATTGACGTTGCCGTCAAAGCCACTCTGACATTGATCATAGCGGGGACCCTGGCAGGCTTTTTCCCGGCGAGGAAGGCCGCCAAAGTCAAGCCGATAGAGGCGCTCAACAATGCTAAATAACAGAGACTATGCGTTTTGATATAGACAGATTTAGAGAAATTGCGGACACTCTTAGAAGAAACAAGAGCAGAACGATACTGACCGGCTTCGGAGTGTTCTGGGGGATTTTTATGCTTCTGGCATTGCTCGGAAGCAGCAACGGAGTGCAGGGATTGTTAGGAATGAATTTCGAGGGATTCGCATCCAATTCAACCTTCGTTATGGGACAGACCACTTCAAAGCCATACAAGGGTTTCAAGAGAGGCCGCTCCATTCAGTTCAAACTCAAAGATCTTGAC
>Ga0172378_10007068_pt1 | contig 10452 bp, 9 predicted proteins | sample GrowelOW332metaG_FD_119755 | JGI IMG/M metagenome (GOLD analysis project Ga0172378, IMG submission 119755) | Groundwater microbial communities from an aquifer near a municipal landfill in Southern Ontario, Canada - Pumphouse #3_1 metaG | ecosystem: Environmental > Aquatic > Deep subsurface >... | reverse complement strand
TTGCCTTTATTGGATACTTACTGAAAATAACCATATCGCCAGCACCTGTAACAGCATACGGATACATTGTTTTATATACTTTAGTAATACTTTCTTGTGTCAGCCTTATTATATCAGCATATTCTTGAAAGCAAATTATGTCAACATTGTGTTTTATCATCGAATTTAAGATATCTTTTCCAATAAAACCAGAACTTTCTTTATTGAATGATCGAACATTGAATGTTGCTATTTTTAAACCATGATTACTTTCTATTGGTTTACTTCTTACTTGATAGAATGTACCAATATAATTCCAACAACAAATTAAAGTGAAAATAGGAACGATAATCCATAATTTGAACCGTACAAGCCAATAAATGATGGCAATTATATTGCATATAATAAGTATAGGTAACCCGAGACATAAAAAAGCTTTGTAAATATTTTCTGAAGGAAGTACATCTCCTGCATAAAGTCCTATAATTGTTATTATAGCCAAAATAAGTGTAAGTAACACTGAGAGCAGTTGAAAATATTTGATAACGGCCTTTTTCCCCATCTTGATAATATTTATGGCAAAAATAAAAAAAATCTTGTAGATTTCGCAATAATATTTTATTTTTGTCCTAAAATAATAAAAAGTTAAAATTATAAGGCGATGAAAAGTATATTAATAGCAGAAGATACATATAGTAATTATTTATTACTATCAGTAATTCTTAATAAACATTATAATTTAGCTCATGCGGTAAATGGTCAAGAAGCTGTTGAGATGTTTAAAGTTCGACCTTACGATGTTGTTCTAATGGATACAAAAATGCCTATTATGGATGGTTTACAAGCGACTCGTGAAATACGAAAGATGGATGTAAATGTTCCAATAATTGCACTTACAGCAAATGCTTTTGATAGCGATCATCAAAAAGCGACAGAGGCTGGATGTACAGAATACATGACGAAGCCCATTGTTGCCAAAGAATTAATGGATCTGCTTCAAAAAATTTTAGGTGAATAAAATTAAGCTCTTTTTGATTGCTCCCAGACTCCTGTATGGTGGTGACTGGATAGATAGAAAAAACCTTTGATGACATTGATGTTCATAAAAAGAAAATAATAAATAATATATAGTTTGTGACTATCAATTTTTAATCTGCTAAGTACATATCCCCAATATCCTAACAAATAAAAAAACATTTGTCCTATCATCAGAAGGAGGTAAAAAATGGCTTTACCACCATTGGTAATAGCAAATGCCAAAAATAAATTCAAAGGAAACATTAAGAAAAAAGCTATAGGAGTAATACTCCATCTTAAAACTCGGTGACTGATATATTCGAAAGTTACTATTCCATATTTAAAAGGATTAAGCAATCCTTTAAGTCGCAAGATACTTTGCATTCCTCCTGCAGCTATGCGAACTTTCCTTTTTTCTTCTTCATGCATGTTTTTGCTACCACTTTCTATTGCATAAGCTTTTTGGGTATAAGAAATTTTGTAACCCTTCATAATAACTCTCATGCTTAGTATAAAATCATCTAAAATGGCATCTGGTTCAATGGGATCAAAAAGATCTGTTCTTATAGCAAATAATTCACCTGCAGCTCCCATTGCAGAATATAAACGGGCGTCTAGATCTTTTAAAGTTGATTCATATTTCCAATATAGACCTTCTCCTTTGGTGGCAATGCCGGAATTTGTTTTAGTCATGACCTTTTTTTCCCCCGCTACACATCCTATCGTTTTATCATTAAATGGCTTGACCATTTCTGTAATAGCATCTTCATTCAGTATTGTATTTGCATCAGTCATAATTACGATTGGAGTTTTAATATAAGGAATTGCGCGATTTATAGCAGATGCCTTACCTTTTCTTTCCGGTTCAAAGAGGATTTCTACATTATTATATTTGGCCAATATATTATTTGTTTTATCATTACTTCCATCTGTGACCCATACAAGATGTAATTTACTTGCAGGATATTTCAACAAATTGGTATTTTCCATCTTGGCCTCTACAAAATCCTCTTCATTGAATGCTGCTACTAAAAGTGTTACATTAGGGAACTCGTCTAAATTTTGTTCTCTTTTAGTTTTATGACTATTTTCCTTTATTTTAACAAGTAACCATATAATGATGCCATAGCCTATATATGTATAAAAAACTAGAATAAAGCAAATCCAAAATAAAATTTTGATCGTTTCCATATTAATTGGGTAAGGACTTTTTAAATTTAGTGCAAAAATACTTACATTTATTTTATTTTACAAGTAAATTTGCATACTTGTTACCTTCTCTTTATCTTTGTAATAAGATAATAACAGTAAGTATGAGCATTAGTCTAAGAAAACAAATAGAAGCTCGTCCTAAACTAAAACGGTTTTTGTTATGGATGATGATTCATCCTGTACGTTGCCGACCTCGTTTATGGTTAAGATTATTACGGATTTTTTATATTCATAAAGGAAAGCATAGTTATATTTATTTTAGTTCAAGAATAGATGTTGTTCCTTTTCACTTATTTTCCTTAGGTAATTCCAGTGTGATTGAATCTTTCGCATGTGTAAATAATGCTATGGGTGATGTTATTGTGGGAGATCATACACGGATAGGCATTCATAATACAATAATCGGTCCCGTTATTATTGGTAATGAAGTCAATTTGGCACAGGGAGTTGTTATCAGTGGTTTAAATCATCGTTTTAGAGATATTAATTTCAGTATCAACTCTTTGGGTGTTTCCACAGCACAAATAGTTATTGCAGACGACGTCTGGATTGGAGCCAATAGTGTTATTACATCAGGTGTACAGATAGGTACGCATAGTGTCGTTGCAGCTGGAAGTGTAGTGACGAAAGATGTTTTACCCTATACTGTAGTAGCCGGTGTACCTGCACGAGTTATTAAAGAATTAAAGTCCTGAATAATTATTATTCTTACGGAATAACAAAAAACATATTTTTTCGGCTAAAAAATATTAGTAAAACTAATAAACAGCACAAAAATCAACAATTTGTTTTTTTTATAAAAAATTATTTCAAAAAAAACTATATAGGAATATATGTCTTTATTTTTTTGTATAATTGTAGTATAAAAACTCTTTAATAAAAATAATGATATGAAAATTGGTATTCCTTCAGAAATTAAAAACAATGAAAATCGGGTAGGTATGACGCCTGCAGGTGTTTCCGAACTAGTAAAACGCGGTCATACAGTATATTTGCAAAATAATGCGGGTGTAAATAGTGGTTTTTCAGATGAAGATTATATTTCAGTTGGAGCCGAGATTTTACCAACTATAGTAGATGTTTATGGCTCTGCTGATATGATTGTGAAAGTCAAAGAACCAATCGAGCCGGAATATGGTTTGATTCGTAAAGATCAACTTTTGTTTACTTATTTTCATTTTGCTTCAGATTATCCTTTGTATGAAGCCATGAAAAAAGTGGGAGCTGTTTGTATTGCTTATGAAACAGTCCAAAAAGCAGATCATTCTTTACCCCTTCTTATTCCTATGAGTGAAATTGCAGGAATAATGGCAGTACAGGAAGGTGCTCGTTTTTTGGAGAAGCCTCAAGGTGGAAAAGGTATTCTTTTGAGTGGACTACCGGGTGTTCAACCGGCAAAGGTTCTTATTTTGGGTGCAGGACATGTGGGGTTGGCTTCAGCTTGGGTTGCTGCTGGTATGGGTGCAGATGTTATAATTGCCGATATAAATATTGCTAGGTTACGTGAAATTAGTCAATTTCTTCCTAAAAATGTAAGAACTCTCTATTCTACGGAGCATAGCATTTGTAAAGAATTGCCAACTACAGATCTTGTCATTGGCAGTGTACTTATTCCAGGAGCAAAAACTCCACATCTTATTACTCGTAAGATGTTGAGTTTAATGGTCAAAGGTTCTGTTTTAGTTGACGTTGCAATAGACCAAGGAGGATGTTTTGAAACTTCACATCCTACAACTCATTCTGATCCTGTGTATGTTGTCGATGGAATCATTCATTATGCTGTAGCAAATATTCCGGGTGCTGTAGCCTATTCTTCGACTCTTGCTTTAACTAATGCAACTTTACCCTATGTAATAGAGTTGGCTGAAATGGGTTGGAAAGACGCATGTAAAAAAGATCAGGCTTTGGTAAAAGGCTTGAATATTGCTCAAGGGAAAACCACATTTAAAGCTATTGCAGATCTTTTTGGTGATATTTATGTAAAAGCAGAAGAAGTCTTTAGTTAAAAGTTTTTTCAAAATGATTAAAAGACCTGTGCATAAGTTTTTGTACAGGTTTTTTTATTTCAATTGGATTTTGAATGTCTAACCGGTCCTTTGAATCTATTTTCTGTGAAATATATTAAAATCTTTCTCTTTTGATTTTTTTTTTGATGGTAATTGATTATTTTCGCTACTAAATATATTTTGAAGATGGAAGAGAATCTCGGTGAAAAAAAAACAAAAGGAATGAATCGTCGTACAGCATTGAAATTACTAACAGGAGGTGGAATTGCTGCTTTCGCTGTATATTATGGATTATCACATAAAGAGATTTCTACTTTTTTAGATGAAGATACTTTTCTGGAAAATAAACCTGATGATGCGGATCGGGTGATTATGAGGAAGGATAAAATAACAGGCGATAAAATATCATTACTTGGTTTTGGATGCATGCGTTTTCCTGTAATAAAAAAAGGAGAACCGGCCATAGATGAAAAATTATCTATGAAAATGATTGACTTTGGTTATCGCCACGGTATTAATTATTTTGATACAGCTTATCCCTATCATGAGGGACTGAGTGAGACCTTTATAGGGAAAGCGTTGAAACGCTATGACCGGGATTCTTTCCATCTTGCGGATAAACTGCCTACATGGTTAATAGAGTCATTAGATGATGCTAAGCGAATTTTCAATGAGCAGCTTCGAAAATGTCAGGTAACTTATTTTGATTATTATTTACTTCATGCTTTGACGGACCAGGAAACGTATGATCATGTTTATGAAGAACTTGGTGTTCTTGAGTATTTAAAGGAGTTGAAAGTAACAGGGAAAATCCGCCAATTGGGTTTCTCATTTCATGGAGATCTTGATTTTTTTAAATATCTTTTAGAAAAATATGATGATTGGGATTTTGTTCAGATTCAATATAATTATTATGATGAAAATGATCCGGAACAAAATTCGGGCATTCTATATAAACTTTTGGAGGAAAAAGACATTCAGGTTATTGTAATGGAACCGGTGAGAGGTGGAACTTTGGCTACCTTAAATAAAACCGCAGTTGCAATGCTAAGAAATGCAGAACCTAAAATGAGTACCGCCTCATGGGCCATTCGTTTTGCGTCAACGCCTAAAAATATTCTTACTGTTTTAAGTGGAATGAGTGCCATGGAACAAGTACAAGATAATGTCTATACAATGTGTAAATCACATTACAAACCAATTTCGGCCAGTGAACGTAAATTGCTAGCAGAAGTAAAGAAAAAATTTGTTCAAAACCAGCCTATCGATTGCACAGGATGTCGTTATTGTATGCCATGTCCCTATGGTGTTGATATTCCGGGAGTGTTTAAAGTATATAATGAAGTTGCTAATGATGCTTCCATGCCAAATCCGGATAATCAGGCGGACAAGAATTATTCTTACAAACGTAAGAAGTTTTTGACGAAGTATAAAAACGAAGTGTCACGTAGTGCCCAAGCAGATCATTGTATTGCTTGCGGAAAATGCGTGAAACTTTGTCCGCAGAATATTCAGATACCGATGGAAATGAATAAGATTGATAAATTAGTAGAAAATTTACAACAAACAGAAGGATGAAAAATAAATATAGAAAAATAAGAATAGGGTTGGCTGTATTCTTCTTTGCATGCATTAATCTGTTTTTCATTGGTACATTTCATATTTTTGGATGGACCGTCCAAATGCAGTTTATTCCGGCTGTACTGAAAAGTTCGATTGTAATGATTGTTTTTGTTTTTTTATTAACATTCTTATTTGGACGTATATATTGTTCGGTTATTTGTCCGTTGGGAGTTATGCAAGACTGTTTCATTTGGTTAAGCCGGAGAGTGAATAAAAGGAAAAAGTACAATTATTCGAATCCAAAGAATATACTTCGTTATTCGTTGTTATTATTTTTTATTGTTGCTTTTTTTCTTGGTGGAACATGGTTGGCTGCTATTATTGAGCCATATAGTATTTATAGTCGTTTCTTTACTAATTTATTTAAGCCGGTTTTGTCAGTTGTAAATAATTTTATTGTGCCGTTGAGTGATAAGCTGGAATGGTATTTTTTTGTAAGGGAAGATATATTCATGCAGAGTGTTATGGCTTTAGTCTTGAGTATTGTCTTTTTCATAATAATAGGTCTCATGGCTTATAAGTGGGGACGGACATGGTGCAATACGATATGTCCTGTAGGTTCTTTTCTTGGATTTATAGGAAAATATTCATGTGTAAAAATTACTATAGATGCCAATAAATGTAACCATTGTTTAGCATGCGGACGAAAATGTAAAGCTAGTTGCATTAATAGTAAGGAACAAAAAATAGATTATTCTCGCTGTGTAGATTGTTTTGATTGCATTGATGCATGTAAACAGCATGCTTTGTCCTGGATTCCTATTTGGACGGGAAAGAATAAATATGTTGTAAAGAACACTAAGGCTGATTTTTTACATATTACAGCTGATTCTGTTTCTCAAGAGAATGTGGATGAATCTCGTCGCCATTTTCTTGTAACGGCAGTTTTAGCTACTGTCGGTACGCAGACTGCGATAGCAGATAAGAAGATTAATACTGTTGTAGCTTCTGTTCTTCACAAGCAACCGATCAAACGCAAATTCCCTATCTTACCACCGGGAGCAAATTCTTTGAAACAATTTCAGCAATTATGTGTATCTTGTCATCTTTGTATAAATAAATGTCCAAATAACGTTCTTCGTCCGGCTACGATAGAGTATGGTTTAGCAGGATTAATGCAGCCTATGGTGGAGTATGATCGTGGAAGTTGTGATATTAATTGTAATATTTGTAGTGAGGTCTGTCCTACAGGAGCAATTCATTCCTTGAGTTTGAAAGAGAAGAAAAAAACTCAAATCGGTTATGCTGTCTATACACCGAAAAATTGTTTAGTTCTGACTGATAATATAAATTGTGGAAATTGTGTACGTCATTGTCCTGTAAATGCCATTTCTATGGTTGATTGGGATGATGACCATATGGTTCCAATGGTAAATGTTGAGAAGTGCATTGGCTGTGGTTCTTGTGAGTACCATTGCCCGGCTAAACCTTTTAGTGCGATTCACGTAGAAGGATATGATATTCAAAAGAAAATTTTAAAATAGAGAAAGATGTTAGTACAACCGTTGATTTTTGGCATAGGTGGCCCTGAGATTATTTTTATTGCGTTTATTATACTTCTTTTTTTCGGAGGGAAAAAGATACCCGAAATCATGAAAGGCTTGGGTAAGGGAGTAAAAAGTTTCAAAGATGGAATTAATGGAGTCGATGAGGCTAAGGATGAATCATCTCAAAAGACAGATGATAAAAAAGAGGATACTCCGAAAAAGTAATGAAAGAAACAGAAGACTTGACTTTTTGGGAGCATCTTGATGAACTGAAAAAGGTGCTCTTTCGTATTGCTGTGTTTATCATAACGGTAGCTTGTCTTGCGTTTTTATGCAAAAAGTGTCTTTTTAAGATTGTATTAGCCCCTGGACGTGATGATTTTATTCTTTATAAAGGTCTACGCTTTATAGCTGAAAAAAGCGGCTATTCGTCACTTGCACCTGAACATTTCCATGTTCAACTAATTAATACGAATTTACCATCTCAGTTCTTGATTCATATGAATGTTGCAATTTATGCTGCAGCAGTTTTATCGGCACCTTATATACTTTATCAATTGTTTCGATTTGTCTCTCCGGCTCTTTATACAAAAGAACGTTATTATGCGGTCCATGTTGTCGGTGCTTCTTATTTACTTTTTATGATGGGGGTCCTGTTAAATTATTTTTTGATTTTTCCTTTAACGTTTCGTTTTTTAGCGACTTATCAAGTTGATAATTCAGTGATCAATATTATTACACTTTCGTCTTATATTGATACTCTTGGGCTACTTACACTTATGTTAGGCATTATTTTCGAAATACCAATTCTTTCCTGGTTATTCGCGAAACTTGGATTTTTAACTTCAAAATTCATGATTCGTTACCGTCGTCATGCAATTATAGTAATACTGATTATTGCTGCAATAATAACTCCTACATCTGATATCTTCACATTAATGATGGTTTCATTACCCATGTGGCTTTTATACGAATTTAGTATCATTATTGTTAGAAGGACAGAAAAATAAGCTGCAATCTAAAAAAAAGCGAGAAGGTGTTTCAGCTAAACCAAAAAAGCTGTAATTTTGCAAAATTAAAATTTTACAGTTAAAAAATATTATCAAGTGGAAAAGTCATCAACGGCCTTACTGTGTTTACTCCTTATTTCCATTTCTTCTTTTTCAAAAAATAAAGGGGATATTAGTTCATCAGACAGTACATCTATAAAATCATCACATTTAGAAAAAAACACAAGTATATCATGGAAGGATTTTTTAAAAATAGCCAATCGGAAGAATCTTGTTTCTAAACCAAAATTTGGCGGTTACTTTATAGGTAACTATGTCTATTATGACAATAAGGAAAAAGATGAAAGTGCAGGTTTTAGTGTGCGGTGTGTTCGTCTTTATGTTGACGGAAATTTTTTAGAGGATTTTATTTATAGAATACAAGCCGAAGTAGCCGGGTCACCGGGTGTTGACAAAGGCCCACATGTTCTGGATGCCTATTTGGAATGGGTAAAACATTCTGAATTTAAAGTGAAAATAGGTCAGTATAAACGCCCCTTTACATTCGAAAATCCAATGAATCCATGGAATGTAGGTTATGGTACGTATTCGCAGTCTACCGTGAAGTTATCAGGAATGAGTGATCGTTTGGGAGAACATTCAAGTGGTGGTCGTGATGTTGGTTTTCAGATACAGGGAGATTTATTCCCATCAATGTACGATGGTCACCGTTGGTTTCATTATCAAATTGGACTTTTCAATGGACAGGGGATAAACCATTCCGATTTTAATAGGAATAAAGATCTGATAGGCGGGTTCTGGTTTTCTCCTTTGAATAATTTTCGAATTGGAGCATTTGGATGGACTGGTAAGTATAGTTCCACAATAACAGATTTGGGAAAATTGAGTGTTGATCGAAATCGTTGGTCTGTTGGAGTCGATTATGAAAGTGATTGGGTTTTTCGTAGTGAGTATATTGCGTCTGAAGGAGGAAAATCGGCTGATGAAAATTCATATAAGTATGCTGCAAATAAAGCAGATACTTGGTATGCTATGTTAGGAGTTCCTGCTACATCCAAACTAAAAATCTATGGGAAGTGGGATGTTTATAGAGATGAAAAAACGAATGATACAAAAACGTCTATTTACGCGTTGTCATTTAATTATAGACTGATGAAAGACTTGATGTTTCAATTAAGTTATGCTTTTAATCAGGCTCGTAGCGCAAAATATAATACAAATGGAATGAGAACGACAATAGAATCCAACTATAATCAGATAACCTTTCAAACATATATACGTTTTTGATGGATTAATAGGATCTATTTGAATGATTCTTTTTGCGATATTCCTTTTTTAATCCGAAATTAAAACCTAGATATATCTGAAAATTCGTAAAAATATTAAACATTTCGAAACTGCTCTGCTTGTAATTAAAACCGTGAAGTGTAGCCAATGCTCCTAAATAATATTTTCCTGTGTTGTATATAAATGAAGAACGACCGAAAATGTCGAAATTAATATCACCCTTGTTTTTTTCAGTTTTATTGCTTTTGTCGTCCCAAACATCCACTCCAGACTTTTTATAAGCTAAGGCAGGAGTAAAGGATATGTTGAACAGGCAATTTTTTGCAAATACCCAATTATAAGAATATCCAATATTAAAGTTGAAATCTTGGTAATTAACTTTTGTAAGATTCCAGGGCATATTGGCGTTATCCGTATACCAAGGAAGTTCTGTTATATCGAGATTAATGTTGTGTTCTGAGTAAGATAGCCCTGCAATCCATGAACCGCAGCTAATTTTTTGATTTGTACTTTGACTATAGGCAGCAGGATAGGAGAAATGATTATTATTCCAAATATAATATAGATTGATTCCTTTCATAGACGCTCTTAATCCATCGAAATCCGAATTATCATAAGATTTGATATTTGGTACATCATTAAAACCATTGATAGATTTTATTTTGAAATCATTTCCGGTTTTTCTATAATAAATATCCAAACCTATTTTTGAACTATAAAGGCTAAGGATAAATTCTGTATTTCTGTTTTTCTGTTTATTATGAAGCAATTCACCTGTATCGATTGTATATCCTAAGAAAAACCATCTCCATCCAAAATATAACCCAACCC
>Ga0172378_10007066_pt1 | contig 10453 bp, 8 predicted proteins | sample GrowelOW332metaG_FD_119755 | JGI IMG/M metagenome (GOLD analysis project Ga0172378, IMG submission 119755) | Groundwater microbial communities from an aquifer near a municipal landfill in Southern Ontario, Canada - Pumphouse #3_1 metaG | ecosystem: Environmental > Aquatic > Deep subsurface >... | reverse complement strand
CTGCTGGTTCTGGCCCGGGACCGAAGACATCATGATGTAGGAGGCGGACCGGAACGCCACGTCGTAGATCTGGCAGAGGAGCCGGTTGTTGATCGACGCGATCGGGTACATGAAAGACGCCAGCCCCCGGATGCCGCGCGCGCACCTCTCCGTCACGGAGTAGGGCAGCCACAGCAGGCACTGGTCCATGGAGTCGTAGGCGTCTTTCTTCTCGAAAAGGAAATCGTCCACGTCGCAGGAGGCGGTCACTATGTAGTGCGTGACCCTGCGGGGCTCCCGCACCTCGCGGACATAGGCGTGCACGACGTGCATGCTGTCGAACTGGTGCGTCTCGAGAAGCCTGTTCTGGCGCATCATGTCGACGGCGGACTCGTGCGTGCTCGTGCCCGACGTGTCTCCCGACTCCGACCGGGTGTCGGCATGCTCCTCGAAAGTCTTGACGAGGAACGCCCGCACGGCCGCCAGGTTCCAGCCCGCCGACACGGACCCCTCGGGGTCGTCCAGCAGCGCGCACAGATACCACGCCGGCATGATCGACTCGACCATGTACAGGTCGTTCTCGCTCGACACGGAGAAAGCGTCCTCCGCGAATTTGAGCTGGCCCCGCTCCAGCGCCTCGGGCTGGTAGTCCTCGTAGGTGGGCCACGCGACCGGGCCGAGCCCGTACAGCTCGGCCTCGCGGATCATGGTCGACAGGACGGGCAGGAACTTCCGGCTCTCGCGCAGCACGGTGGAGAACTCGTCGGCCACGACCTCGGCGATCTTCTCCGCGTCCGGCCCGGACAGCTCGGCCGGCAGCGGGCGGAGCTCCACGAGCGGCGTGGTGTCCAGGGCCATGTCATGGACCGAGGCGGCGCGCGCGTCGATCACGCCCTTGAGCTCGTTGGAGTTGAAGTTGGCCAGGTTCCCGAGCCCGAGCTCCTTGCGCTTCCTCGGATCGTACGGGAAGTTGCCGTTGTACACGTTCTTGATGCGGGCGCGCCGCTTGGCGTCCTCCTCGTCCTTCTCCTTCAGGTCCCTGTAGACGGTGCGGAGGGAGGACGCGGACGTGAACCGGCTCTTGGCGGGCCGGCCGCCCTCGGTCGTGCGGAACCCCACCGGGTCCGGTTTGCTGTCAGGACTGTCCATCTGTCACCTCCAGGGCCCGGCGCCAGCAGCCCTCCGGATATCCCGCCTCGGCGGGCCTGTCGACCGTGGCCGAAGCGGCCGCGAGCTCCTCTGAAATCCGGCACACGCCGGTGGCCTCGTCAGGAGGCAGCTTGCCGCGACGCCCCCCGAAACCCCTGTAGATCCAGGCCATGAGCCCCGTGCACCCCGTGCAGAAGCCGCGCGTCTCGTGTTCCGGGCAGGAGATGCAGACGCCCATCCGCCTCACGGCCTCGTCGGCGGGGACGCAGGCCATCCCGAACAGGGCCGCCGTCACCTCCTTCACGCGCTCCGCGCGCAGCCTCCTGACGCCGGACGGCTCGGAACAGAACCCGTCCGGCAGCCGGGGGCACATGTACTCCATGACGTAGGAGAACGGGTCCCCCCTCACCGGCAGCCCCTGCCTGACCCGGAGATCGCGGACGAGCCTCTCTATGCCCGCGCGGGACCTCGACTGCACGGTCTCGCCCCCGGCGGAGTACTCGTAGCAGCCGCCGGGAGGAACAGCGTAGGCAGTCCTGAATCTAAGAGCCATGTCCTACTTCTTTCCTTTCCGTTTCGGGACGGCTTTCGGCACCGTGACGGCCGGACGGCGCCGGACCGCGGCGGCCGCGGCGGCCTCGGCCTGGGCGTACGCCGCGGCGGACGGCTCCTTCTTCGCGGGGCGGGCCTCGCTCAACCCGTCGTCATCCGCGCGCCCGAAAGACACGCGGGCCGGGGCGACGGCTTCGGGGCCCGCGCCGCCGCGGGTCCTCATGAGGGCCGCGAACCTGGCGGCGCCCTCCACCGGCCTGCCCGGCGAGAACCCGCCGTCGAACCAGAATCCGGCGCGGCCGGACCGGAGCGTCATCTGCCGGCCGGTGTACGGGCACGCGGTCTCGCCGCCGGGCGGCAGCGCGCCCATCACGCCCTCCCGCATGCCCACGAGCCGCATGAGCTCGGCGGCGGATTCGACAGGCATGGAGGGGTCGAACGCGTCCGGGGAGAAAAACATAGGCTGCCCGGCCCCGGCCACGACGCGGACCGTGACCTTCCTGCCGGTGTACGGGCACGTGAGCCCCCGGAAACATGACTGAGTGGCGATCTCGTTAAGGGGCATATCGGCTTTTCCTTTCCATCGGGGTTGACTTTACCACACGCGGGGTCACGGGGCAAGCGGGGAATTGGTGTTCGACACCACCCATTCGGGGACGAACCCGGGCTCCGCCGCGGCGGAGTCCGACAGGTGCTTCCAGTTCCAGTCGACGACGGTGACGATCTCCTCCAGGACCAGGGAAAACCTGTAGGCGTAGTATTGCCCCACCGCGGTGCCGGTCCACACCCCGTCGCTGTACCCGGAGTTATACAAAGGCCCGCCCGGGTACTCCTCGGTGTACTCCGGCCTGCCGCCGTCCGTGACCGCGCCGTCCAGGGTCACGGTGTCGAAACCTCCCGCGGGCACCCATTCGTAAGCCGACGCCGCGTACGAGGGCACGGGGGACGTGGCGAGAAGGGGCCACGACGACAGGTCGACGTCACCGTCGAGAAGCACCGGGCGTATCACCGAGGCCACGGCCGGCACGTCGGCGCCCCCGCCGTGGACGCGCGCCGCGGCGTCGTAGGTCGCGCCGGACGGCGGGACGTCGTGCGACAGCCTGATCCACCCGGCCGGGAACCCGAACAGCGGGGCGCCGGTGGCCAGACTGCCGTCCAGAACGCAGGAGGGCGGGTCGCCCCTGTAGTGGGTCCAGGAGTACTCGGCGGAGCGCGTTTGGGGCACGTGCACCCCCGGATCCGACGAGAAGAGATTGGTGGACCCCGACCCGGGGGCCAGCGCCCCGTTCCATTCGTACTGCCTGAATATCCCGTACACCCTGACCCGCGACACGTACCCGGACTCCACGGCGTACCTGGAAGGCCAGGTCAGGACAATGTTCGTGACGAACCCCGTCTCGGCCGTGCTCGCCCAGCGGTTCGTCGTGTGGGTCTCGTAGGACCCGGTTACCGTTCTGTTGAAAGTGACCGGCTCGATGATGTCGTTCAGCGGGTCGTGGTAATCGTAGTACGTGCGGGACGACGAGCCCGAGAAGTCCACCCGGGACATGCTCCCCTCGAAATTCCAGTACGCCCCGACCGTATCGTTCGTCACGCGCGACACCGTTCCGGCCTCCTCGTCCAGCGACCTCACCACCGTGTACCCCAGCATGACCGGCTCGCTCACCCGGTAGCTGCAGTCGAGCCTCGAGAGCAGGTCCCTGACCCGGGACGCCTCGTTCGTCCCCGGGTACCTCTTGGGGATCGCCGTCCTCTCCCCGGACGAGTTAGTGCCCAGGCGCTCGAACCCGTCCCACTGGTACAGGTTCGTCGCCGAATACCCCGCGGCCGCCCACAGGCTGCCGCCCGCGTAAACCCCCGGATCGGCAGCCACCAGGTTGGTGCCGTGACCGCTCAGGGACTCGGGCCAATACCCGAAGAAGTCCCGGACATGCGGGCCGTAGACGTAAGCGCCGCCGGCGAACACGCCGCGGTTGGTGCGGAACCCGTAAACGTCCCCGTTCGCGTCCAGCCCGTACTCCTCCGGCCCGAAGGCGGCGCACCACAGCCCGTCCGCCGGCAGGAACAGGGAATCCTCCGTCGCCCACCCGAAAGCCGCGGTGGACGTCTCCCGGGGCGCGAAGGCCGCGACCACGGAGGACGTCGCGGAGAGATAGGAGAACACGTCAGAGCACCAACCGTCCGTGTCCCGCCAGTCCCACTCACAGTCGAACCAGGTGTCCGGCCAGGGGTGCCCGAAGATTTCGGACAGGCTTCCGCCCGCATTATGGGGGCTCCCGCTCGGCGTGACGGTAAGCGGCGCGGTCCCGTAGTCCGCCGCCCACTCCTGCGACCCCCACCCGTCCACGTCGGACGACCGCACCCACCTCGGGCCGTCCTCATACAGAAACGAAAGGAGGCGCCTGGCCGCCACGGCGGCGCCGTAGAACCCGGAACCCGGACTCTCGGCCCCGGTGTAGTAGTAAGGCCCGACTTCGTACTGGGCTGTCCGGTTCGTGCGGATGCTGACCACCTCCACCGAATCCACCTTGTGCGCGGGAGGGGAGGACAGCGTGACGGTGAACATCCCGTAGCCGGGCGAGTCCCCGACGCCGAGCAGGCTGGGCGTCACGGTGACCCCGTGCCCGCTCTCGGAGGAGGCGGCCGTGTTCGTGGGGCTGTATCCGGCCGGGTACACGAGCACGCCCAGGGAATCCCCGACGACGAGGGACGACGACGGGCCCTCCGAGTACCGCACCCACACGCGCTCCAGGCCCTCCGTCTCCGGCACCTCGTCGGGGCGGCCGGCCGGCGTGACCGTCACGGCCTGGGGGACGGCCCAGTTCGTCGTGTGGAAGTACAGTGTCCTGGGGGACGCCGAGTACGCCGAATAGCCCCCCAGGTGCTCCAGCTCAACCTCGACCACGAAGTTCGTCACCGCGTTCGTCGTGACGGTGTCGTGCCCCGTGTCCGGAACCCCCTCGCCCAGCAGCCCGGGTATCACGGCCCTCTCCCAGACGGCGGCGTGCAGCTCGGCCACGTCCTCGCCGGTCACGGACCCCGACGGCCGGCCGAACCACAGCACCCCGGTCACGGCGCAGCCGACGAACAGGGCGACCCCGGGCGCGTAGTATCTCCTCATGACGGACATGGTCAGTAAGCTCCCGTTATCACGACATCGATGGAATTGAACTTCAGGGCCACGGAATGCGACGCCGTCCCGGCGTCGTAACGCATGACGTACAGGGGCAGGTAGTAGAACTCGTCCGCCGGCACCGACTGCGAGGTGACCTCGCCATCCGTCCCGGACACCACGGAAACCTCGCCGGTGTCCAGGTTTATCCTCGCGGACACGAACACGGTGTCGCCGTCCTCGGCGGACAGGGCGACAGGCCCGATGGAGTCCGCCACCCACACGAACACGGGGCCGCGCTTGTAGCAGCAGTTGGCGAAATACGCGCCGCCCGCGCCGAAACTCACCGCCCACGGGACGGGCTGCGCCGCCGCGGCGGAGGCGGGCAGGTCGTCGTCGAGGTCAAGGGTGAACACCGGCGCCCCGCCGCCCTTCTGGCAGTCGATCTTGAACACGGGTCAGGCCTCCTCTCGGGTCACCATCGTGACTCCTATCGACCCGTCCATGAGGCCGAATCTGTTGAAGGACAGACTGTACGAGAACCGCAGACCGTAAAAGAGGTCCTCCGCGCTGACCGAGTTGAACACGTTCAGCACCCGCTGGAAAGAGGCGTTCGAGAAAGACCAGGCCCACATCACGTAAGAGTCCTGCCCGAGCGTCTGCGTGTTGAACCTGCGGTACGTCTTGCGCACCTCGTACCACACGTGGGCCTTGACAGACTCCGTGCGGACGGACCGGATGAACGTGCCGTCCTCCCGCGCGGAGAAGGTCACGGTCGTGATCCTCGCGCCCCCCTCGACCCCGCCGCCCGACAGGCCCGTGTCGAGGCCGTCCCAGGACTTGTAAGACCACAGGGTGTCTATGTCCTCGAAGTCCGTGAAGAGGTCGCCCCCGCGCGTGTGCCTCATGACGAACCCGTCGGACACGCTGCCCGGCAGCACCTCCGTGCGCGACCGGTCGTACAGCGCGCCCGGCGTCCGGGAGAAGCCCACCGACCCGGGCCTGGACCCGTCGACCGGATACGGGGCCGCGGTGTGCTTGTCCGACACCGTCCTGAGGGTCATCCACGGCAGCACCGTATACTGCGACGAGGCCTCCAGCACCTCCTTCTCGGTGCTCCTGCCGCGGGCCTCGTCGACGGTGAGGTCATGGTTCAGCTCGCGGCGCAGGTCCTCGACCACGCCGCCGGCCGGGGCCGCCGGGTCGGGGCCGGCGGCCCGCAGCGCCCGGTCCGCGGCGGACTCCCGGGCGAAAAACAGGTCCTCGGACCGGGTCACGACGGCTTTCGCGACGGGCTTGGACTCCGTCACCTCCTGCGTGTTCGTGAAAGTCCCGTCCCGCTCGGCGGAGGAGGACTGCGTATACAGGAACCCCTTCGCCGCCGCCACGAAGCCGGCGACCCTGGCGCGGGCGAAGCGGTAGGCGGCCCGGGTCTGCCTCGCGAACGCGGTCTCCGAGAACGTGACCTCCGCGTCCGGGTACGGGGTGGACACGCGCTTCGACTCCGAAACGTCGCGCCTGCCCCCCGGCGTCAGCTCTGCGGTGGTCTCCGCCAGCTCCCCGGGCGTGAACGAGGACGGGACCGGAGGCTCCGCGGCGACCACGGACCGGCCGGTCACGGCCTCCACGGTCCCGAAAGCGTCGCGGGACACGGTCACGCGGGCGCGCGCCACGGGTATCTCGGTCTCCGTGGACACGACGGTGTCGGCCCGCCCGCTCGGGGTCTTGCTGAGGTCCACCGACTTCAGCACGCCCGCGGACGCCCCGGCCAGCCCGAGCTTGGCGACGGCCTCCGCCCAGCGCTCGGACCGCCCCGTCACCGTCTCCGACCGGCGGAAGACGTCCCCGCGCACCCTCACGGCGGCCTCGGCCACGGTGAGCTCGGTCCGGACGCCCGACGTCACGTCAGCCAGGCCGTCGGGCCTGTTCTGCACGGACAGGGAAGACACGGCGCCGGTCTCTTCGTCCGGCCCGGGCGCGTGCGCGTCCACGGTGTCCGGGTCCGCGCCTGACGTGGCCGTGGAATGGTCGGTCTTGAAGACGTCCCTGTCGCAGGAGTACCCGCGCGCGGCATCCTTCTTGGCGACGGTCTTGCGGGCGGACGCGGCCCAGGTGCAGTCCTGCGGGTCCTGGTCCCACTGCACGGAGACGGTCGTGCCGGCCGGCTGGACGCCGGCGGAGGGTATGTCCGTCACGCTCTCGCCCAGGTGCGTCTCCGGCTGCTCCGGGGTGCCGTAGACCCCGTCCCACCGGGCCTCGGAGACGGTCTCGAACGCGGTGTCCGAGACGACCCGGAACCCGACGGCCCTGGTCTTGCGCACCGTCTCGGTCACGTAGTAGGAGAAGAGCCCGGTCTCCCTGTCCCTGGAGAGGCCGCCGATCCTCACGACCGTGCCCTGCGCGAACGGCGGGAGGGCCTCCGCCTCGCCGGCGTCGAACACGTAGCGCACCGAAGTCTCCGACGAGCAGCCGGACTCCACCACCGCGCCGAACGACAGCTCCCCGTCACAGAAGTCGCGCACCACCGTCTTGGTGGAATCGCCGTCCCTGCTCCACACGGCCAGCCTGTGCAGCCACAGCCCGGGCTGCACGGTGCCGTCCACCACTGGGTCCCGGACCTCGTGCTCGGCGGTCAGCAGCTCGATGACCTCGCGCAGGCACCCGGCCGGGCACCCCTCGGCGAACACGCGCATGGTCACCCGGGAAGCCTCGGGGAGCGCCTCCTCCGCCAGCGACGCCGGCACGGCCCGCGTGCCCCGCATCGCCAGCAGCTTCCACCGGGCGCCGGAAAGCCACGCGGAGGCCGCGGCCATCCTCGCGGACGCCTGCATGGCCGGTTGTCTGGGTGGTGTGGGGGGCATCTGTTACTCCATCGGTTGCGGATAGTGTCGCACAGCGCGGGCCGTCAGTCAACGCCGTAATCAAAAAACCCGTCGTCCCCGGAGGAGCCGTAGTCCTCCTCGCACGCGGTGGCGTTCGTGAACGCGGGGGCGGCGGAAGTCCCCGGGGCGACGGCGGACTGGACGGGCGGCGGGAGGTAGCCGAAGGGGCTCACCGCCAGGGCCTCCTTGGCCGCCAGCGCCGCCAGCGCGCAGGCGTCCGTGTCGTTCGGGGACCCCTTGAACCTCTTGGAGAAGGAGTCTTTCGGCTCCAGCCTCAGCGGCATCTGCACCTCGCCGTCGGCCTTCATGACGAACCGGCGGGTCGTCAGGCCGTCGGCGGCCGCCTGCGGCAGGCCCCGCACCATGCCGGCCTCGCAGAACGCCGCGAGCACGACCCAGGCCTCCGTGCCCCTGTCGCGGATGTGCTCCCTGGCCGGGCGCGAGTCGTGGCAGCGCACCGGCCTGTCGGAGGCGCGGGCGGAGCTGTTGACGCGCCCGCAGCCCGGGGCGACGAGCATGTCCACGAGATCCGCCAGGGACTGGTTGCCGCTCGAGTCCGCGTACAGCGCGCCGATCTGGGGCCCCCCGTCGGAGCGCAGCCGGCCCACGACGCCGTCGAGGAGCTGGCGGGACACCGGCAGCGGCGAGGCGGAGGACAGCGGGAGCCTGGACACGCGCCCGCCGAAGTCCAGCCACACCCTCCCGTCCTGCTCCGCGACCTCGGCGCCCGCGTACACGGCGTCGTCCCCGCCCTCGCTGTAGGCCGGATCCACGCCGGCGCACAGGGCTATCCTCCGCCTCGCGCCCCCGCCCAAGGGCGGCGGCATGGCCTCCGTTATCCGGTTGGCCCGGGCGGTGGCGGGGTCGAGGACCACCGGGTCCCGGGTCACGTTCTCGGAGGGGAACCCGACCACCATGCGCATGTACCTGGGGTGGTCCCGCGAACCGTCGCAGTCGGCCAGGGTCGCGGCGATGTTCTCCCGCGTCATCAGGAAAGGGTAGTCGAGGCGGAGCCGGGGATCCAGCGCGACCGGGGACCGCTCGCCGTTGAAGTGGCGGCAGAAGTGGCCCCTGGCGGACACCCAGGACCCGGTGTCCGGGGTCAGCCTCACGCCTTTCGGGGGCTTGTAGTACAGCGAGGTCGGGTGGTCCCACGGCTCGGGGTTGGAGGCGGTGCAGAACTTGAACCCCAGGGTGCCGGTCCGGATGTTGGCGATGTTCTGCTGCAGGGAGTCCAGATCCCTGACGAGCGCCAGCTCGTCCACCATGAACACGACCCAGGGCACGTGCAGGCCGACGATGCGCCCCTCGTCCAGGGACCGGCCCTGGATCGCGGCGCGGGCGGCCTGCGTGGCGGCGAGGGCCTCGTCCTTCTCGTTGACGATGGCGTACTGGTTGGCCACGAGCTTGCCGGGTATGGCGAAACCCAGGCGGTTGTTCTTGAGCTCCGTGAAGAGGGTGGTGACCGGGGACCACGCGCGGGTGCGCAGGTCGGTCAGCGTGGCGGACGATATGACGACGGCGGTGTCCAGGGGGTCGGTGATCCACATGGCGATGGAGCACGCCGCGATGGCGTGCGACTTCCCGGAGGCCGCCCCGCCCAGCATGTGGTACTCGTCGTGCTCCGCGAAGTCGTGGATCATCTGGACGGTCCACGGGGACATCTTCAGGCTCGGCAGCAGGAGCCTGAGCGCCTCCTCGAGCCGGTCGCCGGGGTCCCTGACGTCTATGCCGCGCTCCTCCCCGAACAGCCGCCACTTCTTCGCCAGGTTGAGGCACGCGAGCACGCGGTGCGTCCCCGCCGGCCAGTCGATGCCGAAGTGCGTGACATACGAGGTGCCGCCGACGTTCATGCGCTCACGCCTCCGGTATGTTCCGGGCCGCGGCCAGCGCGCTCTCCGGCGCCACGCAGAGAAGCTCCCGGTTCACCCGGACCTCCCGGCCCTCCCAGGGGCGGACGAAGACAACGTCGCCGGGCGCCAGGTCCCCGCGGTAGCGCGGGCCGCAGGCGCGCACCACGGCCTCGCGCGTGCCCCCGCGCCCCGGGGCCTTCAGGACCAGGGGGCCGTCCGCGACGGGCGACTCCATGACCCTCAGGAGGAGGTTCTCGCCGATAGGCCTGAGCGTCATCCGTCACGCCTCCGGATCGGGGTTGAGGGAGCCCGCGGCGGAGGACGCCGTGAAGCTGACCGTGTAGGAGAGGCTGAACTTCCCGGTCGACTGGTTGTACGACACGCTCTTGAAGACGCCCATGTTGGCGGGCTTCGCCTCCATCGCGCTGTAATGGGCGGCCACGGCGTCCAGGAGCGCGTGCAGCACGTTCGCTATCGATCCGGTCGCGGTGTCGGCCTCGGAGGCCGCGGTGATTTCAGGCAGTGACGCGTACGGTATGCTGATGGCCGTACCGTCGCCCGTGTAGTTATCGATCCACGCCGCGGGAAGCATTTCTCCAGCCATTGGGTCCTCCTATTCCTGCCCGCACCCGGGCATCAGTTTCAGGGCCGCGGCCGCCACCCCGTCGGCCGAAAGGCCCCTGGCGGAGAACTGCCCGGCGGGTTTGCCGTCCGCGCCGAAGACGCGGACCAGAGGGTATGCGAACGGGCCGTCCGGCCTGTACTTCGCGTACTCGGCGGCGTTGGCCGTGGCGTCCGCGTCGATGACGCCGGCGCCGCACAGCCTCTCCGACAGGGCGGCCGCGTCGAGGCCGGCCCACAGGGACCGGCACAGGGAGCAGGTGGCCCGGTTGCCGAGCACGGCCACAAACCCGTACCCGTCCCCG
>Ga0172378_10007065_pt1 | contig 10453 bp, 10 predicted proteins | sample GrowelOW332metaG_FD_119755 | JGI IMG/M metagenome (GOLD analysis project Ga0172378, IMG submission 119755) | Groundwater microbial communities from an aquifer near a municipal landfill in Southern Ontario, Canada - Pumphouse #3_1 metaG | ecosystem: Environmental > Aquatic > Deep subsurface >... | reverse complement strand
GGTGTCGGTAACCAGTCCAACAGGAGCGGTATCGATTAAGACATAATCGTATTGTTCCTTCAATATGTCAATGACATTATTAAGGCTCTTACGAGCAACGAGTTCTGATGGGTTTGGCGGAATAGGGCCAGATAAGAGGATATCCAGGTTGTTGTTAACACCTGAGGGTTGTATTTGTGAATGGATTTGCTCCCATGTAAGAGAGTCTTTTGTCAGAAGTGGCGTAATACCATGCTGATGGTCTTTAATCTCAAAGAGCTCTGCCAAACGAGGTTTGCGAATGTCAAGTCCCACAAGTACCACCTTCTTTCCTAAAAGAGCAAAACTAACAGCAAGGTTGGCAGCATTGAAAGTTTTTCCTTCGCCGGAAGTGCTGGAGGTGAAAAGTATGACTTTCTGCCCCTCTTTAAGCATGAACTGGAGGTTAGTTCGCATGGACCTGAATATTTCTTCCATCTGATTGTTCTGGTTCTCATGCACTACAATGTCGGCCTTTGTCTTAATGATATCACTGGCAACAGCAACATCAGCAAGGATTGGCAACTTTGTAAGTTTTACAACATCTTCGTGACCTTCAATCTTATAACGGAAGAGCTGAATGATGAATAAAACGAGTGATGGAATAGCAATTCCGAGCAAGAAGGCTATCAGTATGATGATAGCCTTTTTGGGACTGATTGCCCCAACATATTCAGGTGTATCTATCAGCTTTCCCTTGTCAGCAGTAGATGCCAATGAAATAGAGTTTTCCTCACGTTTTTGCAGCAACATCAGGTAAAGACCAGATTTCACTTCCTGCTGACGGCCGATCTGAGTGAGCATTCGCTCTTGCGCAGGAGTTTCCTGCATTTGACCGGCATATTTGTTATATTGAGAAGCAACTGCATTGCGTTGAATTTGAAGGCCTCTCTTAGACTGATTCATTGTTCTGTTGATACTTGATCGTAATTCGTCCAACTGAGAAGTGAGGGGTACAACCGAAGGAGAACTTTCGGATGCGCTCTTTAAAAGGCGATAACGCTCCAATACGATAGTGTTATACTTATCTATCATATTATTGATAGCCACGTCGGAAATTCCAACATTGGCAGGAAGAACGCCGTATTTTTCACTGCTTTTCATGCTTTCTTGTACGCTATTCATTAAAGCTACTTGAGTGCTGGCCTCGTTCAGTTTTTGATTATAGGTATCTGAATTTTGAAGATTTTGTCCCGCATTTAGGTCTAGTTGAACTACATTGTTGTTTTTCTTGTAGCTTTCGAGTTGCCCTTCAGTATTTCCTAGTTCTGCATTGATTTTCTCAAGGCGGTTGTTTATAAATTCCTCTGTACGGCGAGCAACTTCATTCTTGTCCACGTTGGCCTGACGGTTATAGACAATGGCAAGTTGATTGAGATAATCAACTGCACGTTGTGGAATTTCATCTTTCAGAGTCAACTGGGCAATAGTTGTTGTTTTTGAAGTCTGAGCTACGGATAAGGCATCTTTATATTTGTAAGACATCATGAGAGGGGAGCTGATAGTTATTTTTAGCACCTGCCCATCACTCATAGGAGTAGTTGAAGTCTTGTTGAAATAAATTACACCTACACGGGTTCCAATAGTAGCGGGCAGCATAGAGAATGTCTTGTCTATGGAATATGTACTACTGACGGGCTCATCTCCTGTGGAAACCGAGTAAGTTCCGGTAATATGATAGTTGTTTTCTTCTTTTTGAATCTGCAAGTTGATAGGGTCTTTCAAAAGGTTTAAGTGAGCGAGGTCTAAATCTACAGAAATTGGCTGTGTCTTATAAACTAATTGGTCCTTAACTTTTCCTTTTGTATAATAGGTGACGTATAATTTCAGGTCCCGTACCGTCTGTTCTGCTAAGGTGCGTGAAGTGAGGATCTCCATTTCATTATCAATTCCATTTGAGCTGGAGATTGTTCCCAAGTTAGTTGCAGACATCAGGTTGTTCATTCCTTTTCGGTTATTATTACTGTCATCATCTTTGATAAGCAACTTAGCCTCTGCCTGGTAAATTGGGGTAGCATAGCGCAAATATATGGCAGCTAAGCCCAAGCAAATAATTAGAGAGAGAATGAACCATTTCCAATTGAGGATGATGTTCTTGTAAATCGCTTGGACATCAAACGATGATTTCTCGTCTTGCTCCAAAAGCTCTCCTGATGCGTTTTTTTCGTTTATTTCCATTATTGTCTTTTGTTATTTTATTCTATGTTGTTTTTCGACAAGATCCATTAGATATCTTCCATAGTCATTTTTTGCCATGGGTCTTGCTGTTTCTAGCAACTGATTGGCATCAATCCAACCTTTCTTAAAGGCTATTTCTTCCAGGCATGCTACCTTCAGTCCTTGACGCTTTTCTACGACTTCTATGAATGTGCTGGCTTCAGAAAGACTATCATGAGTGCCAGTGTCGAGCCAGGCAAATCCTCTTTGAAGGGTCTGCACTTTGAGTTGCTGCTGGCGAAGATATTCTTGGTTGACAGTGGTAATCTCAAGTTCACCTCTTTCACTTGGTTTAATGTGTTTGGCAATTTCAATAACACTGTTAGGATAGAAATATAGACCTACTACAGCATAATTACTCTTGGGATATTCTGGCTTTTCTTCAATGCTCAGGCAGTTTCCGTCCTTGTCAAACTCTGCTACTCCATATCTTTCGGGGTCATTCACATAATAGCCGAAGACGGTGGCTTTATTCATTTTTTCTGCATTTTTCACGCTTTCCTTTAGCAAGCCAGTAAAGCCTGCTCCATAGAAGATGTTGTCTCCAAGGACAAGACAGACGGTGTCTGATCCAATGAATTCTTCCCCGATGATGAAAGCCTGAGCCAATCCGTCAGGACTTGGCTGTTCAGCATATTCAAAATGAACACCAATTTCATGTCCGTCTCCAAGAAGACGCTTGAATCCCGGAAGGTCGAAAGGTGTGGAGATGACGAGTATGTCACGGATGCCGGCTAACATTAGTGCTGAGATAGGATAATAAATCATCGGTTTGTCGAAGATTGGAATCAATTGCTTGCTGACACCTTTAGTAATGGGGTAAAGGCGGGTACCAGAACCACCGGCTAAAACTATTCCTTTCATAATTTAATATGCTTTTTTATCGTGAATAATCAGGCTCTTTGCTGTTTGGAAGATAATCTTTATATCCAGCCAAAAAGTCCAGTTTTCTATATACCATATATCTCTTTTAATACGTTCTTCCATTTGCCATAACTCGCTGGTCTCACCACGGAAACCAGTTACTTGTGCCCAACCCGTGATGCCTGGTTTGCTGAAATGACGTACCATGTATTCGTCAATTAAACTGCGATATAACTCGGTATGATAGAGCATGTGAGGGCGGGGCCCTACAAGACTCATGTTTCCTATGAGAACATTGAAAAATTGAGGAAACTCATCTATGTTGGTCTTACGCATGAAATTACCAAATGGGAATTTGCGAGGGTCATTGATGGTGGCCTGACTCTTGTCAGAGTCATTATTAATATACATGGAACGAAATTTATAGCATTTGAAAGCCTTACCATTTATACCTGTCCTATCTTGTTTGAAAAATATTGGCCCGGGGCTCTGCAATTTGATGATAAGAGCTATTATTGGGATAAAAGGTATTATGCAGAGGCAAGTAATCAGGCTGACGACAATATCAAAGGTGCGTTTGATAATCTTGTTTATAGGTTTTAATAATGGCTCAGTGTGATTAGTGAATAGCATGAAGTCGCCAAACAATTCCGGCTTTAAGTGCAAACGATAATTTTCACGCATGAGAGGTACATAGAAAAAATGGATGATGTGTTCATCGCAATAACGCATGATTTTAATGATTTCTTCTGAGTTGTCATGAGGAAGACAACAGAATATTTCATCGGTACTCTCTAAATCAGAACTACTGATATCCAACTGGAGATTCAATAAGGATAAATCTCCTAAATAATGAAGTGACTTTGGGCAATTGTTTATGGTGCTGTTACTATAATAGCCAAGTACTTTATATCCTGTAGATGAATCGCTCAGCAGTTCTTCATAGAGCATGGTGTTGGCGATATCACTGCCAATAAATAATATACTACGGGTGTTGTGACCGGAAAGACGGTATCTTTTAATAATGCCCCTCCCTATAAAGCGTAATAGCAGCAGAAATATATCTTCAGTTAGGCCAAATATAAGCATGAACTTGAAAAAACTACCACCATTGCAGAGTATGCGTATGAATATGAAGGTCAGGATAATATGACAGAATGTGAGCTTCTGTATTTGGATGACTTGGTCTTTCCATAGTAGTTTGCGCCAATGAAGAATCGGCTGAAAGAAATATTCACTGGTTATCAAGGCAAAATTAGCAACAAGGACTGTTATCTTTGTGCATTGGTGAAAGTAATGGGGGGAGAGACTAGGAAAAAGTAACAGAAAGGCTAATAGTAATGTATTCAGCAACATGATGTCACCAAACACTGCCAGCAATTTGATTAAGTCATTTCTGCTATCAGTTCGTCTCGTCTTTTGCATAAGTCAACATAATCTAAATTATTGTGTGCAAAGATACAATAATAAATTAAGATTTTAGCCATCTCTCAAGAGATTTTTATTGTTTTTATCTATTTTTCCCCACTATTCTGATTAAGAATTAGAATAGGTTGAGTTGATTAGCATTCTTAGTGGTTTATCTGGAGTTCCCTGTGCTTATTGTCAAAGAAACAATAAGCATCTAATGCTGAAAATTTATGATCAAGTTGCTGATGGAATCGGAGTCTGGAGCGTACAACCTGAGCGCTATTCTTGAGCATGTGGTTGATGGTCTCAATAGAAAGTCTCTTATTGAGTTTCATCTTGCCATAGAAAGAAATGAGCTTGTTCTTCATATTTGATATTACTCCTGTTATATGACATTTTCGGTCCTTGAAAAAACTGTCGAAAAGTAATTTCTTAGACTTTGTCTTAGAACTTTTTTATTCAGAACTGGGGTGATTTATTTATAAAACATATCAGAAAGAAATAGTGATTTTATTTTGAATTTTGAATAGTTTGTTGTAGTTTTGTAGCTGATTAAAGCAACTAATGCAGAAAATCATAAATTAAAATTATTTACAAAACTATTATGAGTATATTAACAAAGTTGTTTCAAAAAAGCTCCAAGAAAGAAAAGGTTGGAGGTATAGAAGACTATATGACGTTGATTAGAGTTTACTTTCAAGCATCTCTGGCAAGTGAATTGGGTATCAATAATTTAAGCATGCTTCCAGATTTGAGAACATTCAAGACGACATTGCATGTTCCCACTGTTAACAATAAACTCGGATTGGGTGAGCGTTCTCAATGTAAAAAAATGCTGAAAGGACTTTATAAAACAGATGATACATTCTTTAAGGAGATAGATAAAAGTATACATAAAAACTGTCATAAAATACAGGATGTTCAGGTTTATTTAGTTCAGTTTCAGGGATTCTCCCAAGATTTGATGATGCTTATGGGCAATCTGATGAAATTTAAATTGAGGACGCCCTCATTCTTCAAAAAAACAATTTATGCAATGACGGAGAAAACGGTAAATAGTCTATTCGACAAAAATGATTATAAAGATGCCGGTGTTATTAAAGCTGTGCTGGCTATTCGTCAGTATGACAAACGCCTCGGGTTTTCTCGGAAGTGGATCACAGACTTTGTCTTTCAGGTCGTGATGCTTGCAAAAAAAGAACAAAAACCTTCTGTAGAAGAAAATAAAAAATAAAAACTTGAGAATAATTTGGATTTTTCATTTTTTTAATATAAATTTGTGACCAAATTGTGAACAATGGATGCTAACGAGGAAACTTTAGTGCTTTTTACAACTCGCATTAAGCAGTTGATTCTCCGATTTAAAGAAATTAAAAAGGAGAAAGATGATTTATATGCATTGACTAAAGAGCGCGACTCCAAGATTAAAAATCTTGAAGCACAGTTGACCCAAGCACAGAATGATTACAATAGCCTTAAGATGGCAAGGATGATAGAGGTTTCTGATAGGGATATGGAAAATGCCCAAAGCCGATTGTCCAAGCTTATCCGAGATGTGAATAAATGTATGACGCTGCTGAGTGAAAAATAATCGTAGCGATGACTGAAGAAAACGGAGATAGATTACATATAAGGTTGCATGTTTATGACACTGACGTGTCGGTGACAATTCCTCGTAATGATGAGGAACTGTATCGTAATAGTGCAAAGCTTATAACAGATATAGTAAATTCTTACGCTGCTGTATTTAAGGGCAGAAAAAGTGATAAGGAAATACTGTATATGGCACTTATTGATATAGCACTTAGATATGAAAAAGAAGCTAAGCGCCACGATACAGTTCCATTCCATGATATTCTCGGCAAGTTGACTTCTGAAATCGACGATGTACTCAAATGAGGTTGGCGTTTTTAAAAATTGTAGAGAATATTAATAAACAACAATAATTAAATGGTATTAACACTAATCATTACAGCAGCTGCGCTGATCATCGGTGGCATTGCTGGATACTTGATTTTCCGATATGTTGTCAAAGGAAAATATAATGAGATGATAGCAGCATCCCAAAAAGAGGCTGATGCAGTTAAAGAGAAGAAACTCTTGGAAGTTAAAGAGACTTTTCTTAACAAAAAGAGTGAACTTGAAAAAGAAGTTCAACAACGTAACCAAAAAATTCAGCAGAGTGAAAACAGACTTAAGCAACGGGAGATATCCCTGAATCAACGACAGGAAGAAATTGGTCGCAAGAAGCAGGATGTTGATCAGCAGCAGCAGCGAGTTGATAATGAAAAGAAGCTCATTCAGGTGAAGCAGAGCGAGCTTCAAAAGATGCAGGATAAAGAGAGGGCGAAGTTGGAAGAACTTTCAGGCTTGAGTGCAGAAGAAGCAAAAAGCCGCTTGGTAGAGAACTTGAAAGATCAGGCAAAATTAGATGCTGCAAGCTATGTGAATGAAATCATGGATGAAGCAAAGCTCAATGCCAATCAGCAGTCTAAGAAAATTGTCATACAGACTATACAAAGAGTGGCTACTGAGACAGCGATAGAAAATTCTGTGAGTGTCTTCCATATTGATAATGATGAGGTGAAAGGTCGTATCATCGGCCGTGAAGGACGCAATATCCGTGCGCTGGAAGCAGCCACAGGCGTTGAAATTGTTGTGGATGATACTCCTGAAGCAATAGTTATCTCAGCTTTCGATCCTATTCGTCGTGAGGTATGCCGCTTGGCTCTGCATCAGTTAGTAGCTGATGGGCGTATTCATCCGGCTCGTATAGAGGAAGTCGTTACCAAAGTAAAAAAGCAGTTAGAGAATGAAATCATCGAAACTGGTAAACGTACAACTATTGACTTGGGCATTCATGGATTGCATCCAGAGCTTGTCCGTATCATAGGAAAGATGAAATACCGTTCTTCTTATGGTCAGAACTTGCTTCAACATGCACGTGAAACCGCAAATCTATGTTCTGTGATGGCTGCTGAATTGGGACTGAATCCGAAGAAAGCTAAGCGCGCAGGTCTGCTCCATGATATTGGAAAGGTGCCTGACGAGGAGAGCGAGTTGCCGCACGCACTCTATGGAGCTAAGATAGCAGAGAAATATAAGGAAAAGCCGGATATCGTGAATGCCATTGCTGCCCATCATGACGAGGTGGAGATGGAGACAATGTTGGCCCCTATCGTACAGGTGTGTGATGCTATTTCTGGTGCCCGTCCAGGTGCCCGTCGTGAGATAGTAGAAGCATATATCAAGCGTCTGAATGATCTTGAGGCTATTGCCATGAGTTATCCGGGCGTTACCAAGACTTATGCCATACAGGCTGGTCGTGAGCTCCGTGTGATAGTCGGTGCTGATAAAATAACTGATGAAGAGAGTCTCAAACTGTCTGATGAGATTGCAACGAAGATACAGAACGACATGACTTATCCTGGTCAGGTGAAGATTACGGTAATCCGTGAGACTCGCAGTGTGGCCTATGCTAAGTAAGAACATCGTTTTTATTCCATAAAGAAGCCGCTATCTTGTACAGAGATAGTGGCTTCTTAGTTTAGTTTTTCATAGAAAGATGGTCGGTCTTTCATACAAAGCCGGCTTGTTTTTCATAGAAAGACAATTTGTTTCATAGATTGGAATACTTAGTACAAGATGTCTTTTTCACGCATAATAATGCGTTCTTGCAAGAACATAATTTACTCCGAAATAGTTGATTATGGTGCACAGGAAGGCAAAGATCCTATAAATGTGGTGTATCTTGGATTCTTTGAGTCTCGGCAACGATTGTGCATGGGGCATTATGGCATAAATAATGAAGGTAACGAGAGGCCCTGTCTCTTTTGAATTCCATGGCCAGTAAGTCCAACAACTAATATTTGTGATTTTTATTCTATCTTCAATTTGTAGTGTTATTTTTTCCTGACGGCAAAGTTATAGTGATGGTTCTTTGTTTGCAATATTCAAAAACAGGTAAATCCATGTCCTTTGATTTTTAGGCACTTTAGGAATAGAAACAGAGAAAAAGATACTGGAGATCTGCTTTTCTTTAAAAATTAACTGCAATCATTTGGCAGTTTCATAATTAATAATTATCTTTACAATCAAATTAATTAACAGCAAAATATAGATTACAATGATAGAATACTTTACACAAAACCTGTGGCTGCTTTGGACCATCATTGCGATGGTGTGCTTGATATTGGAGTTGAGTTCGGGCGATTTCTTTGTCACCTGCTTTGCGATTGGCGCAGTATGCTCCCTTGTCTCCACACTTTTCGGAGTACCATTTTGGATTCAAGTCATTATTTTTGCAGTTTTTTCTGTGTTGAGCATATTGTTTGTGCGCCCATCCTTATTGAAGCATATCCATAGTAAAGATAAGGAGCGGTTGAGCAATGCTGATGCTCTCATTGGAAGAGAAGGCGTTGTAATAGAGCCTATTGAGAAAGGTGGAAGTGGATATGTGAAAATAGATGGTGATGATTGGAAGGCTGTGACCAGTGAGGGTGAACGTATTTCGAAAGGTGAAAAGGTGAAAGTCATTGGCCGTGAAAGTATCATTATAACAGTAGAAAAACTTTAAACAAATTAATCATTATGATTGCAACTTATGCTTTAATAGCCGTTGTCATCTTGGCATTAATATTTGTCAAGATGTCTGTAGTTATCATTCCTCAGTCGGAAACAAAAATTATTGAACGACTCGGAAAGTATTATGCTACCCTTAAACCGGGTATAAACATCATCATTCCTATTGTCGATAAGCCCAAGAGTGTAATAACGATGACGCGCGGGCGTTATGTCTATAGTAATGATATTGACCTTCGTGAGCAAGTGTATGATTTTGATAAGCAGAATGTGATCACCAAGGATAACATTCAGATGCAGATCAATGCCTTGCTTTATTTTCAGATTGTGGATCCGTTCAAGGCTGTTTACGAAATCAATAATCTTCCGAATGCTATTGAGAAATTGACGCAGACAACCTTACGTAATATAATAGGTGAGATGGAACTTGACCAGACGCTGACCTCGAGGGATGTAATCAATTCCAAGCTTCGTGGTGTTCTTGATGATGCTACCAATAAATGGGGCATTAAGGTGAACCGTGTGGAATTACAGGATATCATTCCTCCAACGAGTGTCCTTCAGGCTATGGAGAAGCAGATGCAAGCAGAGCGAAACAAGCGAGCTACCATTCTTACGAGTGAAGGTGGTAAACAGGCTCAGATACTCCAGTCTGAGGGAGACAGGGCTGCCACCATCAACCGGGCTGAAGCTGATAAGCAGCAGGCCATTCTGAAGGCTGAAGGTGAGGCTACAGCCCGTGTTCGCAAGGCTGAAGCTGAAGCCATTGCTATCAAAAAGATTACAGAGGCAGTAGGGAATAGCACTAATCCTGCTAATTATCTGCTGGCACAGAAGTATATTCAAATGCTCAATGACGTTGCTCAGGGTGAGAAAACGAAGACCGTCTTCCTGCCTTATGAAGCAAGTAATCTAATGGGTTCTCTCGGTGGAATAAAAGAACTCTTCAAGGGAGAATAACTTTCTTGCATGCAGAAAGTGACTTTCTTGGATGCAAAAGGTAACCTTTTTGCTTATAGGAGAATGCTTCTTTCCAAGTAGAAGCCCATCTTTTTCGGAATAAATGCTATAAATATGATTGAGAATTGAGTCAAACATGCTCGATTCTCAATTATTTTTTCTAATTTTGCATCAAAGAGTTTGATATATGAATATTTGCATTGTCGTGGGTGCAAGGCCCAATTTTATTAAGGTAGCTCCAATCATCAGAGCCATCAGTAAGGTTAAGAAACAGGGAAAAAACATTGCTTATCAGTTGGTTTATACCGTTAAAAAGGATGATCCAACACTTGAACCATCCCTTTTTGAAGACCTTCAGACACCTCGTACCGATGTCTACTTAGGCGTCGATTGCGATAATCTG
>Ga0172378_10007064_pt1 | contig 10454 bp, 8 predicted proteins | sample GrowelOW332metaG_FD_119755 | JGI IMG/M metagenome (GOLD analysis project Ga0172378, IMG submission 119755) | Groundwater microbial communities from an aquifer near a municipal landfill in Southern Ontario, Canada - Pumphouse #3_1 metaG | ecosystem: Environmental > Aquatic > Deep subsurface >... | reverse complement strand
GTTGCTTCTTTTTTATGCTTTATGAAATCTTTGGCAAGGTTTTGACCAATGCTATGCTCTATTTCAACATTATCTATTTCTGTTTTATAACTAACTTCGCGAGTTATTACATCCACTGTTCCCTCTGGACATAATTCTGAATAACTGGTTTGAAGACCATTGAGTCTAAAGACACGAGAGGTATGCTCTTTATTTAGCGTGGTTGATAAATAAACTATTTTTTTATGACCTAATTCTATTAGATGTTGACCTAACATATAGCCTGCTGAAAAGTTGTTTACATCTACAGTATCTAAATTGACAGCACTTCGTTTGTCTCCTACAACTATTACTGGCTTTAAGGCGGAAAGGCTTTCAACGAGTTCTGGTTGCTGAGGAATCATTGCAAAGATAACCCCTTTTACATTGTACTGTTTTGCTAGGTTAATTATGCGTTTTTCTCTATCCTTTGACCAATAAGTATTGCAAATAGAAGTATTCCAACCAACTTTTTCAGCGGCACTTTCCATTCCTTGCAATAAGGTTGCAAAGTATGGGTTTATAACAGATGGACAGACTATGAGGATTAAGGGAGGTTGTTTTCTACTTTGTTTTGATATGTAACCTAGCTCGTTAGCAACTTTTTCTACTTTTTCAATTGTCGCTGGGGGAAAACGTTCAATTTGTTTTCCGGCTAAAATCATACTAATGGAGGCTGTGGTAAGCCCTGTAAGTTTTGCAATATCACTTAAAGTAGGTTTCATTGAAATATCCTCTAAATTAATTAAACAATATTAAGCAGTATTTGTAAAGCTAAATTTATTTGACAACTCTATATAACCATTATACTATGAGAATCAAAGGGAGTAATTTGTTATATAATTGCTTAATATTGTTTAAAAAAAAGGATGTAAAAATGAAAAAAAGTTTATTATTAGTTTTAGTTTTTGCTTTATGTTCCCTAATGCTTTTTGCAACAGGTAATAAAGAAACTGATGCTACTTCTTCAGCTTCTAAAAAAACAGAAGAAAAGAAAACTGTTGAGAAGGTAAGTGTTAATAAGTCAGCTTATGAAGTAACCGAACCTATCGAAATCGTATGGTGGCATGCACTAGAAAATCAATATAACGATACTATTAATACAATTGTAGATGGTTTTAACAATAGTCAGAGTTTAATTAAAGTTAAAGCTGAATATATTGGTAACTATGCAACTGTTAATGAATCTTTAGTTGCAGCTCAAGCTGCAGGTACAGGACTTCCCGCTGTAGTTGTTGCAAACACTCCATATGTTGCACAATATGGTGCAAGTGGACTATGTGAAGATTTAACTCCTTATGCTGCTGCGTTTGATTATGACTTTAAAGACTTTGGTGATGGTATGATGAGAGCCGCAAGTTATGATGGTAAGCAAGTTGCTTTACCTTTCTTAATTTCAACTCAAGTTATGTATTACAACAAAGACATGGCTAAAGCTAAAGGAATTGAAATTCCAGAAAAGTTTGATGATATGGATGATTTCTTTGAAAAAGTAGTTGAATTTAATGCTGATGGAACCACTAAGACTTGGGGTACAATTATCCCTGGTTGGGACCAATGGTATTTTGAAACTTTCTTCTTAAACAATGGGTCAAAGTTAATAAATAAAGATAATATTTCTACTGACCTTGGAGAAGAAGATGGTATTGAAACTACTAAAGAAATTTATGACTGGATTAAGAACGGTTATGCTTACTTTGCAGTTGGTAAAGATGCTTCTTCTGTTATGAGACAAACTTTCATTGATGGAAAAGCTTTCTCTGTAATTCATACTTCTTCTTTATATAACACTTACGTTTCAAAGTGTAAGAATTTTGAAGTTGGAATGGCATGGCTTCCTTCAGGAGACACCAAGAACCAAGAAATTGGTGGTTGTGTACTCTTAATTCCTGCAAAGAATGATCAAAAAACTAAGAATGCTGCTTGGCAGTTCTTAAGCTACCTCTGTTCTAAAGAAGTTAACATGAAGTGGGCTGATGAAACTGGTTATATGCCTACAAGAAAGAGCGTTTTAGAAACAAGCGAAGGTAAAGAATTCTTACAAAGAAAACCAGCTTTCAAGTGTATCTTTGATAACTTAGACTATATCAACCCACGTATCCAGCATCCAGCTTGGAATGAATTTGCAACTATTTGGAAAAACTACTTAGCTGAATTCTATATTGAAAAAGTTGATATGAACAAAGGTATTAAATCTATGGTTATTGAGATGAATGAAGTCTTAGAAGACTAGTTTTTAATTGTATTTTGGGTGCCCACGCTTTTTGTGGGCATCATAGTTTTTTTGGGAGTAAATAGTTATGGCAAATAAAATAAATAGTAGAAGTTTGGAGCATGGTAAAGATTTTTTATGCACCCTCCCAGCTTTAGTTTTAATTGTAATCTTTACGTATTATCCAATTATGAGGTTAATACATATTAGCTTTACAGATTGGAACTTACTTAATGATAATTTTAAATATGTTGGCTTTAAAAACTGGAAATGGTTGTTCACAGGTTCTGGTACCAAGTATTTATTAAATTCCTTGCGTGTAACTTTCTTATATTCTCTTGGAGAACTTGCGATTACTATTTTAGGTGGCTTAATACTCGCCTTAATACTTAATAGTAATGCCCTTGGTTTTAATTCCATGCGAGCGATAGTCTTCATGCCAAAGTATGTAGCTATGAGCTCTGCTGCTGTTGTCTTTTTATGGATTTTAAATACAGATAATGGTATTTTAAACTATTTTCTATCGCTATTTGGCGTCGCTAAAATCGATTGGCTAGGAAATAAAAATACAGCATTAATTTCGGTCTTATTGCTAACAGGATGGCGTGCAGTAGGATACGGTATGATTATCTACCTAGCGGCAATTAGAGGTATTAGTAAAGATTATTATGAAGCTGCCGAACTTGATGGAGCTTCTTACTTTCAACGTCTCTTTAAGATTACGCTTCCGATGCTCTCCCCAACTACCTTGTTCTTGTTTGTTACAACTTTCCTTGCTTCTATGAAAGTCTTCCAATCTGTCGATATCTTAACAGGTGGTGGACCTTATAGGTCAACAGAAGTATTTGTATATAAGATTTATTCTTATGCGATGGAAGATTTTAGAATGGACCGTGCATCTGTTATGGCATTGTTCTTCTTCTTTATTTTACTTGTAGTCACCGCTTCAACCATGAAAGTAAGCTCTGGCAAAGTAAACTACGATGCATAAGGAGATAAGAGAATGAAAAAAACACAAACTTTAAAAGAGCGAAATCAAGAGGCTCTTCTAAATAAGAGAATAACAACTACTATTCAATATATTTTAGCAATCATTGTTACCTTGTTTGCTTTATTTCCAATTTACTGGATGCTTATCTCATCCTTTAAAAGCCAAGATGAAATCCTTTTGTTAAAGCCAACCCTTTGGCCTTCTGAATTTCATTTTGAAAACTATTTGCATGTAATGCAGAAAGTTAACTTTAGCAAATATTATGTAAATACTTTGATAATGACTGTAGGTATTCTGCTTTGTCAAATTGTTACCGGTGTATTTGCCGCTTATGGCTTTTCTAAAGGAGAATTTAAATACAAGAATACCGCCTTTTTATTAATTTTAGGTGCTCTTATGATCCCTCTTCAAGTTACCTTTATCCCAATTTACATAATGTTTGCCAGATTAGGATTAACTAACACCTTCTTAGGTTTAATTCTTCCTGAAGCGGTAAGCCCTTATTATATCTTCATGTTAAGACAAACTTTTATGTCTATAGATAATAGTTATATTGATGCTGCAAAGATTGATGGACTTGGAAGAGTAGGTATCATAACTAGAATATTGTCACCAATGTGTAAATCTACTTTATTTACAGTAACTTTAGTAACCTTTACTAATGGTTGGAATAGTTATTTCTGGCCTAAGATTATTGCAAAAGAAGAAAGTCATAGAGTGTTAACTGTAGGACTTGCAAAGCTTCGTGATACTTTTGCCGGTCAAGGTTCTATGAATAACCATGAGATTATGGCAGGAGCTGTAATGGCTATCTTGCCAGTTATTATTTTGTTCTTTATTTTCCAAAAATATATGCTTTCTGGTTACAGCAAAGCAGCTATGAAATAAGATGAGGAGGAGTTTGATGAAAGTTGTTGCACATAGAGGTTATAGCGGAAAGTATCCTGAAAATACAATGCTAGCCTTTGAAAAAGCAGTAGAAGCGAAAGCGGATGAAATTGAACTTGATGTCCAGTTGACTAAAGATGGGGAGCTAGTAGTCTTCCACGATGAAACGATAGATAGAACTACCGATGGAAGTGGATTAATCCTTTCTTATACCTTAAAAGAGTTGAAGCAATTCAATGCGTCTCGCCTGTTACCACAATTTGGAAAAGTTGAAATACCTACCTTTGAAGAATATTGTGCTTGGGTTTCAAAACAACCTATAACCACAAATATTGAAATTAAGACCGGTGTTATCTACTACGAGGATATTGAGAAAAAGACTGTTAAGATGCTAGAAAAATACAATCTAACAGACAGAGTTATGTTTTCTTCTTTCAACCATATGTCCTTGGTAGAAACTAAAAAATATGCACCTTCCATTCCTGTCGGAGCGCTTTTAGAGCATCGAGGATTGGGAAATCCAGGCGCTTATTGTCATAAATTTGGTTTTGAATTCTATCATCCGGGGTTTAAAGGGTTAACAGATCTTGCAATTGCAGATTTGAAGAAATACGGGGTAGGAATAAATGTTTGGACCGTTAATGACATGGATACCCTTGAGAAACTTGATGCATGGAAGGTTAGTGGTGTTATCACAAATTATCCAATAGTATGCAAATCCTATTTAAAAGGTAAAGAATGCTAAAAAAAAGAATTTATACAGTAGTAGCTTTGTTATTATTATCTGTGGCTTTGTTCTCAGCCTCCTTTGATGGACGCTATGAGCAAGTAGTCTCTAGAGTAGGAATTGAAAATAAGTTAGCTGTTTATTTTGTCGACTTAGATGTACCTGAGGGCAGTAAAGATAAAAGTGGAGATGCACAAATAATAATTTCTCCCGATAACAAAGTTATATTACTCGATTGTGGTCATCCTGATAGTTATAAGAACACTATGGCTGTGTTAGATACTTTAGGTATTACCACAATTGATATGTTTATTAACTCGCATCCTCATATCGACCATCTAGGTGCTTTTCCTTTTATCGCGGATAAATATGAGATTAAAGAAGTAGTGCGCTCAGAAGTTGAATATCCCTCTTCAAGCTATTATAGAGCTTTTCTAGAATCAATTGAGAAACATAAAATAAAAGATACTATTGTAAAAACTGGTGATTTGATTGAATTTGGGAGCAAAGTAAAAATTGAAGTGCTCAATCCTGATACTCCAATTGTATATCCTGATAATTATCCAAAGGGGAGTACACAATTTTTAAACAATAATTCTTTAGCACTTAAGTTTATTTATGGAGATACTGTTTATTTAACTTGTGGTGATTTATATCTTAATGGTGAAAAAGATGTGCTTGAAAAGTACCCAGAATCTCTTAAAGCTGATCTTTTAAAGGCTAATCATCACCTAAATGATACTTCAAGCCAACTAAGATGGGTAAAAGCAACAAAAGCTCAAGTAGTTGTTGGCATGAATGATGTAATAGGTAGTATGTCAGTCTATAAACGGTATGTGAAATATGGAGCCACCGTATATCACACGTTGTATAATGGTATGATTAGAGTGGTGTGTGAGGATAATCATAATTTAACAGTTACAACTCAACTTGATAGCTGGGTTGAGAAAGGTGGTAATTGATAGAGACGATTAAACGATAAATAACTTGACTTTTTTGTTTCAAAGTCACAACATTAGTTAAAGACTTTGACGAAGACGAGTAATTAGTCCTCCGCTTTACAGAGAGAGCATTTTTAGTTGAGAGATGCTTAAAGTGAACTAACGAAAACCCCTTCCGAGTTACCTGCTGAAAAGAAATGAGTATGCGTGGTCGTAATCTAGGCGTTAACTGACTAAAGCGTCTTTTCCTTGTGGGAAAGGAAGCAAGGTGGTACCGCGGAATTTGCAAAAAGCTTTTGCAGTTTCGTCCTTGCATGAAAATGTAAGAACGGGATTGGAAAGGCTTTTTTTTTAATCCCGAAGGAGTTTTTATGGCAAACGAAGATAAACTTCAAAAGGTTCGACACTCTATGAGCCACGTCATGGCTGAAGCAGTGCTCGAATTATTTCCAACAGCTCAAATTGCTATCGGACCAGCAATTGAAAACGGCTTTTATTATGACTTTGAACTTCCCAGAGCTTTGACAACTGAAGATTTGGAAACAATTTCAGAACACATGAAAGCAATTATCCACCAGGATAAAGAATTCAAGAGAATCGTAGTTTCCAGAGCTGAAGCTGCTGAAAAATTCAAAGACCAAAAGTACAAACTTGAATTATTAGCTGCTATTCCTGAAGATGAGGAAGTTACCTTGTATAACCAAGGTGCTTTTACAGATTTATGTCGTGGACCTCACGTCAAGAGCACAAAAGAACTCAATGCTGAGTCCTTTAAACTGTTATCAATTGCAGGTGCTTACTGGAGAGGAAACGAAAAGAATCCAATGCTTCAGAGAATCTACGCAACTGCTTGGACTAATCCTAAAGATTTAAGATTATATCTTGAACATCTTGAAGATATTGAAAGAAGAGACCATAGAAAACTTGGTAAAGAATTAGACCTTTTTTCCCTTCATGAAGAAGCTGGTCCTGGTTTAGTTTATTGGCACCCTCGAGGAGCTAGAATTAGACAAACTATCGAGCAATTCTGGAGAGAAGAGCACTATAAGAATGGTTATGAGATGGTCTATACTCCACACGTTGGTAAATCTTGGCTTTGGGAGACCTCAGGTCACTTAGGTTTCTATAAAGAAAGTATGTACCCACCAATGGAGATGGATAAAGCAGATTATTATGTAAAACCAATGAACTGCCCGTTCCATATCATGATTTATCAAAATAGCAAGAAGAGCTACAGAGATTTACCATGTCGTTGGGCTGAGCTTGGTACTGTTTACCGATATGAAAAAGCTGGTGCTTTACATGGATTACTTCGTGTAAGAGGATTCACTCAAGATGATGCCCACCTTTTCTGTACTCCAGATCAGATGGAAGATGAAATCATTGAAGTTCTAAGATTCTCAATGCATATGCTTCATTCTTTCGGTTTTAACGATATCCATGCTTACTTATCTACTCGTCCAGAGAAATCTGTTGGAGAACAACAACTCTGGGATGATGCAACTGAAGCGCTTAGAAAAGCAATCGTTGCTGAAGGCCTTGAATATGATGTTGATGAAGGCGGTGGTGCTTTCTACGGTCCTAAGATTGACCTTAAAGTTAAGGATGCAATTGGTCGTGAGTGGCAGTTATCAACTGTACAATTCGACTTCAACCTTCCTGAGCGTTTTAAGATGACTTTCGTTGATAAAGATGGTCAAGAGAAGCGTCCTTTGATGATTCACAGAGCTTTACTCGGTTCTATTGAAAGATTCTTTGGTGTTCTTATTGAAAACTATGCAGGTGCTTTCCCACCATGGTTAAGCCCTGAGCAAGTAGTAGTTGTACCAGTAGGTCCTGTTGCTTTTGACTATGCTAAAGCGTTAGAGGCTGAATTTAAGGCTGTAGGTATTAGAGCAGTTGCTGATTTATCTGATGATAGAATGAATCTTAAGATTAGAAAGGCACAACAGATGAAGACTCCTTATCAAGTAATTGTTGGAGAAAAAGAAATGGCTGAACATTTAGTTTCTGTCCGCTATAGAGGTGGAAAGCAGAAGAATGGTGTTGCTGTTGCAGATTTCATTTCTGAACTTCAAACTGTAATTGCTAATAAGGAACAAATTTAATGGATAAAACCCAGGCGCTCTCACTTTTGTGGGAGCGTAATATTCGATTAAACAAACTTACACATATTGAAGCGCTTATTGAATGGGATAGAGAAACAGGTGCACCTGAAAAGAGTGGTGAGGAGCAAGCTGAAATGCTTGAGCTCCTTACTACTTACTATTATCAAGAAGCCTGTGATCCTATGATTCAAGAAGCGGTAAAAAGCGTAGAGGAAGCTGACTTTGAAAGAAGTGAAGACAAAGCAATGGTCAGATTCTGGAAAGAATATTACAAAACCGAGGCAGTCCTTGGAAAAGAGTTTGTAGCTAAATGGGCGTTGTCTGTAGGATTAGCTGAAAGCAAATGGTTAGAAGCTAGAAAAGCCAATGATTTTGCTATCTTTGAGCCTTATCTTGAAACACTTGTTTCCCTAGCTCGTGAAAAGGCTCGAATAATTGACTCTACAAAACCTGCTTATGATGTACTTTTATCTTTGTTTGAACCCGATATGAGCACTGCAAAGATAGATTCTTTGTTTTTTAAACTTGCTGAAGTAATTCACCAGTTGCTAGAAAAGGTTGATGCTAAAATTGATGATAGCTTCTTAACCGAAGACTATGATAAAAAGGCTTTACATGAGTTCTGTATCAAAGTAACAGAGCAAATGGGTTTTGATTCTAAAAGAGGAATAATCGATTTAAGCGCACATCCGTTTACTACTACACTAGGGGTTGATGATGTGAGAGTTACAACTCGCTATACCGATAAATCGTTAATCGATCCAATTGCCTCTCTAGTTCATGAAACAGGACATGCTTTGTATGATCAAAATGCCTCTTTAAACCCTGCAATTCGTGGCACTACTTTAGCTCAAGGTGTTTCAATGGGAGTCCATGAATCACAATCACGATTGTGGGAAAACTTCTTAGCAAAATCTAAAGCGTTTTGGTCTTATGAATATCCTTCTCTTCAAAGTGCGATACCCTCTTTAAAGGAAGTCTCTTTAGAGCAGTTTTATCAAGCCATTAACAAAGCACAAATCTCTCCAATACGCGTTAATGCGGATGAATTGACCTATTCTCTTCACGTAATATTACGTTATGAGTTAGAGAAAAAGCTCATTGGGGGAGAGCTAGAGGTTAAAGATTTACCAAAAGCTTGGAACCAGATGAGCACTTTTGTGTTAGGCTATCGACCAAAAGATGATTTAGAGGGAGTGCTTCAAGATTGTCATTGGGCAGGTGGTACCTTTGGATATTTCCCAACCTATGTACTTGGCAACTTCTATGCTGCAATGTTCTTAGAAGAGATGAAAAAGAGCTTTGATGTAGATAAGGCTTTATCAGAGGGGAATTTTAAATTAATTACAGATTGGCAGAATGAACATATTTGGGCTAAGGGCTGTATTTATAAACCAAGTGAACTTCTTAGAAAATGTACAGGAAAAGAGCTTGGTGTTAATGCGTTTTGCGAGTATCTTGTAAGTAAGTATTCCAAAGTATAAAAAGGAAAGATGAATGAATTTACCTAATAAGCTAACCGTTTTGCGTTTAATTATGGTTCCTGTGTTTTTTATCTCGTATTCTCTACCAACTTGGTTTGGTGAACAACTTACTGTTTTATCTGTAATTTTGATGTTGATATGTTATGCAACCGCAGAGTTATCAGATTTACTAGATGGAAAGATTGCAAGGAAGTATAATTTAGTAACAGACTTGGGTAAGGTAATGGATCCTTTTGCAGATACTCTTTCACACCTTACGTTCTTTGTCTGCTTTATGGGTGCAGGCATTATGCCCGCTTTAGCTTTTATCATCTGTATGTGGAGAGAATTTTCAATTCTCTTTTTACGTATGCTAATGATGAAGAAAGGCAAAGCTGTTGCAGCTAATATCTGGGGAAAGAGTAAGACCGTACTTTATGCATTAGTATCTATTATGTCTATTGGTTACTTGGTACTTACAACTTTCGTACCAGGCGAGTGGAGTAGTGTTTACTATATCGTACTTCAAGTCTTCTTCTACTTAGCTGCTGCTGCTTCTCTACTTAGCTTTACAACTTATGCAAAAGCTATAATCAAGAGCAAAGCACTCTCTGATATGACTAGATAATTTAAAAAAAGAAATCATTAAAAATAAAATGTCTACTGGTTAACCGCCAGTAGATATTTTATTTAGGAATGTTTTTAAATTTGTGCCTAGTTTTTATATTTATAGACTAGGAGAATGGTTGAAATATTATTGTAAAATGATAAATTATAAAATATTGATTTTTCTTTAAACATTTATTTCTATATGTAATAATGAGTTATAAAAAAAGTAAAAAAATGTTGAATTATTTTCTAAAATTATGTTGACAAGTAAGGGGTTTTTTTGCTAGTTTATTTGAGCACGTTGAGTGAAAAACACAACACAGTGCACAACGATTTTTGACAGATAAATGAGCGAAGGGAAGAGAATAAAATAGAGAAGCTTGAAGCTTCTGTCAATTTTAAACGAACGGAAAATAATAATAAAAGCCGGTTCGTGCGAGTGGCAGGTTCAATATCTAATTAAGATAAGTGCCTTAGTTTACTAAGGCGCATTAAAT
>Ga0172378_10007063_pt1 | contig 10455 bp, 5 predicted proteins | sample GrowelOW332metaG_FD_119755 | JGI IMG/M metagenome (GOLD analysis project Ga0172378, IMG submission 119755) | Groundwater microbial communities from an aquifer near a municipal landfill in Southern Ontario, Canada - Pumphouse #3_1 metaG | ecosystem: Environmental > Aquatic > Deep subsurface >... | reverse complement strand
TGTCCACAAAGATGTTGCAGAACCCGTCATCGCTCGCAATACCGACCACGCCGCCCGCCAGCACCCGGCGCGACTGCACGATCATCGTGCCCGGCTCCTGCGGTCGGTTGGTGTTGCGCACATTGATCGGGACACCCGCCTTCACGGCCGGGATCACCGCCTCGTCGTGGAACACGCCGAAACCCGCGTACGACAGCTCCCGCATCTCGCGGTACGTCATCGTCGGAATCCCGGCCTTCACGTCCGGCACCAGCCGCGGATCCACCGGATAGACCGAGTCCACATCCGTGAAGTTCTCGTAGACGTCGGCCTTGACCGCCGCCGCCAGAATCGAGCCCGTAATGTCCGAGCCGCCGCGCGGGAAGGTCGCCACCTTGCCCTCTTTCGTATAGCCGAAGAACCCGGGGAAGATCACAATCTCATCGCGGCCCCGCAGGGTCTTCGCCAAGAACTGGTAGGCCTCCTCCAGCAGCTGAGCGTTCCCATAATCGCTCGTCAGATACATACCCGCCTCATGCGGATCCAAATAAACGGCCTTAACGCCGCGCGCCTGAAACGCCTGCGCCACAATCTTCGCGCTGTTGTCCTCGCCCGCCGCCTTCATGCAGTCCATGAAAATGCCGCGATGCGATTTATCGCCCGCCAGCCGGAAACGCAGATCTTTCTCGATTTCCGACGTGATTCCCGGCGGCAGCACAAGGTCGCGCTGAATCTCGGCATACCGCTCGACGATTGCCGCCAACGCCGTTTCATAGTCCTTGTCCGCCAGCGCCAGCTCCGCGCAGGCGATCAGCAGATCCGTCACTTTCGTGTCCGTCTTATCGCGCTTACCCGGCGCCGAGACGACCACAATCTGCCGCTCCGGATCAGCCAGCACTATGTCCACAATCTTGGTCACCTGCTCCGCGTTGGCGACCGACGAACCACCGAACTTGCAAACCTTCATCACATACTCCTCAAAGAGGCCAGTCACACCCGACGGCCCTCACATACGCGTGAGCCTATTTGTTCACCCCAACCCTTAAATCATCCGCAATTTGACCGGCTCCTCGTTCAAAACACCCGCCGCGCGGATATCGCGCAGCGCCGCATCGATCTCCGCGCCCTTGGCCCGGTGCGTCAGAATCACCACCGGCACATACCCGGCGCTCTCCAACTCCACCGGCGATTCTTTCTGCGTAGCCGCCAGAATGCTGACCCCGTGCCGGCCGAGAAGCGTCGTGATCGTACCCAGCGACCCGGCTTTGTCGCAGACCATCAGGCGCACATAATACCGGCTGACGATGTCGTCCGCCGCACGCACATGCAAATGGCCTTCATTCGCCACATTCACGCCGCGGAGATACCGTGATTTTCCGGTCATCAGGTTACGCGCGATATCGCCGATATCGCCGATCACCGTACTCGCCGTCGGCTCTCGTCCGGCCCCGCGCCCATAATAAAGCGTATCGCCGCTGAGATCGCCGCGCACCATCGCCGCGTTAAAAACATTATTCACGGAGGCCAGCATATGGGTCAGCGGCACCAGCGTCGGGTGGACCCGCACTTCGATCTCCTCGCCCTCGCGCTTCACGATCGCAAGCAACTTGATACGATAGCCGAACTCTGACGCGAACTTCACATCCATGCCGGAAAGATTGCGGATGCCTTCGACCAGAACGTTTTTCAGCGATACGTGGAAACCATACGCCAAGGACGCCAGAATGATTGCCTTGTGAGCCGTGTCAAATCCGTCAATATCAAGCCCCGGATCAGCCTCGGCATAGCCCGCCTTCTGCGCCGCTTTCAAAACTTCCTCGAACGACAGACCCTCATTCTCCATGCGCGTCAGAATGTAATTGCAGGTGCCATTCAGAATGCCGTGGATGCTCTGTATCTCATTACCGGCCAGACCCTCGCGAACGACACGGATAATCGGAATGCCGCCGCCGACGCTCGCGCCGAAATAGATGTCGACCCCGTTGCGCTCGGCCGTTGTGAAGATTTCCTCGCCGTATTCCGCCAGCAATTTCTTGTTGGCCGTGACAACGGCCTTGCCCGCGTTCAGCGCCGCCAGAATACAGGTTTTGGCGAAACCCGTCCCGCCAATCAATTCAACGATGATCTTGATATCAGGATCGTTGATCATCGCCATAGCGTCCGTCGTCAGCAGAGAAGGGTCTACGGCCACGCCGCGATCCGTCGAAATATCGAGATCCGCGATTTTCTTGAGAACCACGTCTACGCCCAGCCGTTGCGACATCAGCTTGCGGTTGCGCAGCAAGCCATCCGCCACACCCGCGCCAACAGTTCCAAAACCTACCAGACCAACACCTATCTGCTTCATAATCGCCCTGCTTTCCTGTCACTTCAACAAACGTAGAATCGCATATCATAGAGAAAGGAAGGGGTCCCTTACAAGCCCACATAACACGAGTCGCGAAAGAAAAGCCGTAAAATCGCGGAAAACGCTTGCGCTGCGATACTGTTCCAGATAAGTTGAACATGACTGGCCGGGTATATGTATTGATATACGCTGACAGGAATCATGACAAACGGAAAGGGTGAAAACCATGAACGAGACGGGAACCGCAGGTTTCATCGGGCTGTTCGAAATTCTTTATTTCGCGTTTATCATCTTGATGCTTGCCTCGTTTTGGCGGGTATTCACGAAGGCGGGGCGTCCCGGCTGGGCCAGCCTGATTCCGATCTATAATGTGTATGTGATGCTGAAAATCGCGGGTAAACCCGGTTGGTGGCTATTGCTGATGTTTATCCCGTTGGTCAACATCATCTTAGGGATCCTCACGATCATCGGTCTCGCCAACCGTTTCGGCAAGGGTGGCGGATATGCCGTCGGCCTGATTTTCCTGCCGTTCTTTTTCTATCCGCTGCTGGCCTACGGCGATGCGCGATATCAGGGTCCATACGCTTGACATCTATCCATGGCGACGAGCGTAACTCATCCGAAAAAGCGAACAGCTATCTGAAAAAAGCCTTTTCCTTTTATCATGAATATCCCGGCCGGCGATAATCTGCATCTCAGCGAGGAAGGACAAGGCATTCGAATCCCTCTCGCCTATAACGTCAACGACAAGGGCTGTCTTTTCGCGGGTTCGATTTACTCGGGCGCAATACTCGCCGCCTATCGGACTGCGGAAGGGTTGGCCGCCCAAGACGGCCTCGCGGGCGTTCTTGTGGCCAAAACCGCCTCGGTCCGTTATCTCAAGAGCATCCTGTCGGACGGATCAGCCGTTGCGACGCCGTGCGGGACACCGGTTTGCAAGCCAAACGGCAACCACTCGCTGCATGTGACGGTCATCGTGTCGGATGCGGCGGGCGCCGCATGCGCCGAAGTCCAAGTCGAGTTTATTTTGCTCAAGGACCGATCACGCGCTTAAACCGAGCCGGATGCGACCAGCTTCGCGAAATGCTCGAAACTGCGGTCATAGGTGCGTTCGGCCACGTCCGGAAAAACGCAGGCCGGCAACTGACGCTTCGCCCGATGATAGGCGATGCAGTCGCAGCAGACACCCTTTTTGGGACACCCTTCATACGAGCAATTGCAGTGACGGGCATGGGTATCTTTTTTGCATTCCATGACAAATCCTTTTCATGTCACTTGTTCCGAGGGAACGGTTGTCCAATCAGATTCCACTTTCTCTCATCGAAGGAAACATTGTATTCAAGGTCGAGAGACAGGCTTCCCTCTTTGTTGAAGCGGCAAGCCATCGTCAAACGATACGGCGTCTCATAAAAATAAATCTGAGCCTTATACAGATCCGATGCGGCCCACGCCCCGGACGCAGCAATCGCCTGCCGCCCGTTTGCGCCCCCGAGAGGTTTAACAAGCGCCTTTTCGAAGATCATCTCGCCTTTTGCCCATTCCCCATAACCCATGTCGATGCGTTGTTCTCCGTGGGCATTGTTCATTTTGAAAAACACGCCCTTGCCGTCCCGATTGAGGGACAGCGATTTGAGGCCCAGTTCGTTTTCGCTGAACACGTAGGCCTTGCCGATCACCTCGGAAATATCCGTCTGAGGGAAATCGGCCCGAACCGGACGCAATGTCAGCGAGCGCAGTTTTTGAGCCAGCAACGTCTGTGCCGCCTCATCGGGCGGCACCGATGCGGGTGTCATTTCAGGCAACAGAAGCGTCCAGACTAAATTTAGCACCTGCTGCATATTGCCTAACCCGCTGGTGATCGCCAGCACCGAATCCTGATCCGGCATCACAAGACAGTATTGGCCGAACGCGCCGTCGCCGCGAAACGCATGATGGCGACAGCGCCAGAATTGGAATCCGTAACCTTGAGACCAATCGCTATCCGGCTGATCGCCATTGCCGATCTGTTTGGACGTGGCCAAATTCACCCATTCTTCGGAGAGAAGACGTTTGCCGTTCCAGCGCCCTTTCTGCAGATAAAGCTGTCCCAGCGCCGCGATATCGCGGGTTTTGACTTTTAAGCCATATCCGCCGGTGTTGATTCCTTGCGCGTTCGTCTCCCACGTCGCATCCTGAATATCCAAGGGTTGGAAAAGCCGCGGGGTCAGATAGTCGAGCACCTTCTGCCCCGTCGTTTTCTGGACGATGGCGGACAACATATAGGTGGCACCGGTGTTATAACGGAAATAGGTTCCGGGCTCATGTTCCACCGGTTGCGCGAGAAAAATGCGGACCCAATCGCCCGCCGGATCTTCTCTCATGGGCTTTAACGTGTCGTTATGGTTTCCGCTTCCCATGCACAGAAGATCGCGGACCCGCATACGCGTCAGATTTTCGCTGGGCTGAGCGGGGATCTTATCAGGGAAGAACGACACCACTTTGTCGTCTAGACTCAGCTTACCTTCGCCCACCGCCAATCCAACGGCGGTCGAGGCGAAACTTTTGCTGAGTGAATACAACATGTGGGGGCGCGACTTTTCATACGGAGCCCACCACCCTTCGGCGATGACCTTCCCGTGCCGCACCAGCACAAAACTGTGAAGCGCGTCCACATCGCGTTCAACGGCGTCAATCCACTTGAGAATCGCGCGCGAGGAAACGCCTTCCGCTTCCGGCGTACCGGTTTCAAAGGCAAGCGAGACGCCTGTGAGCAGGCCGACCAAAAGATATGCGAAAAGCGAGGCCCTTTGTTTCATGCTAAACCCTTTTTCATTTTTAACAGCATTCTGCGCTTCGATTTTTTTATCGTAAATCATTTGGTCCGATGCGGCAAGCACGCGCATTTAAGCGCATTATTTTGTTGCTCTTCCGGATCCTTACTTGTACGATTCGGTTTATATTAAAGCTGATTACTCGACTTTATGTTGCGGTTTCATAATGACGCGGTCATATTGGCCGTGTGGATCTCGGCAAATGTGATACCGGATCGGCGAGAAGGGCGGTGTGGCATGATCTGGAACGGGGCGTATCTTTCGGGACCGCTTCGAAGACGCATGACGTTTTGGGCGTTTGTGTGCCTTCTTGCTGTTTCGCCATGCCACGCGCAAGCATCCGTCGTCCTCAGCGAGATCATGTACGATCCCATCAGCGGCAGCTCCAACGAGTTTGTCGAACTCCACAATGTCGGCACCAACACCGCAGACGTCGGCGGCTGGACTTTCACGGACGGCATTACCTACACCTTTCCGACGCCCTCCGCCATAGAAGCCGATGCCTACCTCGTCGTGGCCGTAAACCGCGCGGCCTTCGCCGCGCTCTACCCGTCGGTCACCAACCTCGCCGCGGGCACTTACAGCGGGCAGCTGAGCAATCAAGGCGAAACGCTGACGCTCGCCAACGCCGCGGGCACCGCCGTTTTTTCGGTGACCTACAACAACAAAGCCCCTTGGCCGCAGGCCGCTGCCGGACTCGGGAGTTCGCTCGTTCTCGTCGATCCCGACACCTCTGAAAACGATCCCGCAAACTGGGTTGCGAGCGCGCAATTAAACGGATCCCCCGGAGGACCTGACATCTTTTTCGCACGCGACGTGGTGATCAACGAAGTGCTGGCTCACACCGATCCGCCCTACGAAGACGCCGTTGAACTGCGCAACCTCACCGCCCACGCCGTCAGCCTCGCAGGCTGGTACCTGAGCGATGATAATGCGATCCGTAAAAAATACCGGTTCCCTGCGGGGAGTGAGATACCGGCCAACGGGTACTTTACCGTTTACCAATACCAAATGACCAACGGCCTCGTACCGTTCGCGCTGGGCGCCAAGGGCGACGATCTCTATCTCTCCGAAGCGGATCACTTGGATGTTCTTGTCCGCTATGTTGATCAGTATCAGTACGAAGCCTCTCAGAACGGGGTATCCTTCGGCCGTTACCCGGACGGCACAGGCGACTTCACCACGCTTGCCACACCGACCTTCGGCATCGACGTACCCGGCAGCCGTGAGGAATTTCGTTCAGGCACAGGCGCACGTAATGCCGGCCCGAAGGCGGGACCGGTGATCATCAACGAGATCATGTACCATCCCTCCGCAACCAACGCCCTCGGTCATATGCCCGTCGAATACATCGAATTGCTCAATGTCTCCGCCACCCCGGTCCCGCTTTACAATGTGAACGAGCCCACCAACACTTGGTCGCTGACAGGTGGCATCAGTTACGATTTCCCGACAAATCTGACTCTGCAGCCCGGCCAATTTCTTGTGGTGGCCGCGACCAATACGGTTGAGGACTTCAGACAAAGCTACGGGTTAAACAACGATCTCGTCATTCTGGGCCCATGGCTAAAATCGCTCAACAACTCAGGCGACACCGTCCGCCTGCGCGCGCCGAACAGCGTAGAAGCGGACGGCACGCTCGGACGCTACGTAGTCGACGAAGTCACGTACGATGATCAACTTCCGTGGCCGCTCGCAGCCGATGGCCTCGGCGGAGCGCTCGAGCGTACCGACTCAACCTTCTTCGGCAACACCCCGGCCAACTGGCATTCCGCCCCCGACACGGCCACGCCCGGCACGGCCAACTCTCTTTATGTTCCGCCGGGTGCCGTCATCATTAGCGAAATCATGGCCGCGAACCGCAGCACGCTGAAGGACGAAGACGGCGAATACTCCGACTGGATCGAGCTTTATAACACCACGGCCCATGCGGTCTCGCTGAAAGGGTGGCACCTCACCGATCAGGCCGACCGACCGGCCCTCTGGACATGCCCCGATAAGAGGATTCCGGCCCATGGCCAACTCCGTGTTTTCGCCTCACAGAAAAACCGCGTTAACCCCGCATCGGAACTCCACACCAACTTCGCGCTTGATGCGAGAGGCGAATTTCTCGCACTGTTTCGCGGCGACCTCACGCTCGAATACGCCTTCGACCCCGTATTCCCCCCACAGGCGTATGATGTCGGCTACGGCATGGCTCGCACCGGAACACGCATCGAAACACCGGTCCTCTATGGCACAACCGGCCGTTACCTCGTACCGACCAACGACACGATGCTCGCCACCGACTGGAACAGCAGGACCTTTGATGACAGTGGTTGGAAAATCGCCGGAAACGGCCTCGGATACGACACGGACACCGACTACCGTTCTCTTTTCCAAACCGACCTGTACTCGGAAATGTACGGCAAGCAAAAGTCGGCTTTTGTCCGTTATCCATTCACGATCAGCAACAGCGCGAACATCGCCCAGATTCTGCTCCGCGTGAAGTTCGACGACGGTTTTGCGGCGTGGCTCAACGGTGTGCCGATCGTCTCCAACAACACGCCCGCCGCGCTTGTCTGGAACTCCGCCGCGCCTGCCAGCCGCAGCGACGCGCTCGCGCTGGTCTTCTCGGAATACAACCTGGGCGCATTCTCCCATTTGCCGGTGGAAGGAATCAACATTTTGGCCCTTCAATCGCTCAATAACAGCTCGACGAGTTCCGACCTGCTCCTCCTAAGCGAACTTCAGCTCGCTTGGCCAGCCGCCACCGGCACCGTCGCGCAGACGATAGGCTACCTTTCCGCACCTACGCCGGGAACCGTCAACGGCGAAACCCTGCCCGGCGTTGCCGCCGCACCGGTCTTTTCGCATCCCGGAGGGATTTTCTCCGGCGCACTCTCCGTCACCGTTTCCAGTCCCCAGGCCCAAGCGGTCATCCGCTACACGACCGATGGATCGGTGCCCACGACCAATTCGACGCTCTACAGCACCCCGCTCGCCTTCACGACCGAAACCGAGCTGCGAGCGCGCGCCTTCGTTCCGGGAATCGTCCCAAGCCCCATTTCCAGCGCGGTCTACCGCCGCACGTTCCTGGGCATCAATGAGGTCATGGCCAACAATGTCTACTCCACGCCCGAAATCAACGACTTCACCGATTTCGGCGACTGGATCGAACTCTACAACGGCGGCACCAACGCGGTCGATCTCGGCGGCTATTACCTCTCCGACAATCTGGCGGCTCCCTTCCGCTGGTGCATTCCGAACGGCGCATCCATTCCTGCGGGCGGACATTTATTGTTTTGGGCGGACGGATACGACGCAAAACCAGGGCTCGTTCTCAAACGCGATTTCTGGCCCTACGCGGACTTCGTCACCCGCGCCTACCACACCAACTTCAAACTCTCGTCGGAAGGCGAGCAGGTCGCGCTCTTCACCCCTCACGGCAGCCTTGTCGACGGCGTGAACTTCGACGTTCAGCAAGGCGACATCTCCTACGGACGCCTGCCCGATGGCGGCAACGACTGGGGCTACTTCGGCGAGTCCACCGCAGGCACCGCCAACCGGGGTCCTCAACTCGCCCAAAACCTGCACCGCGCCTCAGCCGTCACGATTTCGCCCGCGGAACCGCTTTTCGTCGAAGGCCCCGTAACCGTTTCGTTCTCCTCCGGCCCCGACGTTTCCGCGATCCGCTACACTCTCGACAGCAGCCAGCCGACTTCCTCCTCGCCGCTCTACACCAACGTCTTCACCCTCGCCACCAACACCGTGGTCCGTGCCCGCGCTTTTGCCGACGGTCGCCATCCCGGCCCCGTCACCACGCGAACCTTTCTCTTCAATCCGCGCCCGACCGATCTCCCGATCATCTCGTTCGTAATCGATCCGGTTCTGATCTCCGATCCCGTCACGGGCATTTATACGAACAACCTGAAGGAACGCGAAGTGCCCGGAACCATCCAGTTCTGCACAGGACCGAGCAATTCCGTCTTTAACTTCGATGCCGGTTTCCGCCTTTTCAGTCTCAACACCTTTCTCAAAGCGCAAAAACCCCTCACCCTCTACCTCGACGGCAAATACGGCAAAGACGGACTCTCATACCAACTCTTTTCGGAGAAACCCATCGGCCTCTTTGATCGCTTCATCCTCCGTAACGGGTGCGACGACTGGTCGACCACCGTTTTCCGCGATGGAATGAGCGCCAAAGTTTTCGAGGGGCAGATTCGTAACGCCCTGCAAGGCTACCGCCCCACCTCTTCCTATATGAACGGTCATTACCACGGCCTTTTCAACATCCGAGAGAAGCTGGACGAAATGTTTTTTTCAAAAAACTACAATGTCCCGTTGGATCAGATCGACTTCTTCGAGATGGACGGCGGCGGCACCAGCGCCGACCCGATTATCGTCCACGGCACAGACGCCGATTGGCTCCAACTGATCGACTATGTTTCCTCGCACAGTCTGGCCGATCCCGCGGCCTACGCCCATGTCCGCTCGCAGGTCGACGTCGAAGACCTGGCCGATTTCGTCATCGCCTCCTGTTGCGTGTCGCATACCGCCTGGTATTGGAACCGCAAGTGGTGGCGCGAGCACGGTCCGAACGGCCGCTGGCGCTGGGGTTTCTTCGACCTTGACCGAACTTTCAGCTCCACGTCCACAGGCACGCTCGCAGACATGGCCGCAAACATGGAGGTGTTTCGCGAACTCTTGGACAATCGGGAATTCAAAGACTACTTCATACAGCGTTGCGCCGCGCATGTGAACAGTACCTTCAGCCCGGAGCGCGTCATTCCCATCATCGACCGCGAGGCCTCGCGCATTCGCAACGAGATTATGTACCACGTTGACCTCTATGCCTCGAAAGGAGGCATTTCCTCCACCAATGCCTGGGAAGCCGGAATCAACAGCATCAAGGCTTTCGCGCGCGCGCGTCCCGCCATCGTGATGCGACATCTTTCATGGCTATTGGCAAATTCAAACGAAATCGCACAGGTTACGACGGCGACCGAATCCGGCGGAGGTACGGTTCGCGCCAACTATGTGCCGCTGCCTGAGGGGGCCACAAATATGTTCCTCTCTGACATTCCCATCACCTTCACCGCCGTACCGAACATCGGCCAGACCTTCGCCTACTGGATCGTCAGCAACCGCGTCATCAACCTTTCCGGCAAGGGCGCGACCTGGCGCTACGTCATACCGACCCATACGATGATCGGATGGAACCAACTGTCGTTTGACGATTCCTCCTGGGCCCGCGGCGCCGGGCAACTCGGCTACGGCGACGACGATGAGACAACGGTCATCGGCGCGGCCTCCAACCTCCTCTCTTCGGCTTATTTC
>Ga0172378_10007062_pt1 | contig 10455 bp, 8 predicted proteins | sample GrowelOW332metaG_FD_119755 | JGI IMG/M metagenome (GOLD analysis project Ga0172378, IMG submission 119755) | Groundwater microbial communities from an aquifer near a municipal landfill in Southern Ontario, Canada - Pumphouse #3_1 metaG | ecosystem: Environmental > Aquatic > Deep subsurface >... | reverse complement strand
CATAAAATATCGAATGGATGAATCATTTTAGTGTTCTTGTTGTGGGTGAACTCAAAGCCATTATCACTTTGAATCATCTTAGGTTGATAACCGAAGTAAGCAATAGCCCGTTTAACAAAAATCTACGGTTGAATAAGAACTTTGTTCTAAATAGGGATAAATGAATCGTTCACGGCTGGCTTCATCAATCATCGTGTATTGATAATACTTCTGATGACTCCCTGGCTGTGCCTTACATTCCTTAGAAACGTATTTGACATCAATTTGCCATTTCTCACCTAATCGTTCGGGAGTTTTATAGGGCTTAGGTGTATAGGAGGTCTGTTTGACCTTGACAATGCCATAGTAGCCATTGGTTTTGAGCCAGCGATAGAGGCTGATAGGATGACGTGCATAACCAATAGACAATCTTAGTTTAGAGAATAACTCATTCAGTCCAATGTCAGGATTACGTCTCATCAAATCGACGATTTTCTTAATCTCTTCTGATGTATGACTGCTTGGATGCTGCGTATGGGGACGATGCGATCTATCGAGTAGAGAATCCTTAGAACCATCAAATAACTTATTCCATCGCATTAATGAATATTTGGAGATGTGATACTTCCGAGTGACGTACTTGATCGAATAACGACCAGATCGATAAAGTAGAACTGCGTGATAACGAGTCTTAAAATCGTATGGTGAATGTGATAAACTTTGCAGGGGTGATTTATGAACCTTTCTGTAAAGTTGTCAGGCCTTACAGGGATATTATAGGTCACCCCCTTTTTATTTCTAAGAAAAGTCTCACATCAATTGTAAAGCTACAGGTTTTTCTTTCGACCTAGGGCGAGTCGATAGACAAATTTGACACAAAATGGTATAATTTTCATAAATGTAAACCCACAACTGACAAAATTCAAGGTCTAGCATGGTGGCTTTTATGTCACCTAAAACCTTACAATGAATGCAGAAGGAGGCGAAGTAGATGGAACTTTCTGATAAGATTCGTATCATTAGAAAAGCGAGAGGTTTTTCACAAGAGAAACTTGGCGAAGCATTATCTGGCGATAGCAATAACGGAGTGAGCAGGCAATCTATATCTGATTGGGAAAGTGGAAAATCCGAACCTAAATTAGATAATATTAGAGAACTCGCACATGTACTTAGAGTATCGTTTGATGCATTGTTAGATGACTCTTTGGATTTAGATGATCAATCGGTGTTGAATTCCGTTTTGAAGAACTTACAACCAGAAACCAAAGAAAAAATTAATAGTAAATTCAGATATCGAATTCATGCTTATACAATTACAAAATCCAACTATTTAAAGGATATTATTCCTTTTGGCGTGATGGGGTTATTCTTGATAGTTACGATAGTTACATATTTACTGTCATTAAACGAACTTATTAGTGGTTGGTGGTCCTTTGTGTTTCTTATGTGCTTTTTTGTATCACTAGGCTTGATATCTATTCCTATTTTATCAATTAAGAATATCAAGAATGGCGGATACTCCATAGCTTTTGGAGAGTTAAACAACACTCATCTAATTGTAAATTCTACCAATTCTGCAGAAAACACAATTTATGTTCCAATCGAGAAGATTGAAAAGATGGAATTAGGAAAAGAAGCAAAGAAAAAACATGGCCCTGTTCTAATCTATGTTAGTGGCAGAGCAAGGCCGTTCACGTTAATCGATATAAAGAATCCAGAAAAGTTAATTGATGTTTTTAATAATATCAACTCATACGTCGAAGATACTGATGAAATTAAAATTATGTAATTTAAAAACAAAAAAGAAAGGAGGTACGAAACATGAGTAAATTAAGAGTGAATTCTATAATGAAAAATCCATCTCTTTGTGATGGACATGGTTATCGTACCGTCCTATTTCTCCAAGGATGCAACCTAAGATGCAAAGGATGCCAAAATAAGAGCACTTGGGATATTGAAAAAGGGGACCTTGTTGATTCTCATGATTTAGCTTTAGCAATCCGAGAACAATGCGTCAACAAGAAACTTACCATAAGCGGCGGTGAACCTTTACTCCAAGCTGATGAATTGATTGATTTGCTTGAAGAGTTGAAGGATTTCGACCTTTGTCTCTATACAGGACATCAAATCCAGGATGTTCCGGAAGGCATTTTGAAGTACCTTAAATACATAAAGGTTGGTCCTTTTATCGAGGAATTAAAAACGACAACAAAGCCATACGTAGGCTCTAAAAACCAAGAGTTCGTGGAGGTGAAACACAATGAAGCTTCAAAATAAAAACGACAATGCAGCAAATAGAAAAAGCTACGTCGGAAAAGTGTATAATCTCGGTGAAAAACAAGAGAAAAGTAGGATTCTTGAAAGTCTTAACCCTGAATGGTCAAGATTACATAAGGAAGGATATATCCACATTCATGATTTGGATGCATATGGATTGACTTACAATTGTTTAACTTTTGATATAAAAAATGCATTCCCATACGATAAATTTGCTGATTTATCTGTTGAGGACAAGATTGTTTCGGTTTTCGACTTCATGAAAGAATTATTTGCAAAAATGGGAAATGAGCAAAGTGGCGGTATGTCTTTAGCAAATTTCGATAAGGATTTCGCAGACATATTTTCTAATATGGGAGTTGGTTATCAAGGGAATGAACAGTTATTCAAAGCTTGCATTAGATCGCTCGTTCTTTGGTGTAATAACATTCACACAAGAATGGGGCAAACAAGCTATTATGTTACTTTCAATGTTGGGTTAGGAACAAGCGATTTTGCGAGGTTCTTGACCGAGACTTTAATTGATAGTTTCTATAATGCTGGCGAAATGGTATACAAGCCCAATATCGTATTCAAGGTTCATAAAGGTGTAAGCCGATTCCCAACTGATAAAAATTACGACTTGCTAACAAAATCCTTATTATGCACAGCAAAGAAAATGATACCTACTTATTTGCTATGCGATTGCGAAGCTGATAAAAACGTTGATCCTGAAGTCCTATCTATAATGGGTTGCAGAACAAGAGTAGTAGATGATGTGTTTGGGGAAAATGGAGCCATCGGTAGAGGAAATATCGATAACATTTCCATAAATTTGCCAAGACTTGCCTTAGAATCTTTGTCTTCCGAAGATGCTGTTGCGGAATTCAAGAATAGATGGATGAGAATTGCGGAAACTACAAAAGATATCTTGATTGATAGGTATGAGAAGACACTCCATTCAGATATCGAATTGTTCCCAACAAACAGCGAGTTAAAACTATGGTGCAAAAACATCAACGAAGTAGGATTGGCTGAAACGTTAAAACACGGCACGTTATCGATTGGATTCATCGGACTTACTGAAACTGTTGAAATTCTTAGTGGTAAAAAGTTTTGGAAAGATGACAATTCGTACGATGTTGCCATTGATCTTGTAAAGTTTATGAGAGAGTACGTTGATTCTTTGAGAAACAAATACAATTTGAATTTTTCTTTGTTGGCTACAAGTGGTGAATTAATCAGTGGAAGATTCGTTGAAATCGATAAAAAACTGTATGATTCTCCGGTCCTTCACAAGGATTACTATACTAATTCGTTCCACGTTGATGTTGATAGCAAGCTACCTGCTTACAAGAAGCTACAATTAGAAGGACCATTCCATATCTTTACTAACGGCGGGTGTATTTCCTACGTTGAACTATCAGAGGCACCATTCGGAAATTCTGAAGGCTTGGACGAACTTGTGGAGATAGCAATCGAATCAGGAGTTCACTATCTTGGATTTAATTTTCCAAAAGATGTGTGCAGGTCTTGTGGTACTGCAGGAACTTTCGATAAATGCCCAATGTGTGGTAGCAGAGAAATCACACGAATTAGACGTGTTAGTGGTTATCTTGAAGTGCAGGATTTCTTCACATCTGGCAAGATGAGAGAAAGCAAGAATAGGAAGTCAAACTAATGATATATTATATTTCAGATACACATTTAGGTGATTTAAGAGTTTTTAATAAGTGTTCGAGACCTTTTTCCGGCTTGGATGAATTGGAGCAAGAAATCATCCTTAGATGGAATAACAAAGTAGAAGACGAAGATACGGTTTATGTATTAGGCGACATTGCTGAAGACAGCTATTTAAAAGCAATAGAAATATTCAGGACGCTTAAAGGGCATAAGCATCTAATAATAGGAAATCATGATTTGAAGATTCTAGATAACATCACTAAGTCAGGAGTTTTTGAAAGCATCGAATTTATGAAATTGATTAATGATGGCGATAGGAAAGTATGTCTTTGCCACTTTCCTGTGATGGATTGGATGGAATTTAGCAGAGGCGGATATCATGTTTATGGCCATATACATAATAAAACCGCAAAGAATGATCCAGCGTATACTCAGATGAAAGAGTACTTTAAAGATAAATCATGTTTCAACGCTGGTGTCGATGTTACGAATTACGAACCTGTGACATTGGACGAAATGATTAAATTGAAGGAGGCGAATAAAAATGAACCATATATCAATTGAGGGTATGGATGGTGTCGGAAAATCAACCACATGCAAATTGCTAGCAGAGAAACTCGGCTATGAGTTCGTTGAAAAGCCTTTACATTATTTGCTTGATGACAACGGCGAAATCACAAGATACCAGGAAGTTGCTAGAAGAGTAAATTCGAACCCTAATAGGGATTTCACATCTATGTTTTATGGACTTGGCAGCATTTATATGTATGAGTTGTTTAAGGATAAAAACATAGTTACTGATAGGCATTTGGCCTCCAATTATGCATGGAGTGGTACTGATTACAATAAAGACGTTTATGATTTGGTAATCAAAAAAATAGGTGTGCCAAAGCTGACTGTTATCCTCTATTCACCAACAGGTGTTATTGTTGGAAGATTAAAGAAAAGAGACAAGGACGACAAGGATATTGCGAGGGCTGAGAAGTCCGAGATTATTTACAATCGCATGATTTCATTCTGCAAAAATAATGGTTTTCCTTACAAGGTCATTGATACATCAAAGATGACTCCAGAAGAAGTCGTAGATGAGATTTTGAAGGAGTTGAGATAATGGCACTAAGCGATTTAAGACTCAGCAAGAATATGAAGTACACAGCTTTATATGTCGCTATGAGATATTTTGAAACAATCCCTGATATATTTGTCAAAGAATATTTGTCTGTACGAATTCTTGTAAATGCAAAAACACAAGAAGTCATATATGGCGATAATAAGGTGACGTTTCTTTTGAATAGCCACGAGAGCTTTGTAAAACTTGAGTGCATTAACAGATTGCTTAACTTAGGATATGAACTAGATGATATACATTTCGGAAGCGAGTTAAATGATTTTGAATTCAAAGGATACAATGTCAAGTTCATTGTTTGGGATGAAGACATCAATAATTATTCGCCAAAAAGAAATGAAGTCATTTATAAGTCAAGATTAGTCAGTGGCGTTTTGGAATATAAAACAAAAATCGGTGATGGCTCCGATGTCTTTGACTACGGTTTGTTTGAGAAGAAAACCGATAAGGTTGTTTTAAGCAAAGCAGCAAAAATAGATTACGATGATCCAAACTTTATCTATGAAGAAAACCGAGTGATGAAGTACATAGGCAAAGAGAAAGTTGTTAAAGTTCCTTACGGAATCGAGGAACTAGAGTCGTCATCTTTTTGGGATAACCAATATGTAGAGGAAATAATCCTACCGGAAACATTAAAGAACATGGGTGGAGATACATTCTATTACTGCAAAAACCTAAAGAAGATTAACATTCCTAGGAGTGTAGAGGTGATGGGAAATAATCCATTTGCTGGTTGTCCTGATGTAGTTGTAACCAACGATTCACCATTCTTTAAGATGGAAAACGGTGCCTTGTATACGGTCGACATGAAGACTATGATTTACTGCTCGATAAAAGGTGATGAAAAAGAATTCATCGTTCCTGAAGGAGTAAAAATCATTTGCAAGCATACATTTTATTGCTGTGATAGATTCGAGCATATCGTTTTGCCTAAATCGTTGGAAAAGATGGAAAACAATCCTTTCAGTGGTTGCAGCAAGCTTGAATTGGAATGCAAGTCTTCAGCCTATATTATTAAAGATGACGTAATTTATAATGGCTTTAGAACATCAGCAATTGGTACTTTGAATAAGATTAAGGCAAAAAGACTCGTTCTTATGGATGGTATCAAAACAATTAATAGGAACTCTTTCTGGAACTGCAAGGGTATCGAAACAATAGTGTTTCCTGAATCGTTAGAGGATATTGGCTATAATCCGTTTGTTGGATGCTCTAATATTCGTTTTGAAAGCAAATCGCCATATTTTAAGGTAGTCGATGGTGTTTTATATAATAAGGATTTAAGTAAGATTATTTGTTATCCGGCTTGGAAGGCTATAGGCGAAGTGTCCATTCCTGACACAGTTACCACTCTTGAAAGAGGTGCCTTTTCTGGTTGCATTAATATGACAGGAGTAAATCTTCATAATGTTAATATAGTTAATAAGTCATGCTTCACTAATTGTTTATCATTAAAGAAGCTATATTGCAGTGATTTAGTTACCTATGTAGGCGAATGGGCATTTGCATATTGCTCATCATTAGAATTTGTTTCAATTAGAAAGGGAACAATAGTTGACAACAATGCCTTCTCGAATTGCCCTGCAAAATTAGAAGAAAGGGATTCAAACAGTAATTATCTTTTCGAGTCCGACAACCAATACACCCTTTTGGGTATGCAAAAGGCTTATAAAGGAAAAGTGGATTCTATTCTTATAGACCCACCTTACAATTCTCATATTGACTACATTGGATATAAGGACGGAAACTACGAGGACGGTTACTATAATTTCATGTCTGAAAGAATCAATCTATCCTACAAACTTCTGTCAAATAAAGGATTCTTGGTAATCAATATAGACGAAGGAGAGGTTGAAGGATTAGCAAATTTATGTAGATCTTTCTTTGGACATAAATTGGTGAAAGTGTATCAGTGGAAAAAGCTACATCCATTCTTTGACATCAATAGAAATGTCAATCCGAACAAGAAGGTTGTAGAGAATGAATACATCATCATTTGCAAGAAAACTGAATATGCCATTTTAAATAAAATAATGCAACCTTATATTGAGAATGGCTGCATAAAAGAAACTTTGACAGATGTGCCAGACGTGTTTGATTGCTTTGGATCAACATCATCTGCGAAGGATGAAATTAACGAATTGTTTGGAAGAAGGGATTATTTCTCAACTCCAAAACCAGTAAAATTGATGAAAGAACTGATAAGAGCTACAACTTCTAAAGAATCCATTGTTATGGACTATTTTGCAGGAAGCGGAACAGTTGGACATGCTTGCCTTGACTTAAATAACGAAGACGGAGGAAACAGAAAATTCGTCCTTGTTTGTAATAAAGAAAGTAATATTTGCGAGGAAGTTACCAACGAGAGAATTAAGAAAGCAACGGCAGTGTACGGTGGCACTTATGTGTTCTTAAGGTAGGAATCCATATGAAATATTTATTCTATGATTTGGAGTATGCTACCTCGAAAGGTGGCATCCAAAAGATATGTGAGTTTGGGTATGTATTAACCGATGAGACATTCCGAGTCCTTGAAAGAGATAATTTTATTATAGATCCGTACATCACAAGAGAAGAATGGGATTGGAGAGTCGTTAAAAAGATATTAACCAGAAGAGTATCAGAATACGAATCAAGCCCTCGATTCGATGAATACTACGAGGATATTAAAAATCTTATTAACAGTGCGGATTACGTGCTTGGTCATTCCTTGAATTCCGATGCTAAAGCGTTAAATCAAGATTGCGAAAGATATAACCTTCAAAGTATAGACTACGATTTTTACGATATTAAAGCTTTCTATAAGCAATTCAGTAACACAAAGAAAGATACGTCCGTAACTAACATTCTCAACGAATTGAATATCAATGGCGAAGATGGAGAGCATGATGCAGAAACGGATGCATATAACACAAAGCTTGAACTGAAAGAAATGCTTAATGTCTTGAATGCTTCCCTTGAAGAACTTATAGAATTGGTTCCTGAGGCTAAAGATAGAACTGAAAACTATCTCGTCAAATCGATTGAGGAGAATAAGGTTAAACGTGAAATCAAATTACGTGAAAGCCTCGAAACTGGAGACGGAACAAACGATTTAAAGAAATACGGTGAAAATAGAAAAAGGTTCCTTCAATATATGGACAATGTAAAACCACAAAAAGAAGGTACGGCGTTTCTTAATAAGAAAGTATCAATCAGCGTCAATTATGAAGAACATCATTTTAGGCAAATGTTGAACCTGGTTCAGATGATTGCTGATGAAGGTGGAATGCTTATTCTCAAAGGTTCGTTATCAGACGTGTTTGTTAAGTATGATGTCATTTTAGAGGATGGCTCATTAAGGAATGATTCAAAGCTGAAGTATGTCTTAGAGGCAAATGAAAATGGTTCAAACATTGAGATAATAGAATTTTCTGAATTGCTAAATAATCTTGGAATTACAGAGCAGGAACTCGATGAGATGCCAACGCCGTCATTTGACTTCTTATTCCAAGAAGGAGCAATAGTTAAGGATAGAAAAGATCGAGCCATAATAAACCGCAAAAGCAAGGCACAAAAAGTAGAAAAGGTTGATGCTAACGGAAATAGGATTGTCTATGGTGAAGAGTCCAAAGGAACAACGCTTGGTGATTTATTTGGAGATATATTTGCTAAATTGCTTGATGGCGAGGAAGAAAAATAGGGGGTATGCTAAAAATACGATTAGGTATGCTAAAAATAAGAGTTGGTATGCTAAATTTTCAAGGGGTATGCTAAATTGTATTAAAATTGCTCTACTAACACATAAACTTGAACATACCCCCAAATATTGGACCATATAAATGGGGTAAGTACAATTCAAGAATTGGTCTGATACGATATGTATTAGACTTTTTATTTTTGCAAAATGGAAACTTTTTTAGTAAAACTGATAACTGATTAAAAAATTAATAGTACTTTATATTTTTTATCAAATTATTGTTAACGGCATAGATAAGATTAATTGACGATCTTAATGAATCTGCATAGTTTGGTTATTATGTTTCCCTAGATTCCCGAGATTTCCCGAGATAATTTTATCAAATTGATCAAACAATGTTGCATTAGTGCCAATCGAATGTTACAAATAAGGCACAAAAGCAACAAATGCATTAGTCAACTAAAAGTAGACACGATATTTTAAATGTATCTCATTTCTTCAAGTTGTTGGATCCTTTCATTACCTTGGAGGGGTATTAGTAGTTAAAGGCTCAAGCAGTTCACGCGTGTTAAATGGTAAAGAAATCAATTTCACACGCTCGTGTAATAATGCGCTCACATGGATTGTTCACCATTTCTGCCATATATAGAAACTTGCTTGCGAAACACTCATTGCTTTACATGACGCTTTAATGTCATATTTTAACGGCAACTCGTCAACGATTTGATATTCTAATCGGGCATTGTATCGTTTTCCTTTTTTGCTCCGCTTTTTTCACCACATAACCTTTTCAATCGTGCGATTTTAATGACTTTCTTCATTAACTATTCGCCCAAGGCTACTTCGGTTAAATTTTTATACTTTTTGGCTTATTGATCATATTTAATTTACACAATCTCCATCGACTTCATATGGGCTTTCCGCCTTTTATAGTGTTTCCATATGATGTTTTGTATTTCCTCGCTAGATTCGTTGAGGTCTCAGTCTTATCAGATGATTCTTTATCAATCATCGTTTTTTCTTCATTCGTATATATATCTTTATCCTTTATGTAGATTTTAGCAAAAACAGGGTGCACCTTGTTTTATATCGTGTCTACATTTAGGGTATCAGTACAAGTTAGCAAAGCAAAGATCTTTTTGAAATACGGCTTTAAATTTTGAGTTCTATCTTTGTTGTATCGCTACACTCTTATTTTTTGTTATTTTTGACAAAAGGAAGAATAAAGATAATAAAGATGAAGGGGAGAAGGGGTAAGAAATTAATGTTATAGTCACGTACAGCCGTTGTTCGTAATGAAAGCCGATTATTTGCGACACTATCAGTTATAAAGGCTTCTAAATCGTAGGTCTCAACAATCACGACATAACGGGCTAAAGCGTGCTCAAGGTCACTACCTTCGGCATTAGGTTCTGTTTCTTTAATAATTGTTTGGGCTTCCAATGTTAAGTTTAGATATATTCGTGCATGGTTAAATCACGATTTTTATAACGTCGCTTTTAACAGTTTGGAAAAAGATAGAATAAAAACGACATTGGTTGACAATAGTTATGTTTCAACTGGAAATACGATGAATCCACATGAATGTGCTGACACATATGATAAGGTTTTTTTACTTAGTTATGCCGAATTTATGAGCAATACATATCGATTAAAAGCAAACACACCAAACTGTTTTTTGGCAAGTGACTACGCAAAATCACAAGGCGTTTATCCCTCTTCAAGTGGCTAT
>Ga0172378_10007061_pt1 | contig 10455 bp, 7 predicted proteins | sample GrowelOW332metaG_FD_119755 | JGI IMG/M metagenome (GOLD analysis project Ga0172378, IMG submission 119755) | Groundwater microbial communities from an aquifer near a municipal landfill in Southern Ontario, Canada - Pumphouse #3_1 metaG | ecosystem: Environmental > Aquatic > Deep subsurface >... | reverse complement strand
GAACTTGGTTTTGAATTTACACATTTTGCGGAATTTGCATGGCAACAATTGGAACCTCAAGAAGGAGTGTATGATTTTGGATGGTTGGATCGTGCCGTGGCTTTAGCGGATAAATATCATTTGAAAGTAATTATGTGTACATCTACGGCAACTCCTCCGATATGGCTGACTCGCAAATATCCTGAAATTTTAATAAAAGAAGAAGATGGTACTGTTCTTGACCATGGAGCTCGCCAGCATGCATCTTTTGCTTCGCCTCTTTATCGTGAACTTTCTTTTAAGATGATAGAAAAACTTGCACAACATTATGGACATGATTCTCGTATTATGGGATGGCAGTTGGATAATGAACCTCATGTTCAGTTTGATTATCAACCAAAAGCTCAAGAAGAGTTTAGAAATTTTTTGAGAGAAAAGTATCATAATCAGATTAAAGAGTTAAACGATGCCTGGGGTACGGCTTTTTGGAGTGAAGCATATTCTTCTTTTGATCAAATTAATATACCGCAGTTTCGTCTGATGTTTATGAATCATCATCAGATATTGGATTATCGTCGGTTTGCTGCAAAAGAAACGAATGATTTTTTAGAAGATCAATGTCTTTTAATTAAGAAATATGCTAAAAACCAATGGGTAACTACAAACTATATACCGGATTATGACGGTGGTCATATTGGAGGTAGTAAAGATCTTGATTTCCAATCTTATACACGTTATATGGTTTATGGCGAGAACGAAGGTATCGGCAGAAGAGGTTATCGAGTAGGAAATCCATTACGCATTGCTATGGCAAATGATTTTTTTCGTCCTATTCAGGGAACTTATGGAGTGATGGAACTTCAGCCCGGACAAGTAAATTGGGGAGCAATAAATCCTCAACCGCTTCCCGGGGCTGTTCGCCTATGGTTATGGAGCGTTTTTGCAGGGGGCAGTGATTTTGTCTGTACATATCGCTATCGTCAACCGTTGTATGGAACAGAGCAATATCATTACGGAATAGTAGGACCGGATGGTGTTACGGTAACTCCCGGAGGATATGAATATGCTACCTTTATGAAAGAAATGAAGATGCTCCGTAATAATTATCAGCCTCGGGAAAAGAAACCGGCTGAATATCTTGCCAGAAAAACAGCAATTCTTTTTAATCCTGAAAATTATTGGAGCATTGATCGTCAAAAACAAAATTCAACGTGGGACACATATGCTCATATTAATAAATATTGTAAGACCTTGAAATCATTTGGAGCTCCTGTCGATTTTATTAATGAAAGTAAGGATTTCAATTCATATCCGGTAATGATTGTTCCGGCATATCAGTTGGCCGATACTGCATTGGTCGATCGTTGGGTAGAATATGTTAAGAAGGGAGGTAATTTGGTTCTTACATGTCGTACTGCACAGAAGGATCGAGTTGGACGTTTGTTCGAAGCTAAATTCGGTTCCTTAATCAGTCGTTTGACAGGTGACGAAATAGAATTCTATGATTTGCTTTTACCTTTAAATCCAGGGAGAGTAGTTATGAATAATAAAGAATATACATGGAATACGTGGGGTGAAATTCTAAAACCAAGCAAAGATTCGCAAGTCTGGGCAACATATGTTGATGAATTTTATGATGGGAAACCGGCCGTAACATTTCGTAAGTTGGGAAAAGGAACAGTTACATATATTGGTGTAGATACCACAGATGGTCAGATGGAATCGGAAATTTTAAAGAAACTTTATAAATATATAGGAATACAAATCATGGATTTACCCTATGGAGTTACACTTGAATATAGGAATGGACTGGGAATAGTTATGAATTATTCTGACAAACCTTACCATTTTATTCTACCATCGGATACTAAGGTTTTGATTGGAAATGCTGAAATACCAACAGCAGGTGTGCTGATTTTTAAAATTTGAGAAAAATGCATTATTAATGCAATTATTTTTGAAAATTGTAAAGAATAATCAAACTATTTAACTATTTTTGTTGAGTTAAATCTGACAAAATGAAAGACAACTTAATTATGCAATATAATAAATAGGAGAAAAAACCATGTTTACAGATTTTCAAAAATATCTCCAACAAGAGATACAAAGTATTAAAGATGCAGGCCTTTATAAGAAAGAAAGGATCATCACAACTCCACAGTCGGCTGAGATTAAAACAAGTAATGGCGATGAAGTTTTGAATTTTTGTGCGAATAACTATTTAGGATTGGCGGATAATCCTATCCTGATAACCGCTGCTAAGAAAGCGATGGACGAACGTGGATATGGAATGAGTTCCGTTCGTTTTATTTGTGGAACTCAGGATACTCATAAAGATTTGGAAAGAACTATTTCTGATTTTTTCGGGACGGAGGATACTATTCTTTATGCGTCATGTTTTGATGCAAACGGAGGCCTTTTTGAATCTTTGCTTAATGAACAGGATGCTATTATATCCGATACATTAAATCATGCATCCATCATAGATGGCGTTCGTTTGTGTAAGGCTCAGCGTTTTCGTTATGCCAATGCGGATATGGCGGATTTGGAGTCTCAACTTCAAGCAGCAAGGAAATGTCGTTTCCGTATTATTGCAACAGATGGTGTGTTCTCTATGGATGGCAATGTTGCGCCTGTTGATGAAATATACGAGTTAGCACAAAAATACAATGCCATGGTGATGGTAGATGAATCACATTCTGCTGGAGTCGTCGGTAAAACAGGTAGAGGTACAACAGAATTTTATAATTTGCGTGGTAAGGTAGAAATCTTAACGGGTACTTTAGGTAAAGCTTTTGGCGGAGCAGTCGGTGGTTTTACTACAGGGAAAAAAGAGATAATCGAAATATTACGTCAGCGTTCCCGTCCTTATTTATTCTCAAATTCTATTCCTCCAATGGTTGCAGTCGCCGGAAAAGCTGCATTTGAATTGTTAAGCCATTCAAATGATTTACAGGATAAGCTGCATTCAAATACAGATTATTTTGTTAGTAAGATGAAAGCTGTTGGCTTTGATATAAAACCAACCCAATCGGCTATCTGTGCTGTTATGCTTTATGATGCGAAATTATCTCAAGACTTTGCTGAAGAACTCCAGAAAGAGGGTATTTATGTAACCGGGTTTTATTATCCGGTTGTTCCGAAAGGTCAGGCAAGAATTAGAGTTCAGGTTTCTGCTGCCCATGAGGTTGCTCAACTTGATAAATGTGTTACAGTATTTACCAAAGTGGGTAAGAAGCTCGGTATCTTGAAATAAGCGGATATGAAGAATTTATTGGTATTGGGAGCCGGAGGTCAGATAGGAACTGAGCTGACGGCTCATCTTCGTTCTGAGTATGGGGAAAGTCATGTCGTAGCGGCGGATGTTCGTCTACCGCTTAATGAGAGTATTATGCAAAATGGACCTGTAGAGAAATGTGATGCAACTGATGCTAAGCAGATAGCAACTATCGTTGATAAATATAAGATTGATACGATATACAATCTGGTTGCTATTCTTTCAGCAAAGGCTGAATTGGATCCTAAGAGAGGTTGGAATGTAGGTATGGGAGCATTGTTAAACTGTCTGGAGATTTCGCGGGAATACAAATGCTCTCTCTTTACGCCAAGTTCTATTGGTGCATTCGGTCCGTCTACTCCTATGGACGGAACTCCACAGGATACTATTCAGCGTCCGCAAACTGTATATGGTATTACAAAGGTAACAGGAGAGCTCCTTAGTGATTATTATTTCAAACGATTTGGAGTAGATACCCGTTCAGTCCGTTTTCCCGGTTTAATTTCGAATGTTACTTTACCGGGTGGTGGTACGACAGATTATGCAGTTGAGATCTATTATGCGGCAGCAAAAGGAGAAAAATTCATTTGTCCTCTTAAACAAGGAACGATGTTGGATATGATGTATATGCCTGATGCATTGGATGCTGCTATTCATATTATGGAAGCAGATCCGAAATGTTTCATTCATCGAAATTCTTTTAACGTGACGGCGATGCATTTTGCTCCGGAAGATATTTATGCCGAGATTAAGAAAAAGAAGCCGGATTTTGTAATGGAATATCAGGTAGATTCAACTAAACAGGCTATTGCTGATTCCTGGCCAAACTGGATGGACGACAGTTGTGCGAGGCAGGAGTGGGGTTTTAACCCTTCATTTGATTTGCAAAGTATGACACTTGATATGCTTAATGTTTTAGATAAGCGTTTTCATCATTAAAGATAAAATTTGATTTGCAAGCTGAATTCATTCATATTCAGAAACAAACGCAATTTTAATTTATAATTGCAAAAAGTTTTCCTTAAGTAACTGTCACCGCAGATTTCTCATTATCAGAAATTTATGGTGACAGTTTGTTTTTTATACTGTCTAGATATGATAAAATACTCCGTTTTATAGTTTCACTTTACTAATCACACGAAAATAAAAATTTACAGCTCTTCATAAAGAATCACATATGTGAAACATGAAAATCACATTAGTTGTTTGCGAGCATCACACTTGTAAGTTGTAATACTCACATCTGTGATTCGATTATTTTATAATGAAAAAGAAAAAAGAAAATAACCGAAGATAAAAGTAAAAAAAGGAGATATGCTTATTATAACATTATCTCCCTTTTTTTTATGTATCCAATCTAATTAATTCAATTTATAAAATTCCGATCCAGCTAAAAGAAAACAGCCCGTTCCGAAATCTTCAAAATCTGGAACGTTATCATATGATACAGGTTGTCCATCTTTTGGCTCTTTACCAGTTCCTTGTACAAAACCAAGATGTCCGTCCGGATGGACACAATCTTTAACCAATGAATTCCATGCTTTAATAACAATTGGAAAATATTCGTTGCGATTTAGAATTCCTTTACGAATACCCCAGGACATGCCGTAAACAAAAAGGGAAGTGCCTGATGTTTCTTTTCCTCCAAAATTATTTTCGTCATGTAAACTTACATTCCAGAAACCGTCAGTTCGTTGACATGCTTTGATCGCTTTACTCATCGCCATGAAATCTTTCAGATAATCTTGATAATGAGTCTCGTTTCCAGGAATTTCCTCCATAACTCTTGCTAAAGCTGCATAGACCCATCCATTTCCGCGTGCCCAATAACAGTTTTTTCCATTAGGTTCTTTATATGGAGGATCGAAATCCTTATCTCTCCACCAAAGGCCTTCTTTGGGGTTATATAACCCTGCATCACCCTGCTTATTACGAGTATAGGTATACATTTCCCACATTTTATTGTAGTATTTTTTATCACCTGTCAGTTTTCCCAATTTAGCAAAAACGGGCATAGACATTTGAATAGCATCTATCCACCACCAATCATTGAGTTGCGGAGTATTGACCATCATATCGATTGATAATTTTATATCTTTGATTTTATTGGGATTATCAGGACATATATTGTATAAGTCAATATATGTTTGTCCACAACATTGATTGTCGGCATTACGGGTGTTGGCTCCTCGGTTTAATCCCCATTTATGAGCATTTGCCCAATTCATGGCATAATCATAATATTCCGCTTTAGGGTTAATGGCATGAAGTGCCATAAGACCTTCATAATAGATGGCTCTTGTCCAGATATTGCTTGGACGCATAATTTTTACGAAAGTTGGTAAACCCGGATCAGCATATTTCTTCATAAAATAACCGTTTACCAGCTCTAATGTTTTTAATGTTTCTTGTTGTTCAGGAAGCTGTTGTGCACATAGAGGCATACAACTTAATAGCAAGGTGATGCCAGAAATAATAAAATTGTTTTTCATTACTATAAAATTTTTAGCAAATATAGAAGAAGAAAAAGAAATAAAAAATAGATTCATTATGAAATTAAATTAAATTCAAAACCTTTAGAATTCTGATACCAATGGAATCCTTCATATTCAAAAGCTTTCAAGTCTTCTGTACAAGTGATACGTTTTTTGAGAATGTAGCGGGTCATTGCGCCTCTGCACATTTTGGTATATATAACAATAGTTTTTTGTTTCCCATTTCTTATGATATGGAATTCCGGGGTGATGACCTTTACTTCCCGCGTTATTTTTTTCCAATCAAACAAATTTTTCATTTCGTCACTTGCCAGATTAATAAGAATACCATCATCGGCTTTTATTTGTTTGATGAAGTAGTCTGTCAATAGAGGTTTCCAAAAGTCAAATATTTTTTCCCCTTTGTTTTCGGGTAAGACTACATTTCCTTCTAATCTATATTTTTTGATGAGATCTAAAGGACGAAGTAACCCATATAGAAAAGATCCGATTAATAAATGAGAATTTGCATAATATAGCTCTTTGTCTGAAAAAGTCTCGGGTGCAAGTTTTTGAAATACCATGCCATCATATGAGAATACGGCAGGTTCCGGATTATTATCTTCATTGAAGAACTGTTGGTAACGCAACCAGTTTTCTTGTGCAATATCTGCATTAATCTTTAAAAGATTTTTAAGTTCGGAAATAGAATAGGAAGCCATTTGTACAGCATTTGCATTTGCTTGAAGTTCAAAAAACGGTTTTGTCGCAATGGAAAAGTCCCTATTACTTTTTCCCGTCATGATTTTTGCGCAGGAGATATAAGTAATCATAAATTTGAATATTATTTATGTTGTTTTAGATTCTTTTGTATGGATTATTCAATGAAATTTGTTGTAAAAATACTGATTATAACTGAAATTCTATCGATGGAATGAATATTATTCTTTTATGATATGGCACTTGTTATGTATTTTAATGATTTTCGTTAATTATTATCTTTTTATTAAAATAAAAAATATATATTTGCGAAGTTATATAAGAAAAAGGAGACATTCGTGATGGAAAAAAAGAAAATAATAAATCGCCGGGATTTTCTGAAGGAACTTGGAGTAGGAGCTGTTACTGCTGCTGCTGTAATGTCTGCCGGTCCTTTATGGGGTCTTACCACTGAAGATGAACGTTTTGGTAGAAATTTGGGAACTCGTCCCGATGTGAATTCTGTTGACAGAATAACCTATCGTGTTAATAGACATACGGGTGATAAGGTTTCTCTTTTAGGCTTTGGTTGTATGCGTTGGCCAAATAAACCGGGTACAAAAGAACTTGATCAGGAAAAAGTCAATCAATTGATTGATTATGCAATGGCTCATGGTATCAATTATTATGATACGGCACCCGCTTATGGAAGCGGAGCTTCAGAAACAGCTTTGGGCATTGCTATTCACAAATATCCGCGTGACAAGTATTTTATCGCTACGAAGATGTCGAATTTTTCTCCGTCGGATCAGAGTCGTGAAGCCTCTCTTGCCATGTATAATGCATCAAAGAAAAGATTACAGATTGATTATATAGATTATTATCTCTTGCATGCAATAGGTATGGGTGGACTAGATAGTTTAAAGGTTCGCTTTATTAATAACGGAATTCTAGATTTTCTATTAAACGAACGGAAAGAAGGCCATATTCGCAATCTTGGATTTTCTTATCATGGTGATGTGGAAGTCTTTAATTATTTATTGGCACAAGATATTAAGTGGGATTTTGTTCAGATAGAACTGAATTATGTAGATTGGAAATATGCTCAAGAGATGAATCCTAGCAATTATAATGCCGAATATCTTTATAATGAGCTTGAAAAGAGAGGAATTCAGGCCATAATTATGGAACCGATGCTTGGCGGACGCCTAGCTTCTCTCAATGATCATTTGGCTGGAAAACTTAAAGCACAACGTCCGAACAGCAGTGTGGCATCATGGGCGTTTCGTTATGCCGGAAGTTTATCCAACGTACTTACAGTACTTAGTGGAATGAATAGGATGGTGCATCTGGAGGAAAATATAAAGACATATTCTCCCCTTGATCCGTGTACATCTTCCGAATTGGCTTTACTGGAGGATGTTGCAAAAACGTATAGTAGTTATCCGATGATCCCTTGTACAGGTTGTCGTTATTGCATGCCATGCCCTTTCAATTTGGATATTCCTGCTAATTTTGCCTATTACAATAAATGTGTTAATGACGGGACTTTACCTCCTTCCGATCCGAAAGATCCGAAATATAAAGAATTGGCAAAAGCATTTCTTGACGGCTATGCAAAAGCTGTTCCGGATGAACAGCAAGCTCATCATTGTGCTCACTGTAATCATTGTACACCTCATTGTCCGCAACATATTCACATACCCGATCAGATGGACCGTATAAAGAAAATGGTAGAAGAGATGAAGAAAAACGTAGGTTAGTAAAAAACTGAACCTATATTTTTCTGTTTTCAAATATATTGAACTATTTCTTCCAAGTAGATACGATCCGTTTCATCGAAGGCATTAAGTTGATCACTGTCAATATCGAGTACTCCTATGACCGTATTGTCATGCATAAGAGGTACTACAATTTCCGAACGGGAAGATGAACTACAGGCTATATGTCCCGGAAATTTATCTACATCGGGAACAATAAGCGTTTGTTTTTCTTTCCATGCCGTGCCGCAGACTCCTTTACCGAATGAAATGCGAGTACATGCTATCGGACCTTGAAAAGGTGATAAAACCAGTCCTTTTTCCTTTACAGTGTAAAAACCTACCCAAAAAAAACCGAATGATTCTTTCAGGGCTGCTACCGTATTGGCCATGTTGGCAACCATGTCTTTTTCTCCATCAAGCAGAGATTTTATTTGAGGGAGTAATTCTTTGTATTTTTCCTCTTTACCGTGTTGGGTAATAATTAACGATTCACTCATATAGCTATCAATTGATCTTAACATTTTTCCATTCGAAATTTTTAATCAAACTTTTGTCACAATTTCCATTTTTGGCTTTAATGGTCAGATCTTCAAATTTGAAATCCGATAAAATATATTGATCTGATTTTTCAACATCAAAGAATACATCACATTCAACATTTATGTTACGCAAAATAACATGATTAGAATAAGAGAGTGGTATTTCTTTAGCATCTTTTAAATCGAAAAATTGAGTCCATGGTTTGATATATATTAGTCGATCGGCTTTTCCTGTTATGCCTTCTACAGTAATGTATTCATATAGTTGAGGAGTATCGGGACGCATTTTCAGCCATAGAATACGGTTGAGCCCGTTAACTTTACAGTTACGCAGGATGATATTACGGTCATGAATAGATTCGCTTCCACAGGTAAGTCCGCCGTGACAGAAACCATATTCACAATCTTCCACAATGATGTTGGTATTACTCCCATTATTGGGGTCTTTATCTGCTGTGGGTCCTTTTCCTCCTTTTAAAACGACTGCATCGTCATTGACTGACATGTAGCAATTTTTAATCAATACGTTATTGCATACATCAATGTCAACTGCATCTGTACTCGGTCCTTTTACCGGTCCGTTGACCGGAGATGTAATCCTTAATCCTAATAGTTTGACGTGATTACATTTATAAAGGTGCGTAGTCCAAAAAGGAGAATTCATAAAATGAACGCCGGAAAGTTGAACGTTTTTGCAATTTGAAAGATAAATTAAGCGTGGACGAAGCTCATCCATATTGGTGCATTTGGGAATGACAGAACGTCGTAACCAAAATGAACGCCAATAACGTTCTCCATTTCCGTTAATGGTACCGTTTCCGGAGATTGTAAAACCGTCAAGACCGTTTGCATTGATAAGTGCCGAAAAATATTTTAGAGTCTGGCCTTCCATACGGGTCATGACAATAGGGAAATTACTGATATCGTCGGAACCTTTAATTGTAGCTCCTTTTTCCAGATAAAGATGAGTTTTGGATTTGAAAAAAAGAGATCCCGTTAGATAGGTTCCTTGAGGTATAACAATCACTCCTCCACCATTCTGAGAAACTTTGTCGATAAGAGATTGGATACTTTGAGTTTGTATGATTGTACTATCATTTATAACGCCATAGTCTGTAATAATATATTTAGGACCTAACGTATCAATATTGACAATATCATTTTCGTTGAACCACTTTGGGATAGAAGTTCCATCCGGAAATTTATCTTGGCCGAAAGAATAAATACTGATTACCAAAAAAAGTGTTACTGTAGATAAAAGTGTTTTCATAATTTGGAATTATTTTAATAGATTATATAAAGAAAGCCGATTCAATAGAGAAACCGGCTCTTTTTATAGAAGATATTTATTCCCATTCGATTGTTGAAGGTGGTTTGGATGATATGTCATAGGTTACTCTGTTTACACCTTTAACTTTATTGATGATGTCATTAGACATTTTTGCTAAAAATTCGTAAGGTAGATGGGCCCAGTCTGCAGTCATTGCGTCGGAGCTGGTAACAGCCCTCAAAGCAACGGCGCGTTCATAAGTTCGTTCATCACCCATGACCCCAACACTTTGAATCGGTAAAAGAATTACTCCCGCTTGCCATACTTTATCATATAAGTCCCAATCACGGAGCCCCTGAATAAAAATATCATCGGCTTCCTGTAGAATATGAACTTTTTCAGGAGTAATATCACCTAAAATCCGAACAGCTAATCCTGGTCCCGGGAAAGGATG
>Ga0172378_10007060_pt1 | contig 10456 bp, 10 predicted proteins | sample GrowelOW332metaG_FD_119755 | JGI IMG/M metagenome (GOLD analysis project Ga0172378, IMG submission 119755) | Groundwater microbial communities from an aquifer near a municipal landfill in Southern Ontario, Canada - Pumphouse #3_1 metaG | ecosystem: Environmental > Aquatic > Deep subsurface >... | reverse complement strand
GAATATTATGAAGACGGTTCGTTAGATGCAAAAACAGTTTACACTTATGACGACAACGGTTATCTTTCACAGAAAGAGTCATTCAATTCTAATGGTGAAACAACTGTAAAAATAATTTACAAATATGATGCGAACGGCGCAACCACTGAAGAGCAATCTTATAATTCAACTGGAGATTTATCTGAGCGTAAGATTTTCAAATCTGATGCAAACAAAAATCCTACAAAAATTACAACTTATTCTGTTGCAAAAAAGTTCGGCGGCATTATGAACGAGCTTGAGTCAATTACAGAATATTCTTACAAATACTAATTTTATAAAATACATTCTTTAAAATAAGAAAGCCCTGCTTAGAAATAAGCGGGGCTTTTTTTATACTTCAAATTGATGAAAATAACTTAGTAGTTTTCACTTCTAAGTTCAAAGAATGCCTGTGGATGAGCGCAAACTGGGCAAACATCTGGAGCTGACTTTCCAATGCAAATGTGTCCGCAGTTACGGCATACCCAAATTTTGTCACCATCTTTTGAGAACACACATTCTTTTGACACGTTGTCTAGAAGTTTTCTGTAGCGAGCTTCATGTGTTTTTTCAATAGCGGCAACACCTTCAAAAAGTCTTGCTATTGCGTCAAAACCTTCTTCTTTTGCAGTCTTAGCAAAACCTGCATACATTTCATTCCATTCGTAATATTCGCCATCTGCTGCTGCCTTTAAATTTTCTGGAGTCTTTTTAATTCCTCCGTTCAAAAGCTTGAACCAAAGTTTTGCATGTTCTTTTTCATTGCCTGCTGTCTCGTCAAAAATTGCGGCAATTTGTTCAAATCCATCTTTACGTGCCTGGCTTGCAAACCAGTTGTATTTATTTCTAGCTTCTGATTCTCCAGCAAATGCAGTCTGAAGATTTTTTTCTGTTTGTGAGCCTTTTAATTCTTTTGCCATGTAAGTTACCTCTTGTAAAAATATTCTGTTTTTAGCAGTATTTTAAATATAACATTGAACTCTATTTTTTTCAATTATAAAATTTGGCTATGTCCATAAAGTAATAATGAGTAAAAAGTGTCATTGCGAGGAATGAAATGACGTGGCAATCTCTTATACGAATAGGCACTTTTGAATACAGAGATTCCTCCGCTTCGGTCGGAATGACAGTTCTCACTTAATTCCCCATTAAAAATTCACAATTTATTTAGATTAGTTGACAAGAAAGATTTTACCGTCTACCATGTTTTAAATGAGGTAATTGTATGAAACATATAGGTATAAAGCTAGCTGACGGTTCATTTTATCCTATTTTGGAAGAAGGAAAACCTGAAAAAAAACTGTTGGATTTGACGACTGTTCAAGACAATCAGACAACTGTCCAAATAGATTTGTACCGCTCAGAAAATGACTCAATGGAAGACGCTGAGTATGTTGACACACTTGAAATAAAAAATTTAAAGCCCCATCCAAACGGAGAGCCAGACTTAAATTTAAATATCAGTTTAAATGATAATAATGAACTGAACGCTGAAGTCGCTGACCCTGAGACTGGCAAAAAAAGTGAGACACAAGTAACTCTTGTTTCAAGAACTTTAGCAGAAAGAAATTCAGCGCCAAATTTTGCACTTGATGAAAAAGAGCCTGAAGCAATTGATGAAAATATAGAGCCAAATTTTGACAATACAATTGCAAATGATTTGGAAGAACCTGTTGCAGATGTTAAGCCAGAAGATGAATCTGAAGTTCCTGCAGATGATATAGATGTTCCAGTAATTGCAGACTTGGATAATGACATTGCAAATGACAATTCAATTTCTGATGATGATTTTGCCGCTTTAGAAAAAACAAACAGTGAGCTAAACACAGACACAAAACCTGCCGATAATGAAGCAGAGGAAAAAGAAGTGATTAGTTCTCCAAACAATGAAGATTTTTCTTTTGATGATTTGACAATAAGCGTGCCTGATTCTGACAAAAAAGAAAAAGAAGAAAAAGTAAAAGACTCAAATGCAGAAGATAAAGCTTCAGCAAATACAGACGAAGTTAATATTGATGATTTTAATAAAGCTGTTGTTCAAGACACACTTTCTTCAGAGCCAGTAAAGCAAGTTGATTCTACAGATGAAGTTCCAGACTTGTCTGATTTTGAAACTCCAGTTTTGGACGATTCAACAGTTGCAACTGAAAATGTAGAAGAGCCAAGTTCAGAAGAAAAAGAAGAACAAAAGCCTGTTGAAAATAAAGATGAATCTTCAACAGATGATATTGATTTAACACTTCCAGACTTTAGCGATATTTCAGTTCCTGATTCAACAGAAAAAGTTGCTTCTGATAACATTGCAGATGCAGCCGTTCCAGAAGAAAATGCAATTGAAGAAAAATCAGCATCTGATGAAACAAAAAAACTTTTCAATGAATCAGACTACACTGTTCCAGACTTTGACACAGAACCAAAAGTTACTCCAATTCCAGAAGGGCTTAATGATTATTTTGACGACCCAACTTTCAATGAGCCTGACTTTAACGACCCTAAACTTGATGACACTTCAATAGATGAAACAGAAGAAAAGCAGCCAGAAGATCTTGCTTCAAAAGATCCAACTTATAATCCTCAGAATGATATTAGCTCAGAAGATTTGTATGATAAAACTGAAAATGAAAAATCAGATGATGATTCTGATGAAGTTACTAAGAAGACAAAGAAGCCTGTAATTATTTGTATTATTTGCGCAATCATTTGTATAATTGCAACTCTTCTTGTTTTGTTTGTAATTCCTTCAAAGTTCAACTTGTTAAAATCACGCAACACAAAAACAGAAGCTCCTGTTGTAGAAACTCCAGCAGTCACAGAGCCAGAAGTAAAAGAAGAAGTGCCTCCTCCTGTTGAAGAGCCTGTAGCACCTGCAAAAGAAGATGAAATTGTTGTTGCTCCAACTCCTGAAGTTGTGCCTGAGCCACCTGCTGAGCCAGAAGAAAAGCCTGCTGACATTTCATACAAAATAAAATGGGGCGACACTTTGTGGGATATTGCAGACGCTTACTATAAGAATCCGTGGCGTTACCATAAACTTGCAAAATATAACCATATAAAAAATCCTGATTTGATTATTTCTGGAACTTATCTTTTAATTCCGGCAGAGTGAAATCAGTTTACTTTGGACATAAAGTGAAATATTTACATTGTACTCACATTGCGCTATTAGTATGTTTGTTTTCTTTTTTTACAACAAGCTGTAGCGCAATAAGTTCTGACCTGCAAAAACAATATGGTGATGACGCATCGTATTTCTATGGTCTTATTTCTTTAAACAATAATGATTTAGATGAAGCTGAACGCCTGTTAAAACAAAGCTCAAATAAAGGTTCGCCTTTAGTTTCAAGACGCTCTGCAGAAAAATTAGCAACTCTTGGAAATGTACAGGAACGAATAAAAAAATATCTTGAGCTGTACAAAAAATATCCAGACGAAGACGCGCTTCTTTTAACAACCGCAGAACTTTTTAACGATGAAGAATATTCAAAAATAATTCAGCTTACAGATTCAATTGATGTTTCTACTTGTAACAATCAAATTGCGTTTTACAGAGTTTCATCTCTTTTAGAAAAAGACAAAATAGAATTTGAAAAAGAATTCTACATTTGGTGCACAGAAAGAAATATTACAGATGAACATTACAAAGTCTATTGCAAAACTCTAAACACAAATGCGCAAATAAAATTTCGTATAGATTTGTATAAGCGGGACTATCAAGTTGCGTATCAGGAAGTGAGATCTTTATTTAATGAAAACACAGCTTCTGTTCCTTCGCAAATAATTAGTGACTGCGGAAAAGCATGCCTTTACGGTTCTTCAAATATTTTAAGCGACGCATATTTTTTTGACAGCCTTACAAACAAAGTGTCTAAAGAAAATAAATTCTACACTTATTTTTATGCCGGCAGATTATATGACAGAGCAGGAAACTATTCTGCACTTTCTTCAAACAGGTTTTTAAAGGCAATGAATGTTTCTGACTCTGATGAAGACTATGACAATGCGCTTTGGTATTATTTAAATGAACAGTTGAAAATATCAATTGACACTGCAATTGCGGCTGTTGAAAAATATAATGACACTTGGCACAATCCAAATTACTTTGACGATTTTTTTGACACTCTTTCTGTTAGACTTTTGTCTCAGCACATGTGGACTGATTTTTACGAAGTTGCAAAAATGTGTGACGGCTATGCAAGCAATGAAGTTACTGCAAAGTTTAGCTATGTGTCTGCGCGGCTTATTCAAACTGGTTTTCTTAAAGTTCAAAACAATTCTCAAGAAGAAGTTGCTACGGCTTTATTTACAAGAGCACTTTCCAGCGGCACTGATTTATATTATAGAATTGTCGCTGCGGAAAAGTTGGACTTGAGTAAAGAAGAAATTTCTAAAATTATTTACTCGCCTAATGCTTCCCTGAATTTTTACAGAAATACCGCTGCTGAAAATCTTTTGCAAGGCTATGCTGATTTTGGCTTGGCAGAATATATTTATCCTGAGTGGCAGAATTTTTCTGAGGTAATAGGAACTGACTGTGTTGAAAAGATTGCAGGTTTTTTGCAGGAGTGCGGAAATAATACAAACGACTATTACACAAAAAGTTTAAGAATTGCATCAAAGAAAATAAATGCTTCTGAATTTGTTCCTAGTGAAAAAATAATGCAGCTTGTTTTTCCACAAAATTTTCATGACACTGTTCAAACAACGTGCACTAGATTTAATTTGCCGGAATATCTTTTATACGCGCTAATTAGAAGTGAAAGTTTTTTCAATCCAAAAGTTGTAAGCCATGCTGGTGCAGTTGGTTTAACTCAGCTTATGGCAAGCACAGCAGGGGATATTGCTAACAAGCTAAAAGTTGCGGACTATGATTTAAATGACAGCGATACAAATATTTTGTTCGGCGGGTATTATCTTGAAGAAATGAGAAGGCGGCTTGACAGCTCTTCTATACTTGCTCTTTTTGCATATAACGGCGGCATAACAAGAGTTCGGTCGTGGGTAAAAAGCGCAAACCTTGAATTTGGAACAAATGCACTTCCTAAAGACTTGTTCTTAGAGGCGCTTCCTTTTTCAGAAACACGTGAGTATGGTAGAAAAGTTGTTTCTGCGGCGGCTTTGTATGGCACTTTGTATTATGGTAAATCAACAAGTGAAGTCGCTGAAGAAATATTGCAGTAAAAAACATATTTAAAAGATTTATGGTTTAATAAAATAAATTCGTTTCCTATAGCCAAAAACGCAAAAAATCTATATCTTAATGGGACACGGCGATTGTATAGAAAACTTAATAAAGAGGTATTTTATGGCAGATGAAGCTCTTGTTTCTAAAGTAAAGGAAGCTCTTGAAGCGTTGCGCCCTCAACTTCAGGCAGACGGCGGCGACATGGAGTTTGTAACAATTGATGATGAAAAAAAAGTGCACTTGCGTTTAACCGGTGCTTGCGGTTCATGTCCAATGGCAACAATGACTATTAAAATGGGAATTGAGCGTTACCTAAAAGAAACATGCCCGGAAATTGCAGAAGTAGTTCAAGACAACGAAAATATAGCAGAATAAAATAATTTAGAAATAATCTACAGGAGATTACATGGTAGTAACAAAAGACAAAATGGTAGCAATCAGCTATACATTAAAAGGCGATGATGGAAACACAATTGACACTTCAGTTGGTGGTGAACCTTTAGCATATCTTCACGGACAGGGCTATCTTCTTCCAAAGCTGGAAGAGGCGCTTGAAGGAAAAGCTGTTGGTGATAAAGTAAGCGTAGTTCTTGAGCCAAAAGACGGCTACGGTGAATATGACGAAAAGCTAGTTGTTGAAGTTCCAAAGTCTCAGTTTGATACATCAGTGCCTATTGAAGTTGGAATGCAGTTTCAGGCAAACACACCAGCTGGACCACAGATTGTAACAGTAACAGAAGTAACAGATACTGGCGTTAAAATAAATGCAAACCATGAGCTTGCTGGAAAAACACTTCACTTTGATGTTGAAATTGTTGATGTGCATGAACCAACAGAAGAAGATTTAAAGAAGCTTTCTGGCGGTTGTAACTGTGGCGGCGATTGCGATGGAGAATGCGGCGACGATTGCGGTTGTGACGGTGGTTGCAACGGCGGATGTGGCGGCAACTAATTTAAAGCAACGCTGATTGCGCTGTCAATTCTTTCTAGATTGTCCTTTTTAGGAGAGTCCATCATTTGCACTGTAATATCTGCAAGTGAAGAATAAAGACTGTAGCGTTCAACATAGAATGAATGAAAAATAGCCTGTACTTCAGAAATGGAGTGCGGGCTTTTTTTTGCAATATATGCTGGCAGGTCTGTAATAGTGCCGTCAGAAGAAATTTTTGCTTCACGAACAATTCTTTCAGAAGCAAGACATTCTTCTGCAAAGAGGAATACAAAAGTGCTGAACTTTTTTAAAATAGCAAGCGCTTCGCTGTTGCAGCAAATTCCGCCTCCTGTTGCAATTACAGCAGAGATTTCTTTTGTCTGAATTTTTTTTGAAGAAGCAATTTCTGTTGAAATAAATTCACATGCTTTTTTTTCTGCGTTTAGAAAGGCATCGTTGCCAAGAACTGTAAGAATCTCTCTTGGAGTTTTGCCTGTCTGCTTTAGCATAATTTCGTCAGTGTCGTAAAAAGGCACATTGTATTTTTTAGCAAGAAGCTTTCCTTGAGTAGATTTTCCGCAGTGTTTTATTCCCATTAGAACTATTGCTTTCATATTCACCTGTGAGTTTACCGGTAGATTAAAAATATTGAAGGTATTTTATTTATTTCTGGAACTGGAAGTTTTTTCCATTCAAGAATTGTGTGCGTGTGAATGAACTCTTCTTTGCAAGTAATGCCTGAAGCTAAACAAAGCAAGGTGTCGCTTTTGCAAGTGGAAAGTAGAGTCTGGAACATTTGAATGTTTCTATAAGGCGCTTCTATAAAAAGCTGTGTTTGTTTTTCTTTTTGAGCTTTGTTTTCCAGCTGACGGATTTTTTCTGAACGTTCACCGGGCTTTACTGGAAGGTAGCCGTTGAATGCAAAACTTTGGCCGTTGAATCCGCTTGCCATTACAGACATTATTATTGAAGAAGGGCCAACTAACGGAATTACACGCAGGCTTTTCTTTTGCGCCATTTCCACTACAGCCGCTCCTGGGTCTGCAACTGCGGGGCAGCCTGCTTCTGAAATAACGCCCATTGGTTTGCCTGATGAAAGCGGGTTTAAGTAATTTCCAATAGTGAGCAAATCTGTGTGTTCGTTAAGCTCATAAAAAGTAAGCGTGCCTATATCAATATCCTTGTCAACTTTTTTTAAAAAACGTCTAGCTGACCGGATATTTTCAACAATGAAATATTTTATATTTACAATTATGTCGTGGTTGTAAGAAGGCAGCACTTGTGTAACTTCTGTTTCCCCAAGTGTCACCGGAATTAAATATAGCGCTGTTTCCATATCAATCTGACCTAGCTGCCCCAGGTAAGCCTATGTCTTTTCTGTAGAATATGCCATTGAACTCAACGCCCGTTATTGCTTCGTAAGCCTTTGCCCTTGCTTCATCAAAAGTTGCGCCTTGAGCAGAACACGCAAGAACACGGCCGCCACTTGTTATTAAGCCAGATGAATCTTTTTCAGAAGAATGTGAATTGCGCCTGTCTGCAATTGCGCCTGCTATGAAAATCTTAGCGCCTGCTTTTTGAACAATATCTTTTTGAATTAGAATAGGAATGCCCTTTGCATAGTGATTTGGATAACCGCCGCTTACTGCAACTGGTGCAACTGAATATCCTTTCTTCCAAGTGAATTTAAAGCTGCTTAGAGAACCGTCAATTATAGATTTACACATATCGGCAAAGTCAAAATCCATTAAAGGAAGAACTGCCTGTGTTTCTGGGTCGCCCAAGCGAACATTGTATTCAAGGCATTTTGGTCCGTCTTTTGTAAGCATAAGTCCAAAGAAAATGAATCCTCTGTAGTCATAGCCTTCTGCAACTAAGCCTTTTAATGTTGGCTCTAGAATATTTTTTTTGAACTGCTCTTGTAATGCAGGAGTAAAATCATCAACTGGAGAAATTGCACCCATTCCGCCAGTGTTAGGGCCTTTTGCACCGTCGCTTAAACGTTTGTGGTCCCTTGCGCTTAAAAATGGAATAATGCAAGCTTTGTTTTCTTTAGCATATTCTGGAGTGACACTTACTGCAGAAAGAACAGAAATCTCATCGCCACGAAGATATTCTTCAATTACAACTTTGCTGCCCGCTGCTCCAAATTTATCATCTTCCATCATTTCTTTAACAGCGAGTTTTGCGTCTGTAACTGTCTTTGCTACAGTTACACCTTTGCCTGCTGCAAGACCGTCCGCTTTGACTACAATAGGCGCGCCTTTTTTTTCAATATATTCAACTGCTGATTTTTCATCTGTAAAAGTTTTGCTTTCCGCACATGCAACTCCGTACTTGTGCATAAAAATTTTAGACAAGTCTTTGCTTGCTTCAAGCTGAGCGGCTTTTTCTTTAGGTCCTACTGTTGGAATGCCGACGTTCCAAAGAGCGTCAGCGGCCCCTTCTGACAATGGGTTTTCCGGCCCCACTACAGCAAGAGTGCAATTTTCTTCTTTAGCAATTTTTGCATAAGCTTCGTTCGCGCCAAGGCCTTTTGCGTAAGAACATTCTGAAGGATTTATGTTTGTACATTTTGATTCAAATGCAGTTCCGCCGTTTCCAGGAACGCATACAACTTTTTCAACTGAAGGGCTTTGTGCGAGCTTCCATGCAATTGTGTGCTCTCTTCCGCCGTTACCGATTACTAAAACTTTCATGTGATAATAATAGATTAAATATCTGAAAGTATCAACATTTTTAGTGCATAAAAAAACCGTATCTCAATTAAGAAATACGGTTTGTAAAGTAAGCTTGAGGCTTAAAATTAAAGAGGAATTGCAACTCCAAGATTTGCTGTTAAAGCACGGCGAGTAAATACTTCTTGTGTGTCATCATCAATTTTAATTGTAACAGGTGTAAAGTCCAACATGTAGCGTACACCAGTAACAAGTCTTGCTAATCCAATGCGGTTGATGTAGTCAAAGCCAAATGCCATACCAAAGAGCGGGCTTGAGGCAATGTCGTATGATGCTGTAGAAGGATCAGGATCTGTTTCTGTTGTAGAACTTCCTATAGTTGTTGTAGCGTATGAATCTGTTGTCATGTCAAGTTGTGAAACAGGAATTGAAATGTAAGGTCCGACTAAGAAGTTGAATTTTTTGAATTTTACAGAAAGAAATACAGGAATATCTACAGAAGAATACTTAACAGATGAATCTACTTTTGAAGTATAAGCTGTTGTTATTCCAAGAATTGTAGATGAACCAGAATCTGTTGATGTGTATCCAGCGTTATTTACCATAAAATTCACTTCTGGCTGAAGTCCTAAAGCTGAAACTAATGGAATATTTACATAAGCTCCACCACCATAAAGCATGTTGCTTGTAAATGGATCTTCTGCTGTTGCTCCATTATTAGTTTCTGTATCAATAGAGTCCTGAATGTTGCTTGACCAAGACTTTCCTAATCCCCAACCAAATGTTCCATGTACTCCAAGTGTAAGTCCAAGTGATTTAGCACTTGCCAAAGAAAGAGCCGCTGCAAGAACTGCAACAATAGCGATTGTTTTCTTCATAAAATTAAAAGCTCCTTTAATATTGAAAGTTATTTTAAATATATATGTATTGAAGGTTTAAGTCAAATCTTAAATAATTGTAAATCAAAAACACCAATTGATAATTTACAATTAACAATTTACAATTGCTCCATGTCAAATACAGTTTTCTATGTAATATTATTTGCGTGTGTAGTTGCGCTTTTGTTTTTATACAATTGGTTTACAAAATGGAATCTTCTTTATAAAAAGAAAAAAAATTTGCGTAAGGCGGAAGAAACAAGAAAAACCGCCGCTATGAAAGGGCTTTTGGTGAATTGCCCTGCTTGTAACAGTCCGCTTTTGCCTGGCGAGGATTTAGTAAGCAAAATATACAGGCCTATGAATGTCTCTGACCAGCTTTGCACAATAAACGGCTGCCCTCATTGCTACCCAGTAAGGGAAGCTGGCATTCAAAGAGTTTGCCCTGTTTGCCATAAGACACTTTCTGCAGAAGACTACCTTGTTGCGCGCCTATTTAACAAGACTGACGGCAAGAAACACGTGCTGATTACTGGTTGCAATCACTGCTGCATTGGCTCTAAAAAATAAGGGTATTTCTGAAAAATCACTTTTAGTGTTGACAATCTAACTATTGAAGACTCTAATTATACTAATTTTTCTGTGTATGATAGAGAACGTACGATTTACGACTGCTTTAAATATCGTACAAAACTAGATAATGAAACTTTTAATAAAGCTATAAATTCTTATGTATCTGATAAAAGAAAAAATCTTGTAAATCTTT
>Ga0172378_10007057_pt1 | contig 10457 bp, 10 predicted proteins | sample GrowelOW332metaG_FD_119755 | JGI IMG/M metagenome (GOLD analysis project Ga0172378, IMG submission 119755) | Groundwater microbial communities from an aquifer near a municipal landfill in Southern Ontario, Canada - Pumphouse #3_1 metaG | ecosystem: Environmental > Aquatic > Deep subsurface >... | reverse complement strand
CCTACCAAGTTTCTCAAAAGGGATTACCTTGCTCGCTAGTGTGAATGCAATTAAAAACCGAGGTGATGATTTTGCAAAATCACGTCACGTAGTGCTTATCAGAAAATTTTTATTCAAATGGGTTGGTCCATTAAAACACGACATAAACTAGTAGAAAATTTCCATATATATTTTGTATTGTCATCCCGTTGTAGAACGGGATCCATTATTCTTAATTAACACAGCTTGGATTCCTGCCTACGCGGGAATGACAATACAAAAAACTCAAAATCATTGACAAAACACGAAAAATATGTATACTTATGTATAAGATAGTTCTTTAACAAAAACAGTTAGTCATAGCCAAAAGTCTTTAGAAAATTGAAGTCTTTTGGCTATGACTACTACTGTTGTAGATCAAGCAAAACACAAAAAAGAAAGGATGTAGTTATGGGCGACAATAATAGAGATGAAGTAGATAGGCAAGTACGTAGAGATATTGATATTTCTGAACGTGCTGAAATTGCATGTCGCAATCATGGCGCGTATTCACCACAAGCAATGAGTACACGTCAAAAAGCGTGGGACTCATATTATGAAACCTACGGATTTTGCTCCAATACTAGGCCTAGATAAATGATACAAAGCGGTCAGAGGAGTAAAATGAATGACCAGTAAAGGGCGTGGTGGTTTCGCAACTGTGATTCAGTCTGTTGTTTCTCATACAGTTCGTTTATTTTTCTACTTCGGTAGATTGATAAACGGGCTGTTTTTAATTTCCTTAGGGGAGTCCTCGGGGAATTCTCCGAGGACTCCCCTAGGAAAAGAATTTAAAGATAATTCAATCAAACACAAAGCGCGTCCCAAAGGGGCGCGCTTTGTGTTTGTATCTGTATTTTTCTAAAACCTCTAACTTTTATTTTACTGTTTCTTTATACTCAAATCCCAATCCCATCTTTTGGTTTTTTGGTTCAAATACATTTATTTTGAAAGAATATGTTTTACCCAAACTTATTTTTTCTTTCATCTTTGCTTCTGAACCGAAATCAGATACGTGTACCAAACCAGCTACACCTTCTTCAATACTTGCAAGTGCACCGTATTTATTGAATTTGATGATAACAGCTTCTACTACATCTCCTTTCTTGTATTTTTTCTCAGCTTCAACCCAAGGATTTGTTTTCAGTGCTTTTATAGATAGTGATATTTTACCATCTTTGATATCTATAACTTTAACTTTTACTTTATCTCCAATTTTGAATAATGTTCTTGGGTCTTCAACGAGTATCCAATCTATTTCTGAGATGTGTACTAGACCTTCAAGACCGTCTTCTATTTTTACAAACACTCCGAAGTCTACAGCACCTGTAATTTCTCCTTCAAAAGTATCTTCAACTTTATATTTATCTGTAGCTTTTTGTTTTTCTTTCTTTTCAAGATTCTTTTCTGAGAATATAAGTTTACCTTCTTTTGGTGATGCTGTTATCATTGCGACAGATATTTTTTGTCCGACAAGTTTCTTAAGTTCTTCAAGAATTCTATCTTTATCTCCATCTTCAACTTTAGGGTAATGTTCAGAACCAAGCTGTGAAGCTGGTAAGAAACCTATAATACCTTGCCATGTGATAATAAGACCTCCTTTATTTGCTTCTTGAACAGGAAGTTCAAATATTCTCTTATCTTTGATAGCTTTTTCTGCTTCATCCCAGATAAGGGCCTGTCTTGCTTCTTTGAGAGAAAGTTCTATATAACCTTCATTGTTTACTGTGCTTACTATTTTAGCTGAGACGGTATCTCCAATATTTATTTTTCTTATAACATCTCTTGCTGTTATAAATTCTTTTCCATATATAAGACCAGTACCGAATGGTTGTAGGTCTACATATACTCTAGATTTTTCTATACCAATAACTGCACCTTCAATAACTTCTCCACTCATTGGAGGGTTTTTTGTGTCATTGAAAATTTTTGCCATTAAGCTATTTTTTTTAGCTTTAGCTTTTTCCTCTGATACAGAGTCTACTTCTGTTGTTTTAATTTCTTTGTCTTTCATAAATAAAAATAATCCGCTCTGGGCGGACAATGTTTGTACGCCAAAAAGTTTCGTGAGTTTTAATAATATTAAAACACTACGAGGTTAGCTTTTTGTGCAACCTAATAACAGAGTTAAGTTTACTATAAAAACACTTAAGTGTAAAGCAAAGATGTTTAATACTTATTTAGTATAAGTCTCTAAAATCTGAATGAAATTATTCGCTGTCATACTAGCTGAAATGCCATTTACTTTTTTGCCCCTACGATACATGAAAGATCCAATATATTTTACATCAGTTAAACCCATACTATTGGTTGATAAGCTTGCTTCAGATAAAACTTTAAAAACTAAATAATATGGATAATCTCCAGTGTGATATTTTCTTAATTCTGTTCTTATTGAATCCATTGAAGAATTTTCTACTTTTGCAAAAAATAATCCTAGACCTTTTTCTTTTACATAATTTTTCCAAATATCAGTTGTGAAAATCGTATTATTAGGTTTCTTTGTATAACCACAAGTTGCATAATTACCAACTTGAACTATCAAATACTGATTATTTCTATATGCTATTGTTTTAGCTTCTTTTAAGTTTGATAGCCATTTTCCAGAAGACTGAACGGTAACTTGATTTGTAGAAATAGTATTTTGATTAATATTAGCGTTGTCTATTATGGTATTTATATTTGTATTAGAATTTAATGATGTAGATAGGAAACTTATATTTCCATATTGGCTCGCTAAACTTTCTTTTGTTGCTGGTAGATTTGATGATGTATTTTTTATAATAGTATTATTTGTGTAGTATGTTTTATTCGTGTTGTATGTGTTTGTATTATCATTAAGATATCTTACTTTTGATGTTTGTGCGGTTGTTGTTTGTGAATAATTATTTTTTATAATCTGCCTTATTTTTAAAGTTGTAGTGGAAACATCGTTTTCATTTAATGCTTTAATTAATCCGTTTAACTTGTTTCTTGTTGCGGCTCCAACTATACCTGTACTCTCAGTTAGACCTAATGGAGTTAATATTTCGCTAGTATATTTTTCTTGGAATTTTTTTACAGAATTAAAAGTATCGAAATCAAAAATAAAAGTATTTAAGTCAAAAGTGTTTGATACCTTTTCTTTGCTCTTTGCATAAGGTAGAGCTGTGTATTCATCATTATTTAAAATGATTTTAAGTAAAATTACATCTATACCAGTAGAACCTAATTTAAGATTATTTTTGAATACTCCATCATTATATGAAACGGGTGTTTGGCTTTGTGTGATTTGTGAGTAGTCGCTTTCTAATATGTTGTATTTAGAGGTTAATTCATTTAGTTTTTTTCTTGTTGCTGGACCTACTATTCCTGTACCTTCTATAAGGTTAGATGGTGCTAATATTTCGTTTGAATAATTCTCTTGAAATAACTTAACGACTTCTTTTGTTGTGTTATCAAAAATATTTGTTTGATTTATTGAGATATTAATTTCAGAACTTAGAATTTTTTTAAGTACTAAAACATCGTTACCAGCTGAACCAACAGAAAGATTACGATTAAAATAAAAATAATTTGAATTATTTGTACTTTGTACTGAGCCTGTGATATCTACAGGATCTCCTTCCGCATAAGTAGTATTTATTATTGATGACAGAAGCAATATAGTGAGAAAAAATATTTTTTTCATTTTTAAAAATTGATTATTAATAACTTACTTGTAATTATATTATTGTTTGTTGATTATGACAAATTTATAAACTGATTGATTCGATATAATTTTTTTGATATAATTATTTCTATTATGATAATAACTTACCAAGGAGTTGAATTTTTTAAGGTTCAGTTTGGAGATACTACGATAGCCTTTAATCCAATATCTAAAGAGTCAAAATTTAAAAATACTAGGTTTTTTGCTGACATAGCTTTTGTTAGTTTAAACCATAAAGATATGAATGGTGTAGAAAATCTTTCTTATAACGGTAAAGAGCCCTTTGTAATATCTGGTCCTGGAGAATATGAAGTTAAAGATGTTTTTATAAAAGGATTTGCTTCTAAGTCTATGTATGATGGAAAAGAGAGGGTAAATACAGTTTATTCTGTTACTTTAGAGGGTATGAACCTTTGTTTTTTGGGTGCTATATCAGATCATAATATTCCTAAAGAGATTAAAGAAGCTTTAGGTAGTGTGGATATACTATTTCTACCAATAGGTGATGATGGTGTTTTGGACGCGGCAAAAGCGGAAAAACTTTGTGTTGAAATAGAACCAAAAATTGTTATCCCAATGCATTATGGAGATGTCGGTACAAAAGATGCTTTAAAGAAATATGTAAAGGAGGCTGGTGAAGAGAATGTTAAACCAATAGACAAATTGACAATTAAGAGGAAAGATTTAGATAACAAGCTTGGTGAGACAGTTATATTGTCTAGTGGTGAATAAAAGATGAGTTATTTAAAAATAAAAAATTGGTTAGAAAAAAATAAGGATAAAGTCACTCTTCTTTTAGCTTTAGTTTTAACGGTTTTAATATTATTTTTAAGTTTAGGTTTAAATATTTTAATAAATAAATATAGCGGAGAAGGTGTTCAGATGACAAATAAAGAAGGTTTTATGAAAGTGATTAAAGATGTCTTAAAAATAGAAACAAATACTGAATAAACTTGTTTTGTTTTTAAAACGATATAAACTATAGGGAATAATTATTAAGTTAATCATCCTAATCCGCTTTAGACGGACGGACAAGTAAAAATAGAAATGGCAGAAGAAAAAGAAATAAAAATAGAAGCAAAGAGCCTAACAAACAAAAACATTTCATCAGAAATGAAAGAGTGTTATCTAGATTATGCTATGTCTGTTATTACACAGAGAGCTCTTCCTGATGTTAGAGATGGTTTAAAACCAGTTCACAGAAGAATCTTATATGCTATGGGTCAAATGGGTTTAACTGCTGGTGGAAAGACCAGAAAATCTGCTGGAGTAGTTGGAGAAGTTATGGGAAATTATCATCCTCATGGAGATGCATCTATATATGATGCTATGGTTAAGCTTGCACAAGATTTTTCTACTAGATATCCATTAGTCATAGGACAAGGAAACTTTGGAAACATTGATGGAGATTCTGCTGCTGCTATGAGGTATACTGAGGCAAAGATGTCAAAGCTTTCTGGTGAAATGCTTAAGGATATTGAAAAAGAGACTGTAAATTGGAGACCAAACTATGATAATACTAAAAAAGAGCCAGAAGTGCTTCCTGCTGCAGTTCCAAACTTACTTTTGAATGGAACTCTTGGTATTGCTGTTGGTATGGCTACAAATATACCACCACATAACTTGGGAGAAGTAGTGGATGCAACTCTTTATTTAGCAGATAATCCAGATGCTTCAACTGATGATTTATTGAAATTTATAAAAGGGCCAGATTTTCCTACTGGAGGTATTGCTTATAATCAAACTGATATACAACATGCTTATTCTACTGGTAGGGGTGGTGTTGTGACGAGAGGTGAAGCCGAAATTATTGAAGATAAAAAAGGACAATTTCAGATAATAATTACTTCGATACCATTTAGAGTAAATAAGTCAGAGCTTATCATGTCCATAGCAGAACATGTTCGTGACAAGAGAGTCGAAGGTATAAAAGGTCTTCGAGATGAATCATCAAAAGACATAAGAATCGCTATAGATTTGAAAAATGGAGTTCAACCACAGAGTGTTTTAAACTATTTATATAAACATACTCAGCTTGAAGATACTTTCCATTATAATCTTGTTGCTCTTGTTGACGGTACCCCTAAAACACTTTCTTTAAAGACTTTTTTGGATGAATTTATTGCACATAGAAAAGTAGTAATCAAGAGAAGAACAGAATTCGAACTAAAGAAAGCTGAAGCAAGAGAACATATTCTTCTTGGTCTAAAAAAAGCACTTGACCATATAGATGAAATAATCAAGCTTATTAAGAAATCTAAAGACATAGATGATGCAAGAGCTCAACTTATGAAGGTGTTTAAGTTTTCTGATATTCAAGCAAATGCAATTCTTGAAATGAAGCTTCAGAAGCTCGCTGGACTTGAAAGAAAGAAAATAGAAGATGAATTGAAAGCAATACAAGAGCTTATAAAAGATTTAAAAGACATACTTTCTAAAACAAAAAGAATTCTTCAAATAGTTAAAGACGAACTCACAGAAATAAGAGAAAAGTATGGTGACGAAAGAAGAACTAAAATAATAAAGGGTGGAATAAAAAATATTTCAGAAGAAGACCTTATTCCAGATGAAGCAAGTATGCTTGTTGTTACTGCTGGAGGTTATGTGAAAAGAACAAATCCAGATGAATATAAAAAACAAAAAAGAGGTGGAGTCGGTGTTGTAGATCTTGATACAAAAGACGAAGATTTCATAACCCATTTCCTTACAGCGACAAATCATAATGATATTTTATTCTTTACAGATAAGGGTAAAGCATATCAGATAAAGATGTATGATTTACCAGAAGGTAAAAGAGCTACGAAAGGTAAGGCGATCGTAAATTTCTTGGCTGTATCAAATGAAGAAAAAATAACTTCAGTACTTGCAATGCCAAAAGAAGTAAAGAGTCTTAAACTTTCATTGATCCTTGTTACAAAAAATGGTACTGCAAAAAGAGTGGATGCAGATGCTTTTAAAGACGTTAGAAGAAATGGTCTTATTGCTATTACTTTAGATGAAGGAGATGAACTAAGGTCAGCATCATTTATGGAAGAAAGAGATGAAGTAATACTTTCAACTGCAAAAGGCCAATCAATAAGATTTAAAGCAAAAGATGTGAGAGTTATGGGAAGGAATGCTTCTGGTGTAAGAGGTATGAAGCTTGGAAAAGGTGATCATATCGTAGGTACCAGTGTAATTAAAAAAGATGTGATGAAAAATCCAGAACTATTAGTAATAAGTTCAAATGGTTATGGTAAAAAGACTTCGCTTGATGAATATAAGGTTCAAGGAAGAGGAGGTACTGGTATAAAAACAATGAAAGTAACTTCAAAAACAGGAGAGATTATTACTTCAAAAGTTGTCACTGATGAAGAAGATGAAATCGCAGCAATATCAAAGAAAAGTCAAGTTATAAGAGTTGGAGTAAAAGAAATTCCAAGTCTTGGAAGACAAACACAAGGAGTAAGAATAATGAAATTAAGAGAAGGAGATTCGATTGCTTCTATAACTTGTATCTAATCTAAAAAAACGAGGTAAGATTCCTGGCTGTCAGAGCTCGTCCGCGGGCAGGCTTAGATCTTTAAAAAGGTGTTTCCTCCTTTTTTTATGTAAAAAACAAATAAAGGTTCGTCGTAGACGAATCAATGTTTGTATTGTCATTCCTGTGCAGATAGGAATCCAGGTTTTATTAAGATTAATTAATGGATTCCTGTCTACACAAGAATGACACAAAAAAATAAAGTTTAGAATGTTTTTTGTTTTCCACATTTTTTACTAGCTTGTTTTTAAACATAGGTTTATAATATAGAGGTGATGTGGAGATCCCAGTCAAATATTTGAAATTTATGGATGAGATTTTATTAAGAAAGTTTTTAAATATTAATGTTATTTAAGTAATTTATATATAATTTAACGGGGTGATGATTTTTATAATTGCTCCGTTCTTTAAAAATCAATCATGTTTTCAGACCCAGAACAAAATATAGAACAATTTGGACTTAAAAAAGGTGATTGCGTTGCGGATTTTGGTGCAGGCACTGGTTTTTATTCTTTTGCAGCCGCTGAAGCTGTGGGTGAAAGTGGAAAAGTTTATTCTATTGATGTACAAAAAGATTTACTTCAGAAATTTAAAAATGAAGCTAGAAACGTTAGACATTTATCTAATGTAGAGATAGTTTGGGGTGACTTAGAAAATCTTGGTGGAACAAGACTAAGAGATAATTCTTTAGATGCTGTTATTGTAGCTAATGTTTTTTTTCAACTTGAAAAGAAAGATAACACTTGTCTTGAAATAAAGAGAATTCTAAAAAAAGACGGTAGAGTTCTTTTTGTTGATTGGTCCAGTTCTTTTGGAGGGATGGGGCCTCAATCTTCTGATATTTTTTATCCAGAAAAAGCAGAAGAAATTTTTATTAAGCATGGTTTTATAAAAGATGGAGAAATAGATTCCGGAGCCCATCATTATGGTTTAATTTTTAAAAATAAATGAATAGTAAATTTAAAATAATTTTTACCTCTTTTTTTGGTTTTTTAATATTACTTGGTTTAGTTGCTTTTTCTAGTTATAGGTCAAACAGTACTCAAAGTAATGAAGTGGAAATTACAGTTTGGGGAACTGTGGATAGTAATCTTTTTGATAGCTATATTGGTAAATTAAATCAAGATAAGAATCTTGAAGTAAGAATCAAATACACACAAAAAGATGCTGATACAATAGATAGTGAGCTCGTTGAAGCAATTGCTACAGGAAAAGCACCTGATTCTGTTCTTTTTCCACAACAATTTATAAAAAGATATCTAGATAAAGTTTATTTAATAGATTATGACACAATTTCTGAGAGAGCTTTTAGAGACACTTTCGTACAAGAGGCAGAAATATATTTACAGCCAGAAGGAATTTTTGCTATTCCTTTCTTTGTTGATCCTTTGGTTATGTATTGGAATAAAGATTTATTTGCTAGTGCTGGTATAGCATTACCTCCTGCTAAATGGTCTGAATTTCCTTTAATGGTCAACAAAATCTCAAAGAGTGATAATAATGCTAATATAATTAAAAGTTTCGCTTCCTTAGGTGAATATAAAAACATAGATAATGCAAAAGCTCTTATAAGCACCCTTATAATGCAGGCTGGTAGCCCTATAGTGACTATGAGTGATAGCCATTTTGTTTCTAAAATGTATGAAAAAAGTTCAAATGATATTATGGTGCCAGCTGTTTCTGCGATGGACTTTTTTACAGAATATTCAAATCCTAAAAAATCTGTTTATTCATGGAACAGGTCTCTACCTTCTTCTAAACAGTCATTTTTGAGTGAAGACCTCGCTACTTATTTTGGTTTTGCTTCTGAGGCTATGGATTTGGTTGAGAAAAATCCGAATCTTAATTTTGATGTCACAATGATTCCACAAGTATTAGATAAAAAGGTTACTTATGGTGATATATATGGTTTTAGTTTTATAAGAACATCTCCAAACCTAACAACTGCTTTTAATACAATTTCTTTAATTACTGGTAATCAAGCAATATCTTCATTGTTGGAAATTACTAATATAGCTCCAGCAAGAAAAGATCTAATATCACTTGGATCATCAAGTTCAGCAAAAACTGTATTTTATAATTCAGCTTTAATATCAAGAGGTTGGATTGATCCTAATACTAAAAGGACTGACGAGATTTTTCAGAGTATGGTTGAAAATATAACAACTGGAAGACTTAAAGTTGATGAATCTGTACAGAAAGCGGATATAGAATTAAAAAATTTATTATAACATGAAAATCAAAAATAAAATTATTTTAGCTTGTAGTCTTTTTATGATTTTCGGCCTATCATCCTTTTTGGTGTTTGCACAGACTTTTGTTTTTAATTTTCCAACAAGCGGTGCTATTTTAAATCAAAGCTCGAGCTACAATATCACATGGACTGACTCAAAAAAGGAACCTTCATATAATCTTTATTTATTGAAAGAAAATGACAATATTTATAATAAATATATAGGGAAAGCTACATCGTCTGGAATTTTTAATTGGTTAGTTTCCAAAGAAATCAGTACTGGTTATAGTTATATAATAAAAGTTGTTTCTAGTAGCAGTGTTTATTATAGTCCATCTTTTTCTGTCCTCGGTAGCTCTAATGTTAACACTAACGAAGATATTTCGAAAAGTGGTTTCTATACAGATAATGACGAGGTTGATTCTCAGAGTAATCTTAATACTTCTTATAATGATACAAATGATATATATGTAGATAATTCATCTGTTAAAAGTAAAACTGTCTCTATGAATAGTAGTAATGTTAGTGTTGACAGTGATGCAACAACTATAAATTTAAACCAAATATCACCAGTTTTAAATGATTTTTCTGTTACTCCGACAAATTCTTCCAAAACAGAATTTGGAGGTTTGATCACTTGCGATGGAAGTGATAAAAACCCATGTAATTTTAATGCTCTAATCGGTATTATTAATAATGCAATAAATTGGTTTGTTGGTATCTCTGCCTCTATAGCAGCGTTAACTTTTGCTTACGCTGGTGCGCAAATATTATTCCATCCTGATAATCCAGCTAAAATAGAAGAGGGTAAAAAGATGCTTTGGAAAACTGTATTAGGACTTCTTATCATTCTTTGTTCATGGCTCGTTATCTATACTATAATAAACACCTTAGTTCCGAAGGATATGGGCGCTTTGAGGTTCCTTGAGTGATTATTAATTTAATTTACAAAACAATATGAATAAAATAAAATTTAAGAAAGTTATTAATTTTTT
>Ga0172378_10007056_pt1 | contig 10459 bp, 7 predicted proteins | sample GrowelOW332metaG_FD_119755 | JGI IMG/M metagenome (GOLD analysis project Ga0172378, IMG submission 119755) | Groundwater microbial communities from an aquifer near a municipal landfill in Southern Ontario, Canada - Pumphouse #3_1 metaG | ecosystem: Environmental > Aquatic > Deep subsurface >... | reverse complement strand
AGCGACGCCATTTATTCGTCATATATATCGGCGCGTCAGCCGCATATCAGCGACAATGTCGGTGCGAACAATCGCCGGCGTCTGCGGTTTTTCCGCCGCGAGGCAAGGGCGGCGATGAGCGGAAATCTGCTTCCGCTCATTTTCGCCGTACTTTTCTTCATGCTCATCATGACTTCGGTGCGGTATCTCTGCGGCGCGGTGTTCGGAATTATCGACGAAGCGGTATATTCCAATCTCCGGCTTCATAAGAGCGGGCTTTATACGTTTTTCGAGTATTATCTCGGCGATATAATGACCGTTTTGTGCTGTGTGCCGCTTTTCTGCGGGCTTTACTGCTATGTAAGCTCAATTTGCGGAAAATTCCCGCAAAATGATACAAACGCGTGGATATTTGGCGAGGAAATTGGAAAATCCGGCGAAAATCCCGCGTTTTCGGATATATTCGCGCCCTTTTCCCGTTCGACGCCCCTGCTTTACACCTATAACATATTCCTCTCCTACTTTTGGAGATGGACGATACCCGCCGTTCTGCTTCTGCTCGGAGTCTACGGCGCGCGCTTCGCGTTTTCCTATGCGCTGTCCTTCGGAAGCTACGCCTATGCCTGCGCCGCGCTGGCGGCTGTCAGCGTCCTATGCTGCGCGGCGGTCATAGCCTGCGTTATATTCCTCACCAGATATTATATGGCGCTCCACTTAGCCTTTGAATACCGTTTTGCAAGCATACGCCGCGCTCTCAAATGCAGCTCACGCATAATGCGGGGGCATAAATGCGAGTGCATAAGGCTTCAGCTCGGCTTTACCGGCTGGATAATACTGTCGGTGATGACGCTCGGCATCGCGGCGGTGATATATGTCATACCATATATTCTGACGACAAACGCCGTGTATGCGTCATATCTGCTCGATATAAACCGCGCCTATGCCGATTCCGTCATGACGGAATTTCCGCGCGGGAGCGAAAGCGATACCCAGACCCTGACGGACGACGGAATATACGACGACACCAAGATCGCACCGGACGATATATCCGACTCCGAAAGCGAAAATAAATAAACTATTTCACGAAAGGTGAAGCTTATGGATACCAATAAAGAAAAATTTTATATTACCACCGCGATTGCCTATGCGTCCGCAAAGCCGCATATCGGCAATACATACGAAATCATCATGACCGACGCCATCGCCCGCTACAAGCGCATGATGGGCTATGACGTATATTTCTGCACCGGTACGGACGAGCATGGTCAGAAAATCGAGAACAAGGCTCATGAAGCCGGAATTACTCCGCAGCAGTATGTCGACGGTGTCGCCGGAGAAATACGCGGCATCTGGGATCTGATGAACACGACCTACGATAAATTCATCCGCACCACCGACGATTATCATGAGCACGCGGTGAAAAACATCTTCAAAAAGCTCTATGACAAGGGCGATATCTACAAGGGCGAATACGAGGGCTGGTACTGCACCCCCTGCGAGGCGTTCTTCACAGATACGCAGGCTGTCGACGGCAAATGCCCAGATTGCGGACGTCCCGTTCAGCGCATGAAGGAGGAAGCCTATTTCTTCCGTATGTCTTCCTACGCCGACCGTCTGATGAAGTATATCGACGATAACCCCGGCTTTATCGAGCCTGAATCGCGCAAAAAGGAAATCGTCAACAACTTCCTCAAGGCGGGACTTCAGGATCTGTGCGTGTCGCGCACCTCGTTTTCATGGGGTGTACCGGTCACCTTTGACCAGCGGCACGTCATTTATGTGTGGATAGACGCGCTCTCAAACTACATCACCGCCCTCGGCTATGATATAAAGGACGACGGAACGATCGTTCATACCGATAAATTCGACCGATATTGGCCCGCCGACGTTCATATCATCGGTAAGGATATCATCCGCTTCCACACCATCTACTGGCCGATAATACTCATGGCGCTCGATCTGCCGCTGCCGAAGAAGATATTCGCGCATCCGTGGTTCAATTTCGGCGCGGACAAAATGTCCAAATCGCGCGGCAACGTAATTTACGCGGACGATCTCGTCCGCCGCTTCGGAGTGGACGGCGTGCGTCACTATGTGCTCGCCGAGATGCCCTACAATTCCGACGGCAGCATCACCTACGAAAATATCATCGCACGTTATAATTCCGATCTGGCGAACAATCTGGGCAATCTCGTCAGCCGCACGATCGCCATGACGGGCAAATATTTCGGCGGCGTGATACCATCTCCCGCAGAGGAAACAGAGCTTGACCGCGACCTCAAAGCCTGCGCTGTTAAGGCGCTTGAGGTATATAAAACGGAAATGGACGGCTATCACATCGCCGACGCGTCCGACGCCGTATTTGAGATGCTGCGCCGCGCGAACAAATATATCGACGAAACGACGCCGTGGATACTCGCGAAAAACGAAGCCGACCGTCCCAGACTCGCGACGGTGATATATAATCTGCTCGAAACCATACGTATAGGTGCGGTGCTGCTCACGCCGTTCATACCCGAAACGGCGGAGAAAATCTTCGCGCAGCTTTCGACCGATGTCCGCACGACCGATTTTGGCGGTCTTGCGTCCGGCGTTCCGACCGGCAGGGCGGAGATGCTGTTCGCGCGTATCGACGACGCCAAAATGCTCGCCGAGATCGAAGCGGAGCGTCAGGCGGCGCAAGCCGAAAGCAAGCCGGTGAGCGCCGTGACAGCGCCTGAGGGCTGCGCCGTTATCGGAATCGACGATTTCAAGACCGTCGAGCTTCGTACCGCGCAGATCATAGGCTGCGAGAGCGTTCCCAAGGCGAAAAAGCTGCTGAAATTACAGCTTGATCTCGGCTATGAAAAACGTCAGGTGGTAAGCGGCATCGCGAAATTCTATAAGCCCGAGGAGCTTGTCGGCAAAAAGGTTATTGTAGTCGCCAACCTCGCTTCGGCGACGCTCTGCGGAATCGAGAGCAGCGGAATGATACTCGCGTCGGGCGAGGAAACGATACGCGTCGTATTCCTTGACTCCGAAACTCCGCTGGGAGAACGCGTGAGATGACACCTTCTCCGCTCGCCCTTTTCGACGCGCACGCGCACTATGACGACAGCCGCTTTGATAATCCCGACGGAGATACGCCCGAACGCTTCGCGCTGCTCGATAAGTTGTTTTCCACGGGCGAGGTTTCGTATATCGCAAACATCGGCACGAACCTTGAAACCTCGGCGGCGTCGCTTGAGCTTGCCGGACGCTATGAGAATATTTACGCCGCCTGCGGAATCCATCCGTCCGACTGTATGCGCTATGACGATATCGCTGGTACGCTCGACGCCCTGCGTTCGCTGCTTTCAAATCCGAAATGCCGCGCGATAGGCGAGATCGGGCTTGACTATCACTATGACGATACCCCGAGTGATATTCAGATGAAATGGTTTGACGCGCAGCTCGCCTTAGCCGAAGAAACCGGTTACCCGGTCGTAGTTCATGACCGCGAGGCGCACGGCGACTGCATGGACGCCGTCCGGCGGCATCGCGGCGCGCGCGGCGTGTTTCACAGCTATTCGGGCAGCGCCGAAACCGCGCGGGAGCTTGTATCGCTCGGGTGGTACATATCGTTCACCGGAGTGATAACCTTCAAAAACGCGTCGCGCATCGCCGAGGTGGTCAAAAGCGTACCGGACGACCGGATAATGATAGAAACCGACTGTCCGTATCTCGCGCCGGTGCCAATGCGCGGACGGGAAAATCATTCGGGTTATCTGCGTTACACGGCGGAAACGGCGGCGGGGCTTCGCGGACAGACTATCGAAGTCTTAGCGCGGCTTACCCGCGAAAACGCGCTGCGTTTTTATCGTATAACCCCACAGGAGATGTAATAATATGATGATAATAACATATGAAGATCAGACCGGACTTTATGTAAATTCGACCAACCGCTGCTCGAACGCCTGCGAATTCTGCGTGCGCTCGTACGGCGATACGCTCTACGGCAATCTGTGGCTCGACCGCGAGCCGACCGTCGAAGAAATTACAGCCGATATCGAACGCCGCGACCTTTCAAAATACACCGAATTGGTATTCTGCGGCTACGGCGAGCCGACCGAGCGTCTGGACGACATTATCGCCGTCGCAAAGGCGTTCAAGGCGAAGCATACGCTGCCCGTCCGCATAAATACCAACGGTCACGCGAATCTTATCGCCGGTCATGACGTTACCGAAAAATTCGATGGAGCGTTCGACGTCGTTTCGATAAGCCTGAACACCGCCGATCCCGCCGAATATGAGCGCATCTGCCATCCGCAGTATGAAAACGCGTACGAGGGACTGCTGGATTTCGCGCGCAAGGTCAAAAATTACGTTCCGCGCGTGATTCTTTCGGTGGTCGATACGACGATACCGCCCGAGGAGATCGAACGCTGCCGCGCCATCGCCGATTCCGTCGGCTGCGAGCTTCGCGTAAGAGATATGATCTGACGGCGACGTTTTACCATTAAAAACATGGCGAGGAGATAATTATCCGAGCGAAAAATAAATACACGGTGACATAAAAGTCCGTGAGCTGTAATAAACAGTTCACGGACTTTTATTATGCAATTATATGTATAATAATACATATGGCAGCCGTCTATGCTATCTTCTCCCAGCGTGCGCCGGATGCAGGAGGAGAGGTGAGATCAGTCACGTCAAACGTCCCCTGATCTGATACAAACTTGCTGTCATATGCTCCATAGCCGTTTTGGTGACAGTAATAACTGCCGTTATAATACACCATATAGGCGTTATTCTGACTGCTGCTGTCGGACGACGCGATCATTAATATGCCGTCGCCGCCGTTTTTGCCGAGCAGCGTGGGCTTCCACGTCAGCGAATCGAGGGTGGCGGAGTTTAATTTCGCAAGATACTGCCGTTCGGATTCCGAAAGGGAGGGGTTTGCGCCGCCGTAGGCGTTCTTATAAAGGTCGCGCAGAACATTCCATACGTTGTTTTTATTATCTGATTTATCGATTGCGTCGGCAAGCAGACTTTCACTTGTGGATTTGTATCCTACGATGGTGTAGCCGCTCGGCATATCGTCCGAAACGGTGTAGCATTCGTCCTTGTACAGCACATATTTGCCGTTTGACGCACGGTATATCAGCGTCATTATCTTCGCCGCGCTTGTCCCGCAGTTTACCTCGATAAGTTCACCTTTGATCTCGGCAAGCTTTATTATTTCGCTTTTCTTCGCGATAAGCTCGGTCGGGGTGCATTTCCCCTCGGAGTAAAGCTCCGACGCGAAGGTCTGCGCGGCGACGACAGCAGCTCGGCATTCGGCAACAGCGGCTTTTTCGCGCGCCTTATTGATATATCCGGCGAGCGAGGGAATCATTATTGCGGCGAGAATTGCGATGATGACGAGCGTCACGATTACCTCGGTCAGGGTGAAGCCGCCGTTTGTCCGTTTATTTTTCAGTGTCATGTTTATAACTCCCCAAAAAGGTAAAGTATAGTGCTGTTATATGCGTTATGCGTTGTTTTCGATATATTCGATGAGATCGGCGACAGCGCCGTCCGAGCATGAGCGGACATGAACGGTGCAGATGTTTTTCACCGTATCGAGCGCGTTTGAGGGACACGCGGCGACGTCGGCGTGGCGGAGCATATCGAGATCGTTTTCGTAATCTCCGATGGCGTAAGCCGTCACGCTGTGTCCAAGCCGTTTTTCCATGATTATTTTGAGCCGATCGAGCATCGTTCCCTTAGTCGCACCGATGTCGAGCATCTCAAGCAGAACGCTGCACGATTTGCTGAACGAGAATCTGCCCGGATATTTATTCATTATATATTCACGCACCGGCTCAAGGTCGCCCTTATTGTCGATGAACAATATTTTCGACCATTTGCCGAGGTCGAGCGAAGCGTCAGGCTTGCCGTCGATGAAGGCCGGTCCCTCGGGAGAGGTGAAGCGTATCGCGATGTTCGGAAACAGCCTTTCCGCCTCGCGCAGTATGCCGATGGTGCTCTCGCCGTCCATCCATACGCCGTCGAGTATTTCGCGCGAGTCCGCGTCGTATATATACGCGCCGTTGCAGAATATTCCGGGGACGTTCATGATTTTATCAAAATTTGGAACGACCTCTGGAAGTGTGGTTTCATAGCGCCCTGTGGAGAAGGCGAAGCTTCCGCCCTCCGATTTGAAGCGCTCGATAGCGTCGATATTGCGTCCGACAATTTTTCCGTGCGAATCGAGAAATGTGCCGTCGATATCCGAGGCGATGAGTATGTGCGAAAGGTCTTTCATACGGTCAGTTTTCCTCCAGACGCGACAGCTTATCGAGCATCGCGGTAAAATATTGCGGCAGGGGCGAATCGAAACGCATGAGAGCGCCGGTCACAGGATGCACAAGCTCAAGCGTCCGCGCGTGCAGACACTGACCGCGCAGGATATCGGCGTTTTCACGCTCGAAGCGGTTTCTGCGTCCGTATACCTCGTCCCCGAGGACTGGGTGTCCGATATGCGCCATGTGAACGCGTATCTGGTGCGTTCGTCCGGTTTCGAGCATACATTTTGCGTGAGTAAATGTTCCGAAGCCTCCTCGCGCTGTGTCAAAAACTCGTATCGTCTGATAATGCGTCACCGCGGCGCGGCCGCCGCTCACTGCCGCCATACGCTTGCGGTCGGTCGGGTGACGTCCGATCGGAACGTCTATCGTGCCGCAGATGTCGTTCGCCGAAGTCCCGCCGCCGTTATACATTGCGGCAGAGTCATATGCCGCGCCGCGCGTTTCAAGCGTACCGCAGACGATGGTTTCGTAGACGCGCTGCATATGGCGCTCCTTGATCTGAGCCGCGAGCGAAAGGTGCGCGGCGTCGTTTTTCGCGACGCAGAGCAGACCGCTGGTATCGCGGTCGATCCGGTGGACTATTCCCGGACGCAAGACGCCGCCTATGCCGGATAAGCTTGCGCCGCAGTGATAGAGCAGGGCGTTGACCAGCGTTCCTCCGCTGTGGCCCGCCGCCGGATGCACGACCATGCCCTTCGGCTTGTTGACGATTATCATGCAGTCGTCCTCATAGACGATGTCGAGCGGAATATCCTCGGGCTGAGCGTCGTCCGGCACAGGATCTGGAATGTCGACGCGGACGGCGTCGCCCGCGCACAGGATATATTTTTTTGCGCGCAGCTCGCCGTTGACCGTTACGCCGCCCTCTTCGATGAGCTTCTGTGCGGACGAACGCGTAAGCGACGCGTATTCCGAAACGAAAACGTCAAGCCGCTGTCCGGCGTCCGATTTCTCAGCCGTGACGGCGATAATACCGCTGTCCGCGTCTGCTTCATCGATATTTTCGCCGTCAAGCCCGGCGCTGAGGTCGTTTTCATTGAGGTTAATTGCGGCAACCACGTCCTTTATATCGCCTGCGACGAGATTAATATCGTCAGCCATTGCCGTCACCGTTTGAATTATCGCCGGAAACAGAATTATTCGTCGGCGTTTTGCTCTTTGAACCGTTTTTGCGGTCGTACATCAGAACATAGATGAACAGCAGCGCCGCTCCGACGCATACGAATGAATCGGCGACGTTGAACACTGCGAAATTGACGAATATCGGCTCGAAGAAATCGACTACATAGCCGACAAAAAAGCGGTCGATGAGATTGCCTATGCCGCCGCCGATTATCATTCCCGCCGAAACGGCGAGCAGGCGCGAACGCTGCTTTGTCCGGCACATATATATGATGATAGCGATAACGGCGACGGTCGACACTGACATATGCACCCAGCGGGCGTCCGAAAACATTCCGAACGCCGCGCCCTTGTTTTCAAGGTAGGTCAGATCCATAATATGCGGAATAAATCCGACGCTTCCGAGCGGTTTTAAATAGGTCACCGCAAGCCATTTTGTGAACTGATCCGCCGCGACGACGCCGAGCGCGGTCAGTATCCAGATGAGAAACTGCATTTGAAACTCCAAAGCCGATTGACGGCGAAATAATTACCGAAACTCCCCGATATCGCGTCGCGGCATCGGGGAGAGTGGTATATGATTTATGTGAAAACTGCAATCTTAAAACGATATCGGCATACGAGCCGTACACTGATGTGGTAAATTTTTACAGTACCAGCTTTGCGCAGCGGGCGCAGAGGAAGCCGTCCTCGGTTTTAACGCCCTCGGTCGAGTGCATCCAGCAGCGGTCGCACTTTTCGCCGTCGGCTGCGGCGACTGCGGCGTCGAGCGCACCCTCGCCGCGCACAAGCTCTGCCTGCGAAACGATGAATATCGCCGCGAGCTGATCGCGGAAGCTGTCGAGTATGTCGTACTGCTCGCCCGACGCGGTTATAGTGACCTTCGCTTCGAGCGATTTGCCAATTATTCCGGCGGTGCGGGCGTCCTCTAACTTCTTCATAACGGCGTCGCGCAGATCAAACAGCGCGTCCCAGTGAGCCTCGAGAGCCGCGTACGGGCAGTCTGCATCGTACTTGGGTATCTCGTTGAAAAGCACGCTGCGGCGGTCGTCGGAAGCGTTATGCGGCATTGCCGCCCAAATTTCCTCGGCGGTAAAGGTGAGCAGCGGTGCGAGCATGAGCGTCATGGTGCGGAGGATACGGTACATCGCCGTCTGCGCCGCGCGGCGGGCTTCGCTGTCCGCAAGCTCGACATAAACGCGGTCCTTTGTGATGTCGACGTACAATTTAGACATATCGACCGTGCAGAAATTGTTCAGTTCGTGGAATATCAGATGGAATTCGTAATTTTCATACGCGTCGGTGACGTTTTTAAGCACCGTATTGAGACGCGAGAGCGCCCATTTGTCTATTTCACGCAGCTTGTCGTCCGAAACGGTGTCGCGGTCGGGATCGAAATCGCCAATATTCGCGAGCAGGATACGGACGGTGTTGCGTATTTTGCGGTAGACCTCGGAAAGCTGCTTGAGTATATCCTTTGACAGCTTGACGTCGTTTGTATAATCGACCGACGATACCCACAGACGAAGAATATCTGCGCCCCAGTCGCGTATTACCTCGTCTGGCGATACGGCGTTGCCGAGCGATTTGTGCATTGCCTTGCCCTCGCCGTCGACCGTCCAGCCGTGAGTGATGATCTGCTTGTACGGAGCGCGGCCGCGCGCGGCGATGGATGTGAGCATCGACGACTGGAACCAGCCGCGGTACTGATCCCCGCCCTCAAGATAGATATCGGCGGGCGCGCGAAGCTCCTCGCGCTGTTCAAGCACAGCCGAATGTGAGGAACCGGAATCGAACCAAACGTCCATGATGTCGGTTTCCTTGGTGAATTCATGCGAGCCGCAGTCGGGGCAGGTCAGTCCGTCGGGGATAAGCTCGGAAACGTCGCGGCGGTACCATGCGTTAGAACCCTCGGCGCGGAACAGATCGGATATTTTTCTGATCGTTTCGTCGTTTATGATAGGCTTGCCGCACTTTGCGCAGTAGAATATCGGTATCGGAACGCCCCAGTTGCGCTGACGCGAGATGCACCAGTCGTTGCGCTCGCGTATCATTGCGATCATGCGTTCCTTGCCCCATTTGGGATACCAGCCGATCGAATCGCAGGCTGCGACGGCGGCTTCGGTCATAGCCGAAACCGACGCGAACCACTGCTCGGTCGCGCGGTAGATGATGGGGTTTTTGCATCTCCAGCAGTGCGGATAGCTGTGAGTTATCGTTTCGGAGGCGAGCAGCGCGCCGCTTTCCTTGATATCGGCAAATATTGCTTCGTTCGCCTTGTTGTAGCGCAGACCGGCGTATTTTCCGGCGTCGGCGGTGAGGTAGCCCTTGGCGTCGACCGGAACGATGACGCCGATATTTGTTTTGCCGGAGGCGTCGTACGCGTGGCAGATGTCAAAGTCGTCCGCACCAAAGCCGGGGGCGGTATGAACGCAGCCCGTGCCGGCTTCGAGGGTGACGTGAGCGCCGTTGAGTATCACCGACGAGCGGTCAAGGAAGGGGTGACGCGCGGTCATAAGCTCGAAATCTGAGCCTTTGAGCGTTCCCATAACCTCATAGCTTTCGATGTTCGCAGCCTTTGCGACGCTGTCCGCAAGCTCCTTGGCGACGATATAGGTTTCGCCGGAGGGAACCTTCATGAGAATATATTCGTAATCGGCGTTCAGGCAGATCGCGAGGTTGCCGGGGAGAGTCCATGTCGTGGTCGTCCAGATAACGAAATAGGTGTTTGAAAGGTCGCAGAGCGCGCCGAGCTTGCCGTTATCGTTTTCGACTTTGAATTTGACAAAGATGGATTCGCATTTGTCGTCTTTATATTCGATCTCGGCTTCGGCGAGAGCGGTCTCGTCGTCGGGACACCAGTAAACGCTCTTAAAGCCGCGGTAGATGTAGCCTTTTTTTGCCATTTCGCCGAATATTTCGATCTGTTTCGCCTCAAATTCGGGCTGAAGGGTGATATAGGGATGCTCCCAGTCGGCGACGATGCCAAGACGCTTGAAGCCGTCGCGCTGCTTGTCGACATATTTGAGCGCGAAATCGCGGCATTT
>Ga0172378_10007055_pt1 | contig 10459 bp, 7 predicted proteins | sample GrowelOW332metaG_FD_119755 | JGI IMG/M metagenome (GOLD analysis project Ga0172378, IMG submission 119755) | Groundwater microbial communities from an aquifer near a municipal landfill in Southern Ontario, Canada - Pumphouse #3_1 metaG | ecosystem: Environmental > Aquatic > Deep subsurface >... | reverse complement strand
TAAATGTTATTTCTGTGGAAGATTATTTGATTAGTGTCATTTCTTCTGAAATGAGTGCAACGGCTTCAGCAGAATTGCTTAAAGCACATGCTGTGATTTCGCGTAGCTGGCTACTGGCTCAGACCCAGAAGAATAAAGAAATTACTGAAACTAAATCAGAATATACTGCATTTTCCCAAACAAAGGATGAATGCATTAAATGGTACGATCGGGAAGATCATGTGAACTTTGATGTTTGTGCCGATGATCACTGTCAGCGTTATCAAGGAATTACACGCGCTTCCACTAAAAATGTGGAACTGGCTGTAAAAGCAACAGCCGGGCAAGTGTTAATGTCGGAATCAAAGATTTGTGATGCCCGTTTTTCAAAATGTTGTGGTGGTGCGGTAGAAGAGTTTCAGTATTGTTGGGAAGAAGTGAAACATCCTTATCTAGTTAAGTTGCGTGACGATAAGAGTGATGCTCCACTACCTGATCTGACACAAGAAGCAGAAGCCGAGGAATGGATCAGAACGTCTCCTGATGCTTTTTGTAATACTACAGATAAAAAGATCCTTTCACAGGTTCTGAATAACTACGATCAGGAAACTATTAATTTTTATCGATGGAAGGTTTCTTATACCCAAAAAGAGCTTTCTGAACTTATATTAAAACGATCAGGGGTTGACTACGGAGAAATTATAGACCTTATTCCAGTAGAACGTGGCACTTCCGGTCGATTGGTAAAGCTGAAAATTGTTGGAACCAACCAAACACTGACTATTGGCAAGGAACTGGAAATCCGGAGAACGCTTTCCACGTCTCATCTGTATAGTTCAGCTTTTGTGGTTGAGAAAGAAAATATAAGTAACAATATACCTGGGAAGTTTAATCTTATTGGCTCTGGCTGGGGGCATGGAGTAGGTCTTTGTCAGATTGGTGCTGCAGTAATGGGCGAGCAAGGGTTTACGTACGACAAAATTTTATTGCACTATTATGTAGGAGCCTCGATAAACAATTTATATTAAGAAAATAGCATGAAAAACAAAAGAAGATCACCCTGGGCATGGATCCCAACATTATATTTCGCTGAAGGATTGCCTTATGTAGCAGTTATGACTATTTCGGTCATTATGTACAAGCGCCTGGGTATTTCCAACACAGACATTGCTTTATATACCAGCTGGCTTTATTTACCATGGGTTATCAAACCATTCTGGAGCCCTTTTGTCGATTTGCTTAAAACAAAACGTTGGTGGATTGTTACCATGCAGCTTTTAGTTGGTGCGGGATTGGCTGGCATTGCATTTACTATACCAATGCCCAATTTCTTCCAAACTACATTGGCAGTATTCTGGTTGGTCGCATTTAGTTCGGCTACTCACGATATTGCAGCCGACGGGTTTTATATGCTGGCACTTGATGTTCCTGAACAGGCCTTGTATGTAGGCATTCGTAGCACTTTTTACCGTATAGCCACCATCTTCGGACAGGGCGTTCTTATTGTGCTGGCAGGTGGACTGGAAAGCTGGACTGGTAAGGTTCCTTTTGCCTGGTCCATCACGTTCTTTATTCTCAGTGGTCTTTTTCTTGGCTTTTGCCTGTATCACAAATATATTCTCCCTGTTCCTTCATCTGATAAATCGACAGTTGGTCATGTTACTGCCAAAAATATTTTTAAAGAGTTCTTTGCTACATTTGCAACTTTCTTCAAAAAGAAACAAGCGGGAGTTGCCATTTTGTTTATGTTGCTTTATCGTTTACCTGAAGCGCAATTAGTGAAACTGATTAACCCATTTCTTCTCGATCCTCTCGAAAAAGGAGGACTGGGCCTTTCTACCGCAGAAGTTGGTATAGTATATGGAACGGTTGGTATTCTAGGTCTTACCATTGGTGGTATCATTGGAGGTGTATGTGCATCTAAAGGTGGACTTCAGCGTTGGATGTGGCCTATGGCCTGGAGTATTTCTCTGACGTGCCTTACCTTTGTTTATCTGGGGTACTTCCAACCACAAAATCTGATAATTATTAATATTTGTGTGTTCATTGAACAATTTGGCTACGGGTTTGGCTTTACAGCTTATATGCTTTTCCTTATTTATTACTCTGAGGGTGAACATAAAACTGCACATTATGCAATATGTACCGCATTCATGGCACTTGGCATGATGCTTCCTGGTATGGCTGCCGGTTGGTTGCAGGATCACATTGGATATGAAAACTTCTTTGTTTGGGTCATGATTTGTTGCGTGGCAACCATTGCCGTTTGTGCATTTGTGAAGATTGATCCCGAATATGGAAAGAAAAAAGAAGAAATAGAATCTTAATAACGCTTTAAATAATACTAAGATGAATATAAAATATCTATTTACTTTGTGCTTAGCAGGGCTATTTACCTGCAGTGCATCAGCTCAGAAAATCAGAATAAAAACCGGTATCGAAGTTTTGAAAGAACAAAACTTTAAAATGCTCGAAGGCAAACGAGTAGGTTTAATTACTAATCCTACCGGGGTAGATAATAACTTAAAATCGACTATTGATATTCTTCACGAAGCAAAGAATGTGAACCTTGTGGCTCTCTTTGGTCCTGAACATGGAGTACGTGGAGATGTGCATGCAGGAGATCATGTTGATAACTCAAATGATGCTTCAACAGGCATACCTGTATACTCTTTGTATGGGAAAACCCGCAAGGCAACCCCTGAAATGTTGAAAGGCATCGATGTGTTGGTATATGATATACAGGATATTGGTTGCCGTTCGTTTACATATATCAGCACCATGGGACTTGCAATGGAGGCTGCTGCTGAGAACAATATTGAATTTGTAGTATTAGATCGTCCCAATCCGGTGAATGGGCTCAAAGTAGAGGGCAATGTAGTAGAAGATGGTTATTACTCTTTTGTAAGTCAGTTTAAGATTCCTTATGTCTATGGTCTCACTTGCGGTGAAGTGGCATTGATGCTGAATGGCGAAAATATGCTCAAAAAATCCTGTAAGCTGGAAGTAATAAAGATGAAAGGATGGAAACGAAAGATGGACTATACACAGACAGGTTTGCAATGGATTCCTGCATCACCCCATATTCCTCATGCTCATTCTGCCTTTTTCTATCCTATATCAGGAATTGTTGGTGAGTTAGGATACTTATCTATTGGGGTAGGATATACCATTCCTTTCCAGATGTTTGCTGCCGAATGGATTAAGGCCGATGAATTTGCTGCACGAATGAACAATCTTAATTTGCCGGGTGTAAAATTCAGACCGATGTATCTGAATCCTTTTTATGCTGTGGGTCAGGGAAAAAATCTTCAGGGAGTGCAAGTGCATATCACTGATTATAATAAAGCAGCTCTTTCAGAGATACAATTTTATATTATGCAGGAATTGGCTGTGCTTTATCCCGATAAGGCAGTATTCAATAATGCAGATGATAAACGATTTAATATGTTCGATAAGGTTAGTGGAAGTGACCAGATTCGTCTGCGCTTTGCTAAGAACAATAAATTTGAGGATATAAAAGAATATTGGTACAAAGATGTAGCAAGCTTTAAACAGCTATCAAAGAAATATTACTTATATAAATAAATAGTATTATTGTCAACCAACAGATCAAGAGTATGAGTAAGGATTATCATTCTTTTCTAAAAGAAATTTCAGCATTTGTGCCGAAGGAGAGAATCTATACGGATGAACTTCGGTTATTAGCCTGGGGAACTGATGCGGGCTTTTATCGCCTCATTCCTCAAGTAGTCGTTCGCTCTGTCGACGAACAGGAAATATCGCGTATGTTATTACTGGCTGATAAGTTGAACTTACCTGTTACTTTCAGAGCAGCTGGAACAAGTCTTTCCGGACAAAGTATCAGTGATTCAATCTTGATTGTTGCCGGCAAGAACTGGGAAAAATATTCCATTTCACCGGATTACGGAACAATAACCCTTCAGCCGGGATTAATCGGCGAGAGGGTAAACCAGATACTTAAACCATTCGGCCGGAAGTTTGCTCCGGACCCCGCATCTGTTAAATCGGCTATGGTGGGAGGAATTGTGATGAACAATGCTTCGGGAATGAATTGCGGTACGCATGCAAACAGCGACAAAGTACTTCTCTCTGCCCGAATTGTTCTTGCAGACGGAACTGTGCTCGATACTGGCAATGAAGCCAGTAAGGCTGAATTTACCGGAAAGAAACCTGATTTTATAAAAACGATAGAAACATTGCGTGATAAAATACGCGGTGATGAGCAACTTGCCAATAGAATCCGTTATAAATATTCCATTAAGAATGTTACCGGATTAAACATACTTCCTTTCATCGAGCATGATGATCCGTTTGAGATTATCACACACCTGATGGTTGGTTCTGAAGGTACATTGGCCTTCCTGTCGGAAGCCACGATGAAAACCGGATATGATTATCCGTTCCATGCAAGTGCCATGCTTTACTTTAAAGATATTAAAGAAGCTTGTCGTGCAGTGGTTGCCATGAAGAAAGGTCCGGTAGCGGGAGCAGAATTACTTGATGCCAAGTCTTTGAACTCTGTTAATGATCCTACAGGTGAAGGGCTTACTGCCATACTAACTGAAACAATGGCAAGTACCAAGCAAGAACTAGATAATCAGATAAAAGAACTTGAGGCCATTCTTCAACCTTTTGATTTGTTTACTCCTGTACGTTTTACGGATAAGGAAAGTGAATATGCCCCTTATTGGAGCATTCGTTCTGGTATATTTCCTTCTGTTGGTGGAATGCGCGAACTGGGAACAACTACTTTAATTGAAGATGTTGCATTTCATATAGAGAATTTACCTGAGGCTACTGCCGATTTGCAGGAGTTGCTGACTAAACATGGCTATTCCGATGCATGTATTTATGGTCATGCGTTGGAAGGTAATTTTCATTTCATCATTAATCAAGCGTTTGATACTCCTGAAAAGATAAGAAAGTACGAGAACCTGATGAATGAAGTAAAGACTTTGGTGGTCGATAAGTATGATGGTTCATTGAAAGCCGAACATGGCACAGGAAGGAACATGGCGCCGTTCGTTAAATACGAATGGGGTGAGGCTGCTTTTGAAATAATGAAAGAGGTGAAAAAACTCTTTGATCCGAAAGGTTTACTTAACCCGGGTGTTATCTTTAATGATGATCCTGAATGCCATATTAAGAACTTTAAACCTCTGCCTTTAACAAATGCACATGTCGATAAATGTATTGAATGTGGATTTTGCGAGGTTAATTGCCTTACCTGCGGTTTTACCCTTTCTTCGCGGCAACGCATTGTTATCCGCAGAGAAATATCCAGACTGAGAAAATCAGGTGAAGACAATGAACGGTTAGCCAAGCTGGAAAAACAATATAAATACCCCGGCAATGATACTTGTGCAGGAGATGGGCTATGTTCCATGTCTTGTCCTATGGGCATTAATGTGGGAGACCTTACGCATGATATCCGTCAGGAAGAGTTGCCTGCTGGTAGTTTTGGATATAAGATAGGAGACTTTGCCGCCAATCATTTCTCGGGAATGAAAAGCGCGCTTCGCCCGGTGCTTAGTTTGGCAAACGGTGTTCATGCTGTATTGGGAACTAAAACAATGTCGTCTCTTACTAAAGGAATACGATATATTTCTTTGGATAACTTCCCTTTGTGGACTCCAGCTATGCCAAAAGCTTATTATCCGCATAGGATAGATCAAAAGAGCGAACCCTTGAAAGTGGTTTATTTTCCCAGTTGCCTTAATCAGATGATGGGCACGGCAAAAGATACGCCCGATGCTACTCCGTTGGTGGATAAAACCGTTCAACTACTCCAGAAAGCAGGTTATGAAGTTATCTTCCCTGAAGGGATGGATAATCTTTGTTGCGGTACAATTTGGGAAAGTAAAGGCATGATGGATATTGCAGACCGTAAATCGGCTGAGTTGGAAGATGCATTGTTTGCCGCAAGTGAGCAAGGTGCCTATCCGGTACTTTGTGACCAAAGTCCCTGTTTGCACCGCATGCGGAGTGTAATGACGAAAGTAAAACTGTACGAGCCGGTAGAATTTATCTATACTTTCCTGAAAGATAAGTTAGATTTTACACCTGTTGACAAACCTGTTTCCATTCATATAACCTGTTCTACACAGAAAATGGGCTTAGGTAATCAGATGATTGATTTAGCACGACTTTGTTCAACTAATGTTATTGTTCCCAAAGAAGTGGGCTGTTGCGGATTTGCAGGCGATAAAGGGTTTACGCATCCTGAAGTAAATACCTACGCACTACGTAAATTAAAGCCTCAGTTAGAAAAAGCCGGTGTAGAAGTGGGATATTCAAACAGCAGAACCTGTGAAGTGGGACTAACCACAAATTCAGGCATTCCTTATATCTCGATTGTGTATTTGGTTGATCAATGTACAAAAGCAAAAACAAAATGAATAGTATGAAAACAAATGGAAGTCAACGGTTGCTTGCACTGGATGTGCTTAGAGGCATTACCATTGCAGGAATGATTCTGGTAAATAATCCCGGCTCATGGGGCTCAATTTATGCACCGCTTGAGCATGCTCCCTGGACAGGATTAACTCCAACTGATCTGGTATTCCCGTTTTTTATGTTTATTATGGGGATATCGACTTACATTTCTCTGAGAAAATATAATTTTGAATTCAGCCATTCAGCTGCTCTGAAAATATTAAAACGCACATTGGTTATTTTTGCTATTGGTCTGGCTATAGCTTGGTTATCTCTCTCTTTCCGGACCTTCTATTCATTGGCAAAAGAAGATTTGGACTATGGAACACGTTTCCTTCGGTCTATCACCAATTTTAGTCATCTTCGTATACTTGGTGTTATGCAAAGACTTGCATTATGTTATGGGGCAACCTCTCTTATTGCAATTCTGGTTAAGCATAAATATATTCCGGTCATTGTTCTTTCCACCCTTTTGGGCTATTTCCTGTTGTTACTCTTCGGTAATGGCTTTGAGCAGAGTGAACAGAATATTATATCCATTATAGATCAGTCTATCCTGGGAGCTAATCATATGTATAAAGATGCCGGACTGGCTATTGATCCGGAAGGATTGCTTAGTACCATTCCTTCCATCTGTCATGTGTTGATTGGATTTTGGTGCGGTAAATTATTGATGAGCGTAAAGGATAATGGCGAGCGTATCCAACAATTGTTCCTGGTAGGCACAGTACTAACTTTTTCAGGATTCCTGTTAAGTTATGGATGTCCTATCAGTAAAAAATTGTGGTCTCCTACATTTGTACTTACCACATGCGGACTTGCATCCAGTTTCCTGGGTTTGCTCATTTGGATAATTGATATAAAAGGATATAAAACATGGTGTCGGTTCTTTGAATCCTTTGGTGTAAATCCTTTGTTCATTTATGTAATGGGAGCTGTGCTTTCAATTCTTACAGGTAGTTTCCTTTTCGCTTATGGTGGCAAATTGATAAGTGTAAAATTGTACATGTACAAATACTTATTGCAGCCTCTTTTGGGAAATTTTCCTGCTTCATTGGCCTTTGCTTTGTTATTTGTTGGTGTTAACTGGGTTATTGGGTATGTATTATACAAAAAGAAAATTTATATAAAAATATGATATTAATTGCAGATAGTGGTTCTACCAAGACAGATTGGTGTGTAGTAGAGAATGGTCAGATAGTTCAGCGAATTCATACAAAAGGAACAAATCCTTTCTTCCAGACACAGGAAGAGATAAGTAAAGAAATAGAGTATGCGTTATTGCCTGAGATAACAGGTTGTAAAATAGATTCTGTTTTCTTTTATGGAGCAGGATGTGCTTTTCCTGAAAAAATAGAGATAGTGCATTCAGCCATAGCAAAGCACATTAAGGCAACTATTGAGGTAGGAAGCGATCTTCTTGCCGCAGCTCGTGCGTTATGTGGTAAAAAAGCTGGCATTGCCTGTATTCTGGGTACAGGTTCTAACTCCTGTTTCTATGATGGGAAAGAGATAGCGGACAATGTTTCTCCTCTTGGTTATGTGCTGGGCGATGAAGGTAGTGGAGCTGTGTTGGGTAGATTATTGGTGGGCGATTGCTTAAAGAACCAATTATCGCCCCAGTTGAAAGAAAAGTTTCTGAATCAGTTTCAGCTTACTCCGGCTATTATTCTTGAGAATGTCTATAAAAAGCCTTTTCCAAATAGATTTCTTGCTCATTTAGCTCCGTTTCTTGCACAGAATATTGATAACCCACAGGTTCACAGCCTTGTTTTAAATAGCTTTAAAACTTTTTTCACCAAGAATGTGATGCAATATGATTATCAGAATAATAAAGTTCATTTTATAGGATCAGTTGCTTATTATTATAAAGATGTTCTCCTTGAAGCTGCCGCAGAGCTTAATATTCAGTTGGGAACAATTATTAAGAGCCCCATGGAAGGACTTGTTTCTTATCATTCAAACTAGATATAAACTAAAAAAGATAGCATGTCATTTATTAAAATAACTGAGCAGTCTTCTCTACATAATGACCTGGAAAAGAAATCAGTCAGAGAGTTATTGGAAGGTATTAATGAAGAGGACCAGAAAGTGGCTATTGCCGTTCAGAATGCAATTCCACAGATAGAGAAATTGGTATCACAGATAGTTCCCCGCATGAAACAGGGCGGACGAATCTTTTATATGGGAGCCGGCACAAGCGGTAGACTGGGAGTATTGGATGCTTCCGAAATTCCTCCTACTTTTGGTATGCCTCCCACACTGGTAATCGGTTTGATTGCCGGAGGAGAGAGGGCTTTGCGTAATCCGGTGGAGAATGCAGAAGATAATACCGAACGTGGATGGGAAGAACTGGTAGAACATCAGATTAATGAAAAAGATACAGTGATTGGTATTGCGGCTTCCGGAACCACACCTTATGTGATTGGTGCCTTGCGCAATGCCCGTGAACATGGTATTCTTACAGGTGCAATTTCCAGTAACCCCGATTCTCCTTTATCGGCAGAAGCGGATGTTCCTATTGAAATGATTGTGGGTCCTGAATTTGTAACAGGAAGTTCCCGAATGAAGTCCGGTACTGGTCAGAAGATGATTCTGAATATGATTACCACCTCGGTAATGATTCAGCTGGGACGTGTAAAAGGAAACAAAATGGTTAATATGCAGCTTTCAAACGTTAAGCTGGTAGACCGTGGCGCACGAATGGTATCAGAAGAGTTGGGCATGGAGTACGACCAAGCTAAACGCCTGTTGTTGATGCATGGCTCAGTAAAGAAGGCGGTAGATGCATATCGTGAACAACAAAAATAGAGAATCAAAATGAAAAAGGCCTGTTTGTTTTTTATCATCTGCTTGCTCTTCGGGGCAAACAGCTTTGCACAGCAAGGTAAGTATGGCACATATTATGATCAGCGTGCTACATTGTTTGAAAGTTTGCCTGTAACCTCTTCAGATATAATCTTTCTGGGTAACAGTCTGACCGATGGCTGTGAGTGGGCCGAACTCTTTGGGAACCCTCGCATCAAGAATCGTGGTATCAGCGGCGACGTGGTAATGGGAATATTTGACCGTATTGATCCTGTTCTGAAAGGTAAACCGGCAAAGATATTCGTCTTGACCGGAATTAATGATGTATCTCATGACCTCACTGCCGATAGCGTTTTGGTTTTATATAGAACGTTGGTGAATAAGATTAAAGCAGATTCTCCTAAAACGAAGCTCTATATCCAGAGCCTGCTTCCGGTAAACGATGAATTTACCCGTTTCCCTAAAGTGCACAACAAGACTCAGGTGATACTTGATATAAACAAAGGTTTAAAGCAATTGGCAAAAGAGAAGAAGTGTACTTACATAGACCTTTATTCTCACCTTATTGCTCCGGGAACTCAGAGCCTGGATAAGAAATATACAAACGATGGTCTTCACCTTTTGGGCGCAGGATATATGGTTTGGAAAGAGGTTGTAAAGCCTTATTTGAAATAGCATGCTTTAATTGCTATCAGGCGTTTATGTTTGAAAAGAAAAGCTTCCATTATGAATGGAGGCTTTTTTTATGAGCAGTGGCGGGAGGTTTTTATTACGTCCTCGGATGTTTTTATTCTCTTGTACAAAAGAATGCAATCTTCTGTACAAAAGAATTAATTGTTCTGTACAAAACAAATCATTCTTTTGTACAAGATATTTAGAATGTTACGTTATACAATCTGAAAAGTATACGCATCCTTTTCTCTTCTCAAAGGATAATCGCCCCGTAACTGCTCAAATAGTTCGGGATGAGCTTTCAATGCCTCGCTGTCTTTGCGGGGATCGTACATTTGCAAATAAGCTTCTGCTTCTGTTGAGGCTTGTATTACCGGATTCTCAGGCTTTGGAGGATGAATCTCAAAGTTTGGAATGATCTGGAAGAACCGGCAAAAGGATTCCAATGACATACGGGTTGCATTAGCCTTTCCATCGGCCGAATAACCTGCTATATGAGGGGTGCCGATAAATACTTTTCTCAGTAATTCCTGGCTAATAG
>Ga0172378_10007054_pt1 | contig 10459 bp, 7 predicted proteins | sample GrowelOW332metaG_FD_119755 | JGI IMG/M metagenome (GOLD analysis project Ga0172378, IMG submission 119755) | Groundwater microbial communities from an aquifer near a municipal landfill in Southern Ontario, Canada - Pumphouse #3_1 metaG | ecosystem: Environmental > Aquatic > Deep subsurface >... | reverse complement strand
GATACTCAGTACAAATACTGTTAAGACAAAAGGCAATTTAAAAGGATTGAGGCTGGGATTAAAATAATAATGTTGCCATGTTTCCGGCACAAAAACCTGCATACTCTCATATAACGTCGCTGAAAAAGCCATGGCCAGGCAAAGCAACAATGGATAAATACTATCTATATCATTGAAATAAACAAGCTGAAGATTCTTTTTACGGAATCCTCTGAATAGATAGAAAATAACAAAAACAGCAAAGATCACCACAAAGTACGACGCGTGTGTATCACTGAAAAGATAAATAAACTGTGATATGGAATCTACAGGCATAAAAGTCTTTGCCAGATCAGATTCACGAATCCATCCCTGAGTTCCCTGATCTCGTGCAACCTTTACCCATAATGAATCAATGCTATCTTCATGGTTAACCATGAATTCGGCCACAACGACTTTGTCGCCTTTAAATAGTTGCAAGTACTGATCCTTAACAGGTAGTCTCTCCAGAACAACAGTATCGGCGCGCACCTCAAAGTTTGTGTTCAGTGTAAAATGATACTTATACAGATAATTCAACGAGTCCTTTGTCTTTTTACTCAGATTCTTATCAGAAAGGTCAGGCTTCGAATAATGACATCCGGAGAAACAAATTCCCGTCAGCAGTAATATCAAACTGCCTAAAAGAAGAGAAAAAAGAGAATTCCTTCTACGTTTCATTATTCTGGATAAATTAATTATTCGGTAACATCCACAAGCCTCATTTCACAATTGCGACAATCAAAATTCAAAAGAAATTTCTTATTATCATTCACCACATAAAATGGTTCCTTGTAGGGCGAAGACTTCTTATGATAAACCGGGCACCATCCCATACTATAACGAATACAGTGCTTACAAAACATTAACGGTACGTTCTTTACCGGCAGTTTTTCATAAGCCGGAACAATCTGTTCCACTCCATGTTCTTTATAAAAAGAAGTAGCCTCGGCATTCATAACGTTACCTATATAAATAAGTTGCTTCTGAGGATAAGGATGAACGGTCTTCTTTATCTGAATCTCTTTTCGCTGATAGTTATTCTTCCTTTCCAGCACAAGAGCATCAGTAACTACACGGCGGGCATCGGCAAGAACAGAAGCCGGAAGAAACCAATTATCGGTAAACTGCACCTCTATCGTTCTTGCCAGGAAAGGTGTATTGCCCAATTTTCCCAGTTGATTCTTCAAATTCTCAGTCTGAGGAGTCCGGGCCTGTTCTTTTTCGCGTACGATAATATAGTTTGCACGATTCCCGTCCTCATCAGTTATATCAAGAACAAATCCTGATTCATTTTCAGACAAAAGAATATCCACAGCAACTTTCCTTTCAGCAGATTTACGGGAAAGTAACTTCTCAAATTCCTGATCATGGTTACGATAAAGAACCGTACCTGGTTTCACATCCGGCATCTCATGTGGGAAAAGCTTATTGTCCTCCACCCTGTTTACTCTGAATCCGGTTAGATCATTCTGCTCATTAAGAAAACATACGCCGTCTCCGTTATTAAAAGACTTAACTCCTGCAACAGTTAAATAGTTACCCCGCAATTCTTTCACTTTTCCCATCTCTTCGCCTAATGATTTAGGCGTATCGAAAGAGAAAATATCTTTGGTGCGTCCGAAAAGGAAATAATTAGTAAAGCCTCTGTTAAAGCTCTTATCCGGTTGCGGAGTAAAATCAAACGTGCATGTGCCTGCTGAGGAACGCGCGTATTCAACGCGTTTGGCAAATATAATATCCAGCTTCTTACGATAAAAGGCAGTAACATTTTTTACATACGTAATATCTTTTAGTCTTCCCTCTATCTTCAATGAAGTAACTCCTGCATCGAGTAGTTGTTCAAGATATTCGGATTGATTCAAATCTTTTAAAGAAAGCAGATGTTTATTCTTTAATATAACATTGCCATCGGCATCAATCAAATTGTAAGGAAGGCGGCAACACTGGGCACACTCTCCCCTATTGGCACTCCGACCGTAAGTAGCCTGACTTATATAACATTGTCCGCTGAAACTAACACATAGAGCACCATGCACAAAGACTTCCAAAGAAACATCGCACTGATCATGAATCGCTTTTATCTGATCCAGGGAAAGTTCACGAGCAAGAACTACCTGATCAAAACCCGCTTCCTTGAGAAACTTCACCTTCTCGGGCGTACGATTATCAATCTGCGTACTGGCATGTAAAGGTATAGGAGGAAGATCCATCTTCAATAAAGCCATATCCTGAACAATCAATGCATCCACTCCCGCATTATAAAGTGCCCAAACCATCTCTTCGGCCGGTTTTAATTCTTCGTCCTTAAGAATAGTGTTCAGTGTTACATAAATTCTGGCGTTGAATAAATGAGCATGATTAACAAGATAAGTAATATCTTCCAGCGAATTCGATGCATCAGATCTCGCTCCAAACTTAGGAGCTCCAATATAAACCGCATCGGCACCATGATTAATTGCTTCTATACCACATTCCAAGTTCTTTGCCGGAGATAAGAGTTCTATTTTACGCTGTTGCATCATTTAATGTCGTTAATATTAAATGGAGTTTCCTGATATACAAAGTAGTTCAGCCAGTTTGAGTAGAATAAATTAGCATGTCCCCGCCAACGGACTAAAGGATCTTCTAGCGGATTATCATTCCGATAATAATTCTCAGGCACTTCAATGTCAAGTCCTTTGTCCAAATCACGACGATATTCTTCATCCAATGTAAACGGAGAATATTCAGAATGTCCGGTCACAAAGAATTCTCTGCCATTACGTCCCATTACCATATACACGCCGGCTTCATCAGATTCCGACAGCAAAGTAAGCTCAGGTACTTTGAGTATATCTTCTTTTCGTACTTCCGTATAGCGACTGTGAGGAACATAAAAAACATCATCAAAGCCACGGAATATAGGATGAAAAACATCCTCAGCCGTATGATTAAACACACCGAAAAGTTTCTTATCCAATAAATATTTATGAACCCCGTAATAGTGATATAATCCAGCTTGCGCAGCCCAGCATATAAATAAGGTGGAGGTAACATGAGTGCGGGACCAGTCGAATATTTCTTTCATCTCATCCCAATAACTCACCTCTTCGAAATCCAATTGTTCAACAGGTGCACCGGTTATAATCATTCCGTCATACTTCTCACTCTTCATTTTTTCAAAATCTTCATAAAACGTCATCATGTGTTCTATAGGAGTATTTTTTGAAGTATGGCTTTTAATTTTCATAAACGAAATTTCAAGCTGAAGAGGAGTATTAGAAAGCAACCGGACCAGATCTGTTTCCGTTGTAATTTTCAAAGGCATGAGATTCAGCACAACAATTTTTAAAGGACGAATATCTTGTGCACTTGCACGTGAGTTGTCAATCACAAATATATTCTCTTCTTTGAGAATCTCAATAGCTGGCAATTTATCGGGTAAATTTAACGGCATCTTATTTCAATTAATTCAAAGTTTACTATCTTATTCTACTAGCGCAATAGTTTTTTTAGTGATTGCATTCCTATAAAAGAATGCTTATCCACGAATATCGATGCAAAATTAATAAAAAGCAAATAAAAAGAAGCATAAATCGTTATTTTACTCTTATTATGCAAGATTCTTTTCACAATTAATAGATGAAAAACGGGACTTTACAACGTTTATCAAAAATATAATTTCAGATTCTTGTACAAAACAATTAATTCTTCTGTACAGAAGATTGTTTTGTTCTGTACAGAAGAATTAATTGTTTTGTACAGTAGAATGGCTTGTCCTAAAGTAGAACGTTTTTTATCAATTTAAGTAAAGCTAAATAAATCGTTTCATAACGACAAAATATGAAAAATAAATGGTACAATATATTTGCTCTTTTGAAAAATATAATCTTAAGAACAAAATAAATTTATGTCGATTAATATCCTCTAATCGACAATGCAATTACCTTATTATTAGATTTATAAAAAAGAACAAAGTATCTATCCATCACCAGAATTGACGAAAGACAACTAAAATCAAGACGGCACAAACAGTGGTAGGTGGGAGATGCAAGTGAGAGATGATTTTGTATCTACCACTCGTTAAACTACTATCAGTAAGTTCTTTCAGTCAAAAAAGTGAGAGGTGGGAGATAAAAATATATTTTTTAATAAATGTTATACTGAAGCTTCTACCCAAAATGACAAAAATTGTTCTTAATGGATGATTTCAAATAGAAGTTAAATCCTTTATCCTTAGGCTGACTAATATTTTTTCAGAATATCAAAATCACATAGTTTTTCGGTATTATCCGTTAAACTGAAAGTAAAGATGAGAACTGAATAAAAAATAAAAAGCGCCTACAGGTGGAAGCCCTATAAACGCTTAATCTTTTTAAAGTAGCGGGACCCAGGATTGAACTGGGGACCTCATGATTATGAATCATGCGCTCTAACCGGCTGAGCTATCCCGCCATCATTTTTATAAATGCGGTGCAAAGATAGATATTTCTTTGAATTGTGCAAAACTATTTAGAGGTTTTTTCCTTAAAATAGAGATTAAAAGCCCCCTTAATAGGCGTCAGCCTCTCATTTTCAGCAAGAATTGAAAACAAAAATATAAAGAAAGTATTCCAGAGATGCTGGATATTTAGAAAAAAGTATCTATCTTGCCGCCAATAACTATGATAACGATGAAAAAAGAAAAAATTCATATTGAACAACTTCTAAACGCGACTTCGAGAAATATTATATGGTCGACCATAAGCACTCCTATTGGATTGGAAAGCTGGTTTGCAGACCGCATAAAAGTTACTGATAAAACATTCACTTTCATTTGGGGAAAAACAGAAATACGAGAGGCTGAAATCATTGCCATAAGAGCTAATTCTTTTATACGTTTTCATTGGTTAGACGACGATGATGAAAAAACTTATTTTGAGCTCAAGATGAACTATAATGAGCTTACCGGAGACTATGTTCTCGAAATCACTGATTTTGCCGACCCTGAAGAACTAGACGACCAGAAAGAACTTTGGAACTCACAGATTGATGCTCTCAGAAGAAGTTCTGGCATGTAATTCTATAAAAATAATAAAAACATAGGCTCGCTCTCCTTTTTTTGTGCTAATTTTGTGTCTTAATTGTACATAACAGGAAAGATGCTAGGTGTAAAAAAATTAGATATTTTCGTCATTAAGAGTTTCATTCTTCTTTTTATTGGAACTTTTTTTATCTGTCTCTTCATCTTCATGATGCAGTTTCTTTGGAAATATGTTGATGAGTTAGTAGGCAAAGGGCTAGAAATGAATGTCATGGCAGAGTTCTTTTTCTATTCTGCATTAACGTTAGTACCGGCAGCTCTTCCCTTGGCGATACTGCTTGCCTCACTTATAACATTTGGTAATTTTGGTGAGCGATATGAATTACTCGCTATAAAAGCAGCAGGAATATCATTGCTCAAAGTAATGCGGCCACTCATCATATTTGCAATTCTACTATCCGGCACTTCTTTCGTCTTCCAAAATTTTGTAACTCCTCACGCTCAGGTCAAATTATGGACTTTACTTATTTCCATGAAACAGAAATCTCCGGAACTAGATATACCGGAAGGGGTGTTCTACGATGAAATTGAAGGCTATAATCTGTATGTAAAGAAAAAGAACAGAGACACCGGAATGCTGTATAAAGTGATGATATACAATTTTGCCGACGGCTTTGAGAATGCACATATCATCGTTGCCGATTCCGGCAAGTTAGAAATGACTGCCGACAAGAAATATCTACAGCTACATCTCTTCAGCGGAGAATTATTCGAGAACCTGAAATCACAGAACAGTCTTTCAAACAATGTTCCTTATCGTCGGGAAAGTTTCCGGGAAAAACATTCCATCATCGAGTTTGATGCAGGCTTCAATATGATAGATGGAAGTTTCATGAATGATGAGTCGGCAAGCAAAAACCTATGGAAACTGCAAGCCTCGATTGATTCTATGAATACTCGAGGTGATAGTATAGGACGTATATTCTATAAAGAAGCTAAAGCCGGAAATTACAGACTAAAAGAGGACCTCACCAAAGAAGACACTTTAAAGATTACAAAGAGCAATCCTAATGACTACAACGTAGACAGTATCCTAAGCAATTCAGGATTAACTGCAAAGCAAAAAATTATATCAACCGCCCTGAGTAGGAGTGCCAGTATTAAAAATGACTGGGAATTTAAAAGTGTAACGACTTCTCAAAGTGATAAGAGTATCCGTAAACATGAAACTGAGTGGCACAATAAGATAACACTATCTCTTGCATGCCTCATATTCTTCTTTATCGGAGCCCCTCTAGGAGCAATCATTAGAAAAGGAGGACTTGGAATGCCTGTGATTATCTCTGTACTTATTTTCATTATTTATTATATCATTAATACTACCGGATATAAAATGGCCCGGGATGGTAAATGGGAAATATGGATAGGAATGTGGATGAGTTCCTTTGTTCTTGCACCTTTAGGAGGATTCTTCACATACAAATCAAATAATGATTCTGTGGTTCTTAATGCTGATGCTTACTTTAATTGGTTTAGATTGGTGGCAGGAATCAGAAGTTCCAGAAATCTCTCGAAAAAAGATGTTGTGATTGAAGATCCGGATTATAATGAAATAGACAAAGAAATAGACGAACTCAGTACTGAGTGTGAAAGCTATATTACATCTCACAAACTAGCCAAAGCTCCTAATTATTATAAGTTGTGGATAAACAATGCTAGAGATGAAAAAATGATAATTTTAGATAACAGTTTAGAAAGTATAGTGGAAAGATTATCAAATTCTGACTCAAAACAAATTCTAAATTCATTGAACAATTACCCTATCATTCCTGTTCATGCTCATACACGTCCATTTTCAATCCATTGGTTGAATATACTATTTGGAGTGTTCGTGCCTCTTGGAATCTTCTTCTATTGCCGCATCTGGATATTCAGAATCAGACTTGAAAAGGATTTAAAACAAATTATAAAAACCAATAAAGAAATTCAAAACGTTATAAAGAATAGCATAATATAATTATGGAAAAAATAGAATTAAATACTATAGAAGAAGCTATAGCTGACTTTCAGGAAGGCAAATTTTTAATTGTTGTTGACGATGAAGACCGTGAAAACGAAGGCGATTTTATTATCGCGGCTGAGAAAGTTACTCCTGATAAAATAAACTTCATGCTCACAAACGGACGTGGGGTGCTTTGTGCTCCAATAACAGAAGAACGTTGCGAAGAGTTGGAACTGGAAATGCAAGTATCAACAAATACATCCATTTATGAAACTCCTTTTACAGTAACTGTGGATATGTTGGGCAATGGCTGCACAACAGGTGTTTCTATGCACGACAGAGCAGAAACAATTCTGGCTTTAGCAAATCCTCAGATAAAGCCATCGGAGCTTGGGCGTCCGGGACATGTAAATCCTTTAAGAGCAAAATCCAGAGGTGTTTTGCGTCGTTCGGGACATACTGAAGCTACAGTAGACTTAGCTCGTTTATCCGGACTATATCCGGCCGGAGCTTTAATCGAGATTATCAACGAAGATGGAACAATGGCCAGACTACCACAGTTAATGGAGGTTTCAAAACGCTTTAATATTAAAATTATCAGCATTAAGGACCTTATCACATATCGATTGAAGCTCGAATCTATTGTTGAGAAAGGCGAAGAAGTAGACATGCCTACGCAACACGGACATTTTCATCTTATTCCTTTCCGTCAGAAATCTAACGGGATGGAGCATATTGCTCTAATAAAAGGAACCTGGACTGAAGACGAACCAATCTTAGTCCGCGTTCATTCGTCTTGTATGACCGGAGATATATTTTCATCTTGCCGCTGCGAATGCGGAGAACAATTGCACAAGGCGATGGAAGAAATAGAAAAAGTAGGCAAAGGTGTTATCGTATACATGAATCAGGAAGGAAGAGGCATTGGATTAATGAACAAAATCAGAGCATATAAACTTCAGGAAGAAGGACTTGATACTGTTGATGCAAACATTCACCTTGGCTTTAATGCCGATGAACGTGATTATGGTGTCGGTGCACAAATTCTTCGTGAGTTAGGTGTACATAAAATGAGATTAATGACCAATAATCCGGTAAAACGAATTGGACTGGAAGCATACGGACTCGAAATTATTGAAAATGTAGGTATTGAAATCACACCGAACAAGTACAATGAACGGTACATGAGAACAAAGAAAGAACGTATGGGGCATACACTACATTTCACAAAGTAAATTTCTATTTGTTGCAAAAGCGCTCATATTTGATATAAAAAGAAAGAATACCAATAAAAAGTCTTTCACAATTCATTTATTATCACTTATTTTGCAGCAGAATTCAACCAATATAAACAGTATAAGCAATGAACCAACTTTCAGATCGTTTGAATAGCTTGTCTCCATCTGAGACACTGGCTATGTCGCAAAAGAGCAATGAACTAAAAGCTCAAGGTATTGATGTTATCAACTTAAGCGTTGGCGAACCAGACTTCTTTACGCCAGATCATATAAAAGAAGCTGCCAAAAAAGCTATTGATGATAACTTCTCCTTCTATTCTCCAGTACCAGGATACCTTCCTCTTCGTAAAGCGATTGTTGCCAAACTAAAAAAAGAAAACGGTTTAGATTATACTCCGGCTCAAATTGTATGTTCTAACGGAGCGAAACAATCTGTTTGCAACACCTTATTATGTATTGTTGGCCCAGGAGATGAAGTTATTGTTCCTGCACCATACTGGGTAAGTTATGTTGAGATGGTTAAGTTAGCAGAAGGTAAGAGTGTCATTATTAACGCTGGCATCGAGCAGAATTTTAAAATTACTCCCGCACAACTTGAAGCTGCTATTACCCCAAAGACCAAATCTATTATTCTTTGCTCACCATCTAACCCTACCGGTAGTGTTTATAGTAAAGAAGAGCTTAAAGGTTTGGTGGAAGTTTTGGTTAAATATCCTAATATTATTGTTATTGCGGACGAAATCTACGAACATATCAACTATATTGGCAAGCATGAAAGTATTGCTCAGTTCCCCGAAATTAAAGAACGTGTTGTAGTAGTAAACGGAGTATCTAAAGCTTATGCTATGACAGGATGGAGACTAGGTTTTGTAGCTGCGCCACAATGGATTGCTGATGCTTCTAATAAACTGCAAGGTCAATATACTTCCGGTCCAAGCTCTATTGCTCAGAAAGCAGCTGAAGCAGCCTTTGCCGGAGATCAGGCACCGGTTGAGGAAATGCGGAAAGCGTTTGAACGTCGTCGCAACCTAGTTCTGAATTTAATGAAAGGGATTTCAGGATTTGAATCAAACATACCGGAAGGGGCTTTCTATGTATTCCCTAAATGTTCTTCCTATTTTGGGAAAAGCTTTGGAGATAGAAAAATATCAGATTCAGCAGACCTGGCAATGTATTTGCTCGAAGAAGGACATGTAGCCTGTGTTGGTGGTGCTGCATTTGGTGCACCCGAATGTATTCGTTTCTCTTATGCTACTTCAGATGAAAACCTAGTAGAAGCAGTAAGTAGAATTAAAAATGCTCTTGAAAAGTTGAAATAACTATCAATTAAAAAATTAGAAGAGGCTGTCTCAAAATAGAAATGCGATCTATATGATTGATTCTATATCGAGATAGCCTCTTTATTGTTAATCAGCTAATATTATAAGTATTGCCGACTTTAATCGGAATGATAAAAAAATTAAAAGGCTGTCTCAATAATGAGACAGCCTTTTGTTTTTTTCTAAAGCTGATAATTATTCAGCTGGATGAATTGCTTCAGAAGGACAAGCATCTGCGCAAGTTCCACAGTCTGTACAAATCTCAGGATTGATAGAATAGATATCGCCTTCAGAGATAGCTTCTACTGGACACTCATCAATACAAGTTCCACAAGCAATACAATCATCACTAATTACGTAAGCCATTTTCTTTAATTTTAAACATTAGTACTAATTTGTTCACGCAAAAATAAGAGTTTTATTCCTTTTGTGTAGCTTATATGGATATAAAAATAATTAATTTGTATTTTTTCTAAATAACAAAGGCTAAAATAAAGCTATATCCGCAAAAAGATAAACAGGCTTTGCAAGGAGGAGATCTGTTTTTTGTTATTGAGATATAACATTTGATAGATTAAAACCTATACAATTCATATTATCACTCTTACTTGTATTTCCGCAGCATATTTGCACAAATGTGCAGGGTACAGAATCGTCCTTATATTGATCAACGAAGAGTGCATTATAGTTTTATAGCAGAAATAAAAAAGACTGACCTGAATGATCCATCGTTAATGAAATAAACAAAAGATTAATGCGAAAGATAAGCTGCGTATTTAACCCTAATCTATCAATAGTTCTATTATTTACAGTTTGTGAGTTATTTTTTGTTGAATGTTAAGTCCATTCGTCCCACGTAAATTCCGTTCTTTCCCAT
>Ga0172378_10007053_pt1 | contig 10459 bp, 9 predicted proteins | sample GrowelOW332metaG_FD_119755 | JGI IMG/M metagenome (GOLD analysis project Ga0172378, IMG submission 119755) | Groundwater microbial communities from an aquifer near a municipal landfill in Southern Ontario, Canada - Pumphouse #3_1 metaG | ecosystem: Environmental > Aquatic > Deep subsurface >... | reverse complement strand
GTGTTCACTGCCATGTAGGCAGCTTAGAAATCGCTAAAAATAGCTCAGGTATTTGAATATTAGTTCACTGCCATGTAGGCAGCTTAGAAATGAACAAGGTCACGATAGGTATCTTCGAAAATGTTCACTGCCATGTAGGCAGCTTAGAAATAGCGCCTGCCACACATCATTAGCAAAATTAAGTTCACTGCCATGTAGGCAGCTTAGAAATATTAGCGCTAACTACAACGACGCACTTTACCGTTCACTGCCATGTAGGCAGCTTAGAAAATAGCGGATCTCGCCTGATGCAGTACCGCTATGTTCACTGCCATGTAGGCAGCTTAGAAATTTTGTTGAAAATGCTGCAACACCTGTTGATAGTTCACTGCCATGTAGGCAGCTTAGAAATCCAACAATACATGCACCCTTAGCATTCGCTAGTTCACTGCCATGTAGGCAGCTTAGAAAATCTAAAAGTAACAGGATTTTGATGTGATGCGGTTCACTGCCATGTAGGCAGCTTAGAAATACTTTTCTAGTTGCTTCTTCGATGCAACATAGTTCACTGCCATGTAGGCAGCTTAGAAAGGCATGATACCTGAGCCGATATATAAGTTTTGGTTCACTGCCATGTAGGCAGCTTAGAAAAAAGAGAAGCGAAGCGAACGACGTGTTTAAGCGTTCACTGCCATGTAGGCAGCTTAGAAAGCTTCGATTTGCATCAAGCTATCAATGCCTAAGTTCACTGCCATGTAGGCAGCTTAGAAAAATCGCAACATGGTTACGCCTTAAGTGTGAGCGTTCACTGCCATATAGGCAGCTTAGAAACCATACCCGTAAGATTAGATAAGCGGTTATATGTTCACTGCCATATAGGCAGCCTATATTCCATGATTCCGCTACGAAATTTAAAAAATTAAATTTTAGGTCGTTCATGTCATGGTCATATGTTTTTGTTAAACTAATCGATAACTCATTGAATAAAATCTAAAATGAAAACCTTAAAAAATAAAATTTTATGTTTAGCGATGTTAAGTATTGGCTTGGTTGGTTGTAATGATGATAAAAATGATCAGGTGACTCTTCACACCTCTGAGAATATTCAACTCAACTATATTGGTCGTACCCAATCTCGTGGCTTTGGTGTTAGTGCTGCTGAAATTCCAGCCTATGATGCTCAAAGTAAACGCCTATTTGTGGTCAATGCCAAAGAAGGTGTCGTTGATATTTTTGATATGAATGATCCGACAACCCCTAAATGGGTGGGAAGTTTGGATGCTAAAGCCTATTTGGTGGATTCTGAAGTCAATAGTGTGGCAGTACATGACGGCATGGTAGCACTTGCAATTCAAGCGAAAATCAAAACTGATCACGGCATTGTTGCATTATTTAATACACAAGATTCAAGCTTTATAAGTCAGGCATCTGTCGATGCTTTACCTGACATGCTGGTTTTTAGTCCTGATGGCAAAACACTGTTGGTGGCCAATGAAGGCGAACCCTCAGACGACTATGTAATTGACCCTGAAGGTTCAGTGTCAATTATTGACCTTACTAATATAAAAGCACCTACAGTACGCACAGCAGATTTTAAGGCTTTTAACGGTCAAGAAAATGCATTACGCGAACAGGGCATACGCATTTTTGGTCCCCAAGCCACTGCTGCACAAGACTTTGAACCTGAATATATTACATTATCAAAAGATGGCAAAACCGCATGGGTCTCATTACAAGAAAACAATGCCTTAGCTAAGATTGATGTTACAAATGCTCAAGTGTCAGCAGTCTATCCTTTAGGATTTAAAGATCATGGTTTAACTGGCAATGCTATAGATGTCAGTGATGCTGATGGTCTAGACGGCACAGGTAGTATTCAAATCAAAACTTGGCCGAATGTACGTGGCTTATATATGCCAGATGCCATTGCAAGTTATGAAGTGGCTGGCAAAACCTATATTGTATCTGCCAATGAAGGCGATGCACGTGCTTGGGGAGAAGATAACCCTAACTATTGGGGTGCTAAACTCAATGAAAATGAGCAGCAAATCATCCAGTCAGGTCAGTGGATTTCAGGTGCATTAGGCGATATTCAACAGGGTTTGGTAGAAGAGTGGCGAGTCAAACATCTTTTCCATCCACAAGGATTTAGCCGTCGTCAAGGTGATGATCTACCACCGCAATTAAGATTACTGGCTCAAGGTGCTGAGTTAAATCCAGTGAATTTCGCCTATTGTGGTGCACAAGCGGGGGATGCAAAAGCTTGTCGAGAAGATCATCAGTTGGGGCGTTTGAATATTACATGGACGCAAGGCTATCAAAAGAATGCAGATGGTTCTGCGAAACTCAATGAACGAGGTCATTTAGTTTATGATCATTTGTATAGTTTTGGCACACGCTCAGTGAGTATCTGGACAGAAAATGCCACTCAAACAGCTTTAGAATTGGTCTGGGATTCAGGCGATCATTTTGAACAATATATCGCGCAACATCACCCTGAAATGTTTAACTTTAACCACGAAGAAGCAGGCCTAGATAATCGTAGTGACAATAAAGGCCCTGAACCTGAAGGCGTAGTCATTGGTCAAATTGGCAATCAGACATTTGCTTTTGTAGGACTAGAGCGTGTAGGTGGGGTGATGGTCTATAATATTACCAAGCCTTACTCGCCTAAGTTTATTCAATATATTAACTCGCGTGATTTTAAGGCGAGTACTGAACAGATTGAAGCCAATTTGGCAGGGGATTTAGGCCCTGAAGGGTTGACCTTTGTTGCAGCCGAAGACTCGCCTAATCAGCAACCTTTATTGATTGTAGGCAATGAAGTGAGTGGAACCACAGCAATCTATCAAATTGCTATGAAATGATGTGTGATTTATTGCTCAAGCATTAGAGGCAAAATTAAAAAATCCCAAAATGTGTTTTGGGATTTTTTTATATCTAAAACTTGTCGTCATCTAGGCAAGAATTGAATAAATAATGAGAGTTTAATCAGAGAATTAATGATCTGATTTATAAATAAAACCTGACAATTGATTGGCTGCTGCAACCACTTCTTGTGCAATTACGCCGCTAAACTCTTCCTGAGTGTAAGTACTCATAGGACAACTCACAGAAATGACAGCTACAACATTCTGATTGAGCTGATTAAACACGGGTGCGGCACACGCAGCCATATCTGTGGTGTAATGCCCCCAACTAATTAAAAAAGGTTGATCACGCACCTCATCTAAGCGTTCAATAAGAGCCTCTAAATTCTTAGGTGTCCGATCCGAAAAGACCTGCCAATCCTTAAAGTCAAGGTAGCGTTGTTTCACTTCAGATGTGGACAGCCTAGCCAGCATAAGTTGGCCAATTACAGTGGCATGGGCAGGCCAACGTGTACCAATTTGTAAAGTGCTGGTGAAAGCACCCATAGATTGCAAATTATTAATAAACACCACATCAGTGCCATCTAAGATAGATAAATGCACCGCAATTTTTACCCGTTCACGTAAGGCTTTCATCACAGGGGCTGCAAGTTCATTTAATGAAAGCTTGGATAGGCTATGAAAACCTAAGGCCATCACACGGCTATCTAGGGCATAGGTTTTTTGTGAGAGTTTTCTTAAAAATCCACAGTGTTCGAGCGTATAAATCAAACGAAAAGCACTGGAGCGATTCAACTCTAATTTGTCTGCAATTTCAGTAATGGTCATTTCTGGATGAGCTGGATTAAACAATTCAAGTACAGCCAAGCCACGCATGAGCCCTGGGACTAAATAACGGTCATCTGTTTTTAATGTGGCAACATCGATCTGTTCTTCATTTCCATATGTATTCATAGCTGACATACCTTAAAAATTGTGTTTCACCAATGTGGTGTTACGGTGTTTTTATCCCTTGCATAATGCTATACAAAAGTTCGCAAGTAAAACAAAAAATCATATATAAAACTTATTTTTAGTTGATTTTATATAAATATATGAATTTTATAAATATATAGTATTTGACAAATATTTGGATTCAAGACTATTCTAATATTAAGTTTTAAATATTAAATAATGTTTTATATATAAAACAAAATAGGAATGGAGAAATGTTCATGAACTGGATGTCTGTGTGCAAAGTGGATGAGGTGAGTGAAGATGAGCCGAAAGCCATTGAGGTCAATGACAAAAAAATTGGGATCTTTGTCATCGAAGATCAATATTTTGCCATTGAGAACGTGTGTCCACATGCCTATGCCTTATTGACCGAGGGTTTTATTGAAGATGCCAAAGTCGAGTGTCCACTGCACGAAGCTATTTTTGATATTCCAACTGGGCGTTTAGAAAGTGGACCTGGCTGCCGTGATTTATGTACTTATGCAGTCAGAGTGGAAGCACAAGAGATTCAAATTCAGCTATAGACATTGATGACGAGGGATGACGTCAAATGAAACAGTACAACGAAAAATTAGCGCAATGGATCCATGCAACTCCATCAACTGAAGCAGGGATCAACAATATTCAAATTCCTGGCCAAGTTGAGCATGTGATTTGGCAAAACCGTTACAAAGCGCCGAGTCCATATGAACAGGATTTTGTAAAGCATTTGATTAGCGCATTTTCACAGGGTGTCACTGAGTTAGATGACTTAGTTGCAGCCTTAAATCATCAAGGCTTTAAAGATGAAGCAGGTCAGGCTTGGTCAGTAAACAGCTTTTGCACTGAAATGCAGCGCTTGGGTCATTAAAAGAATAAGGACATCATCATGACAATTGCACAAATGAATCTTGAGCAGTATTTAGATCTCGGTTTACGTGATCAATGGTATCCCGTACTTGCCAGTTGGGAAGTCGCCTCGAGTCCTGTGGGTATTACTCGTTTAGGTGAAAATATTGTGGTATGGCGTGATGGGCAAGGGCAAGTGCATGCCTTAGAAGATCGTTGTCCACATCGTGGTGCACGCCTCTCGTTAGGTTGGAATTTAGGCGATCGTGTCGCCTGCTGGTATCACGGCGTAGAAGTACAGCATGATGGTGTTGTTGCGGATGTACCAGCCGTACATGATTGCCCACTTAAGGGCAGTAGCTGTGTAAAAACCTACCCAGTACAAGAATGTCATGGGGCAATTTTTATTTGGTTTGGTTTAGATCCAAAAGAAGCACCTCAAGAGCTTCAGTTACCCGAGCAGCTCTCAAGTGAAGCATGGAGTTCATTCTTATGTATGGCAGATTGGAAAGTCAACCATCAATATGCCATTGATAATGTGATGGATCCAATGCATGGCACCTATCTTCATTGCACCTCGCACTCGATGGCTGAAGGTGAAAAAACCGCAGAAATGAAACACCGTGCAACCCCACATGGCTTTGTATTTGAAAAAGAGGGCCAATCTGGAGTGAATTTTGACTGGGTTGAATATGGTCAGACAGGTGCCGCATGGCTACGTCTTTCAATTCCCTATCGCCCACAGTTTGGCCCAGGTGGAGAGTTTTGGATTGTGGGTTTTGCCACGCCAATAGATGAAAAGAATACCCGTGTTTTCTTCTGGCGTTGTCGTAAAGTATCGGGTTGGCAACGTCATGTGTGGCGCTTCTTATACCGTAATCACCTCGAACAATTACATTGGGATGTACTCGAACAAGACCGCATTATTCTTGAAAACCTAGCACCGAATGCACGTCAACACGAATTTTTATATCAACATGATGTGGGTTTATCACGTTTGCGTCGTTTAATGAAAAAAGAAGCACAAAAGCAATTAGAAAAAATTGCGAGTTTGCATAGCCAAACCGAGCAACAGCGCATTGAAATTAAGGATGTGTCGCATGGATAATTTGCCAATTTTAGCCGGCAAACGTGTACTGGTGACAGGTGCAGCACGAGGCTTAGGTCGAGATTTTGCGCAAGCAGCTGCCCAAGCAGGTGCACGTGTGGTGATGGCTGACATTTTAACGGACTTGGTTGAACAAGAAGCGAAAAAATTAGCAGATCAAGGTCTAAAGGTCAGTGCAGTCAGCATGGATATCAGCCAAAAACATTCTGTTAAACAGGCGGTACAACAGGCAGTGAGTGACCTACAGGGTTTAGATGGCTTAATCAATTGTGCTGCCTTGGCAACGGGTGTGGGTGGCGCAACCTTGATGGAATATGACGAAGCCCTTTGGGATCGGGTAATGAATGTCAATGTAAAAGGCACATGGTTGGTGACCCAAGCCTGTGTACCTCATTTACAGGGCTCATCGGCTGGAAAAATTGTCAACATTGCCTCAGATACTGCACTTTGGGGAGCACCACGCCTGATGGCATATACCGCCAGTAAAGGTGCAATTTTAGCCATGACACGCTCTATGGCACGTGAGCTAGGTGAATATAACATTTGCGTGAATACCATTAGCCCGGGTTTAACCTTAGTCGAAGCGACTGAATATGTCCCACAAGCGCGCCATGATTTGTACGTCAATGGGCGTGCCATACAACGTCAACAGCATCCTCAGGATTTAAACGGTACAGCGATTTATCTACTTTCAGATATGGCATCGTTTGTGACCGGACAAAATATTCCTGTGAATGGTGGCTTTGTATTTAATTAAGGAGCAAAACATGATTACAGGGATTGAAGAACTTAAATTTGGTGTGAAAAATCGTGGGCAAGCCAATCAATTTCTTCATGATTTTGGTTTGACCAAGATGCCGTCAGATCTTGAGGGTACAGATTTATATCACACTCAAAATGGTTGCAAAATTTATTTATTTGATCTTGCAGATGCACGTTTACCAGAACCCCTTCAGGCAGGTTCTACTTTACGTGAAGTCACATGGGGTGTTGAACATGATCAAGATCTTGCAGCTTTAAAAGAAAAGCTATCTGCTGAACCAAAGTTTAATGCTACGGCTGGTCGAGTTCAATGTCTTGACCCAAATGGCATGACGATTGTGTTTAAAAAAACCATCACCAAAGCCATTCCTCAAGCAAAAACTGAGGGTATTAATCAGTTTGGAAATATTCAGCGCGTCAATGCAGCAAGTCCTGTGTATGAAAAAGCAGAGCCTGTTGATATTGGGCATGTGGTGTTCTTCACCCCAGATTTAAAAACAACGCAAGCCTTTTATATCGAAAAATTAGGTTTTCATCTATCGGATGCCTATACCAATCGTGGCGCGTTTTTACGTTGTCGAGGTGAGGGTTTTCATCATGACCTATTTTTACTCTCGATTCCCAATAAACCTGCAGGTCTGAATCATGTTGCCTTTGTGGTACGCGATATTCATGAGGTGATTGGTGGCGGTTTACATATGAATCGTCAAGCATGGTCAACTTTTATTGGGCCAGGCCGTCATCCGATTTCTTCAGCCTATTTTTGGTACGTCAATTCACCATTAGGTGGTGCATTTGAATATTACACCAATGATGATTACCTCACTGAAGCTTGGCAGCCACGTGAAGAAGAACATCGCTTAGAACTCTTTACTGAATGGGCCATTGAGGGAGGGATTGATCCTCAGACCCGTCGTCAGGTCAAGCCTGCTTAGGCCCTCAGGAGATGGACATGAATAAAGTGGTCATTGTAGGTGCAGGACAAGCTGCAGGCTGGGCAGTGTATACCCTACGTGCAGAGGGTTACACAGGTGAGATTCATGTGGTTTCAAATGAATCACACGTCTTTTATGAACGCCCACCTTTATCCAAACAGGTGTTGTCTGAAGAAGCGAGTGTTGAGAGTTTAAATCTTTTTTCACCAGCACAAATTGATGATTTCTCAATTACTTGGCATAAGCCAGATCTAGCCGAGCATATTGATAAGCAAAATCGACGTGTGCATTTAAAAAGTGGCAAAACCTTAGCGTATGACAAGTTACTCATTGCAACAGGTAGCCGTGCACGTCTTCCTGTGGCGACGTGGGGAGCATTTAAACGAGTGTATACCTTACGTGATATTGCAGATTGCCAAGCATTGAGCCAACAGCTCAAAACTGCACAGCGTATTGCGGTGATCGGTGGTGGATGGATTGGCTTAGAAATTGCAGCCACAGCACGCCAACAAGGCAAAGATGTAGATATCTTTGAGTATGGGTCACGTCTATGTGCGAGAAGTGTGAGTCCTGAAGTGTCAGCATTTTTAAAAACGTTACACGAAAATGCAGGCACGCATATTCACCTTAATGCAACCAATATTGCATTAAATGAAAAGAATGATCACAGCATTACTTTAGCGCAAGGTGACCTAAACCCACAAAATTTTGATTGTGTGGTGGTGGGGGCAGGTGCTGAGATGGCCAAAGAATTGGCGCTCACTGCAGATCTAGCAGTTAAAGATGGGATCGTCGTCAATGAATATGGTCAATCTTCAGATCCAAACATTTATGCTGCTGGCGATGTCGCTATTCATCCCAGTTTGGGTTATTGCATTCAATCGTGGGCCAACGCCCAAAATCAGGCGATTGCAGCTGCTAAATCGATGTTAGGCAACTTGACTGCTTATCAAGAAATTCCATGGTTATGGTCAGATCAATATACATGCAACATTCAAATTTTAGGCACGTACCAGCCTGAAAAAACAAGCCAAGTGGTGATTCGTGACACATCTGAGACGCAAAAGAGCTTCTTTTATTTAGATGAGCACAATCACCTCATCAATATGATTGCGGTAAATGAAGCCAAATGGGTCAAATTAGCCAAGCGATGGCTCGGCAATGCCACAGTGCTCGACCCCATGCAATTAGAAGATGTCAACTTTAATTTGATGAAATTGAAATAACACATAAAAAAATCACGCTACACAGCATCGAAGGAACGGACTATGGTGAGCGAAGAAAAAACAGGTATCAAACATTGGACACCCGCGGTCATTTTAATGATCTGTGTGGTATTGGCTTTTTTTGACAAGATTAGTATTGCCGTTTTGTTTTCGGATACCACATTTTTAGATGTGATGGGGATCGGTCAAGATAAAGCTAAATTAGGATGGTTAATGACCAGCTTCTTATTGGCCTATGGTTTTTCCTCCATGTTTTTGAGTTTTTTAGGCGATATTTTTTGTCCTAAAAAGATGCTGATGTGGAGTGTCGCATCGTGGGGCATCTTAATGCTCTGCATGGGCTTTACCTCAGATTTTACCACCTTAGTGATTTTACGAATTTTACTGGGTTTGGCCGAGGGTCCATTGTTTGCTTTGGCCTATACGATTGTTAAACAAACTTATACCGATCGTCAGCAAGCACGTGCATCGACCATGTTTTTATTGGGTACACCAATTGGTGCTTTCTTAGGTTTTCCAATCACCGCCTACGTGTTAGCTCACTATGATTGGCACACCACATTTTTTGTGATGGCGGCATTAACTTTAGGTGTTATGGCACTTGTATATTTTGGTTTACGTAATTTACAACTCAAACGTACCGTAGATTTAGAGGGCGTTAAAAAGCGTGTCAATTTTAAAGAGCACGTGAGCAATACTAAGTTGCTACTCACCAATAGTGCATTTTGGTTGATCTGTATTTTTAACATTGCCTTAATGACCTATTTGTGGGGTTTAAACAGTTGGGTGCCATCTTACTTAATCCAAGACAAAGGCTTTAACTTAAAAGAATTTGGTATTTATTCAAGTTTTCCATTTATTGCCATGTTGATTGGTGAAGTGGTCGGCGCAGTCTTCTCAGACAAATTTGGTAAACGTGCCATTCAAGTCAGTGGTGGTTTGTTGGTGGCAGGCATCTTTATGTATCTGATGGTCATTGCAACAAATCCAATGATGGTGATTTTAGCCATGTCGCTAAGTGCAATGGCATGGGGCTTTGGTGTCGCCGCAGTATTTGCCTTATTGGCCCGTGTGACTACCGCTGATGTTGGTGCAACAGCAGGTGGAATTTTTAATGGTTTAGGCAATTTTGCCAGTGCAGTCGCACCCGTGATTATTGGTGCAATTGTGATGCAAACAGGTAGCTTTAATTTAGGGATTACTTTCTTAGCAGCGGTTGCAGTGATTGGCTCTTTCTTCTTAGCCCCATTATTAAAACGTTATTAAAAAGCATCGGGTGCGATCAACAATCGTACCTCAGCAACTCAAAATAGACTGAATATTTGAACCATAAATTTAGTTCATCATGTAAAGGAGCGACACAGATGTCAACTCAACAATTTGAAACATGGAAACAACCTCAAGATCAATCTTTAGAACAGTGGATGTCAGGACGTATTGCTCGCTTTGAAACGCGTAAATATGACTTTGATGCACTGAAATTCCAAGCCGATTACGACCCAAAATACCGTCGTGCACAAATGCGTTATATGGGCACGGGTGCAACAGGTGTAGCCAATGATAGCAATACCGTACCTGCAGAAAACTTCACCTTCTCTACCATGGTATTGCCACCACAATGTGAGGGGCCATTACATATCCATCACGATGTTGAAGAAGTGTTTTTTATGCTGCGTGGTGAAATCGACTTATTTATTGAGCATGAGGGAGAGAAATTTTCGACGCGTTTAAAAGAGCGTGATCTAATTTCAATTC
>Ga0172378_10007052_pt1 | contig 10460 bp, 6 predicted proteins | sample GrowelOW332metaG_FD_119755 | JGI IMG/M metagenome (GOLD analysis project Ga0172378, IMG submission 119755) | Groundwater microbial communities from an aquifer near a municipal landfill in Southern Ontario, Canada - Pumphouse #3_1 metaG | ecosystem: Environmental > Aquatic > Deep subsurface >... | reverse complement strand
CTTTCTTTATTGGCTTGGGAGTATCCGCTTTTAGGATTTCTAGGCGTGAAATGCTGAATTTTATGTTCTTGATCAAGCGATCTCACTGTACTGTCAATCCATTCGAAACAAAGGGCTTCTTCAACAGCATCGTTGTATGTAATACCTTTTTTGCCTGATGATTTATTAGGAAATACGAACCAAATTCCACCTTTGGCCTCAAAATTTGCAACAAGCCACTTTCTCCAATCTTCTCGATCTTCAAAATATTTTATTTCTGTCTCTGTTGTCATGATAGTTCATTCAAACTAATTATTTTACAGCCTTTACTTTCATAATAACGAATCATTTCGTCTATTTTCTTTTTATCATAACTCGTAATGCAATCTGATAAGACATTTACTGTATAATTTGCCTTAGTCAAGTTATAACAAGTTGACTTAACACAAGCAATCGCATCAGCTCCTGTTATGTAGAATTCATCTACTCCATTTTTATTAATAAAGTCTGCGAACTCCTCACTACTTAATGCGTTTCCTTTGTATTTTGTGAAAACATTTTTTGATACTATTTTCAAATCCGGAACTAATTCAGCCCCATGTGTATTAGGTTTAAAAGTCCTTGTACCGTCTGATAAATTTTCATGTCTTATATAAACAACATAAACACCATTATCAACAGCCCAATCTATGGCTCTATTTATATTGTCAATTATTCCCTTATAATTCTTTGTTATATCATTTTGAATGTCAATTACTACTAATGCCCTTTTCATTTTTCTTACTTTTTATGTCCGTGTCTGACGATTTATGTTTCTAGCGATATAGTTAGTGAATGCAAGAAAGTTTCTTGTATATTATTTCCCATCTTTACTAGTTATGCTTTTTAGTCTATTCTCAACTTTAGGTATAAGCTCCCTTCAATAAGTACAAAGATACAAAATTGTTGTATTAAAACCTGGTACGAACTCATTATTTTTCCAATAAAGTTTTCTTAGTCCATAATGATGAAAGTAAAAAATATAAAAATGGATTATGAGACGCTAATATATATGGAAAAACACCGGGGAGGTGAAAATTTCACCTCCCCGTAGATATATCATTGATAATAAGATCATTATAATGATTTCACGCTCAGGGAGGTGAAATTAAAAAATAAAAAGTTTTTTATATGGAGAGTCTTTATTTTACATCCTTCACTTTAATCTTAGTCCTCTTATTAGACATTATTTCATTGCTGGCACTCCTTGCATCAAAATCTACCGGTGTCTTAGTAAAGTCAGGTATATTATATGAATACACAGATTCATCATAATACTCCCATGGATTCTCCTGCGGCAGTAAAAATGGCTTTGTAACGTTACCATTATCATCTATGCTTGCTAGATAAAGTCGTGTATACAGTCCATCCCCCCTACGACTACTAAAGACAAACCAATGAGAGTTCACATTCCAATTATGGAAGCTTTCCGTATTATTACTGTTAACCTCTCTTATTGGCCCTATTTTCCCAGTCTTAAGATTAAGAATCCAAAGATCAGCTTCTCTATGCCAAATAGGGAAACAGCCATAATCAGACATAGTAAACATTATGTACTTACCATCATAAGAAGGACGAGGGAAAGCAATACTTTTACCCATCGCAGCAGCATTAACAATAGTATCAACCTTATTTCCGAATGTCCCTTTTTCAGGATCGAAAGTTATTTTGCATAGATTATACTTTATTTTCTTGTAATTATCAGGTATAATTTGAGCTTGTGATGAACAAAAATAAAGAGTATGACCATCTGGAGAAAATGCCGGATAAGTTTCGAAATGGTCTTTTGTCGCCAACAATGGAGATATCAAGACCTCATTTGTAGCCACTTTATATACCATAAGATCTGAAGCCTGATCGAAGACCTCTATGCGCTCATTCTTAACGCAATGGAAAGACTGATGAGTCTTATTGGTTGAATATGCACAATACTTGCCGGATGGATGCCAATAAGGATATACACAGGAGCCCAATCCGCGTACTGTATCTATCTTTGTATTCAACCATGTGCGCTTACCGTTCACCTGCACAAGAGTAGCACCATTAGCTCCACGCACATGAACTGTGAATTCCTTCGGGTCTGTGCGATTAGATGTGTGACAGTTGAGACAAGCGCCAGGTACTGCTGTATTCTCCAATATTGCAGATTCATCATAGTTGGACAAATTACGCTGATATATGCCCATCTTGCTATACACCTCATACCCAGGAGCTATCTTACGGTATGTCAGTCCGTACTCATCAATAGCATAAGGACTTATTGACATTGTAAAATCTTTGTACTGAATCCACTTACCATTCTTTTCCACACAAACAGTAAAAGTGAGCTTGCCGCCTTTATTCTGTTCTGTCAACTTGTGCCATTCATCAATATCAAATTTGGCAAAATCTCCATTAGAATGAATTTCTCCTGCTTTAGAACCTTTCACTGCTACATCCATACATTCGATATGACCATCCGCATAATTAAAATTCAAAGGTGCTATATCCACTGGTACAGTAACTCCTGTATAGTCAGGATATATCTTTGGCAACAAACCAACTTTCTTTGCATTCTCAGGCATTGATGTACAAGAAACTATCAATACTACATATGAGATAAACGCAATATATATTTTATTCATAATCACTTATTCTTTTTCAATAAATAATAACTCCAATAAGTATGACCAAAATGTCCTTGGGTCAAAGAGGGATCATTAGGATTACTAATATATGCACGTGCAAAATCAGTAACGTCATTGGCTACTTCATTTGAAATCCCCCAAGGTATTCCATTAAAATCTTTATGACTTTGTGTCCATATATATACCAATGCCTCCTGATAACTGCGTGGAATATGGTCGAAATCTGTATATTTACCTAAAGGATAAAACTGAAGGAATTTCTGAAGATCGCGGTTCAATAGTTCACAACCCATCAAATACTCAAAAGCCATTTTATTCTTAAGATTCCGCGCGAATAACAATCCAAGCATCTGGTCCATTTCAGTATCACTATACAAAAAGTCTTTTGTATATCTATATCTACGCAACTTACCATATACTGGATCTGAGTTGATTTTCTTTTCATTATATAGATAAGTCATCATATTATTTGCCCAACCTTTATAGAAAAGAGACTTCTGTAATATACGCAGATATTTTGCAGCCACAGCATACTGGCCATTGATCAGATTGGTTTCAGCTAATCGTTTTGTACATCTTCCACTCTTGCGGAAATTCGGTATAGCCTCTTGTGCCTCAAACATAAACCGTTGAGCAGTGTTTATCATACCCAAACGATAGAAAGCCTCACTTGTACAAAGAGGAGAAGTAAAATCTCTCTGAAATGAAGGCAGTAAACCCTCTGCGCCATTCTGATAGAAATCAAACATTCTATCCCCTATTACGTCTTTTTCAGCAAGTGCAAGATTAACGCTGGCCACACCCATAGGGGTACTTGGCTGATGCCTCTCAGCCTTACTTATGATCTTGTCCCACTGTTCATAACGAACAAGATAGTCGTAATCAATAAGTTCATACTTTAATGGATTGAATCCTATTCGTAAACCGAAGAATCCCAATAATACTGTTACAGTAATGCACACGGCTACCCTCGATGTTTTGTGTCTTTCTGAATGTGGCAATAAGCTCACAAGTAAAGGAAAAATAATCAAAACAATCATCGTCACAATCTGCATATCAGGAATTGTCACCGGAAATCTATAATAATTGATACCACCAAAAATACGGAACATAGGATACTGTATTAAAGTGGATACGAATAACATCCAAGCCAACGTATAAACCACTGTACAAAATGAATATCCAACGGCACTAATTTTTAATCTTTCACTTTTTATAATATTAATAATTGCAAAAACGACAAAGATTAAGACAGTAGAGCCAAACAGCCAATAAAAAGATGGAATAATTAATAGCAAATAAATCAAACCATATATTTTATGATCCTCCAACTTTATATATCCCCAACAAGTAATAAGGGATACTAAACATGCTAATGCAAAGGAAAGCAATACATTCTCATCGCCCATATATATCCAAAGCAATAAAGCAGGAATAAAGCTAGCAGCATAATATTCATCAGCAGCACCTTCATGTTTTGCTATTATCCATGACATTCGTTGTATAAGGACAAATATGATGGCAAGGATACAAGCACCAATACACGTTATGTAATAGAACTGTGTAAGGAATTCAGCAATATAATCTGCCAATCCTCCAGGCACTACAATACATTCCATAAAATAGTTACCACCAAATAAAAATAATTGAAATTGTTCTTGATATGAAAGGTAACAAGGATATAAAACGTCCCAAAATATAAATACAGCCACTCCAAAAAAGACTGACAATATATTTTTCCAATATTTGCTAATAAATGTTTTCATTAAGTATTGTTATTAAATCGCCTCGTCTGCAAAGATAAGCAAACGAGGCGATATATCAAAAGTAATCTAAAGATTATTGCTTCTTAAAATTCCAGAACCATGCAGCTCCCGAATCGCCAGCTCCTGGTTCAGGAGCACAAAGACGTAAAGAATTACCATCTGCCTTTAATATCTGATAAACATATTGGCGTGCATTTCCTTTATTAGGCTGTACACCTAATAATGGAATTGTGCCAGAGAAAGTCAATGTACCGATATCCCAACCAGCCTTTACTACATTTTCAGCTGCAACTACAGAACCGCTTTCTCCACGGCTGGTAGTTACGCCAGTCAGACTCAACGTAAACCACCCATTAGAGCCATCCTGAGGAAGGTTTTTACCTATAGCCTGTTCATCTATTCCAGATGCTTTAACGACCCACCAACCAGGACCTGTATTTTCAAGGTATCCACCATTTCCCCAAACGCCATCAGAGGCTGTAGTGTCCCAAGACCATTTAGTTGTACCCAAATCATCTCCAAATAATTTATAATAAATACTTGGAAGATCTGTATAATTTGTAACTGTTATTGATTTTGATGACGATTTAACAACTGTACCATCAGGGTTAATTGCCTCAACATAAAAACTTAGGGCAGTATTAGGTGGAACAACTTGTACGACAGGTGCTGTACCTTCGCTTAGGAGCTTTTGGGTATTTGAATCAAATACTTTTATATAACGAGCAGGACTCGTTACAAAAGTTATATTATTATTTCCCGCACTCTTAGGCTTCAATTGCAATTCACTTGTAAGTTCATCTGCAGTAACATTGGAACCTGGTCCATTATTGTCACTTATTGGATCACATGCTACAAAAAGCAATGCCAATAGTGGAGTCGCAAATATTATTTTTTTCATATTTAATAGTCTTTTAATATTAAACCTTCTGTACAATTTACTTCCAACCATTATAATCACTACTAGCATCTGTAAAACCTGCATTCTGAGAAAGCGTTCCATAGCTTAATGAAATTTGATTCTCTGGAATTTTTTGGAATCCGGCTGTAGCATTATACCTAGCAGCATATCCACCATTATGAGGAGTGTTTTTATCATCTGCTCCACCAAAATAGACAGGTTGGTTGGTTTGCTTTTCTAGAGCTGCTGCTGCTATATGCCATCTACGAATATCATTCCAACGAGTTCCTTCAAAAGCAAGTTCCCATCTACGCTCATTTTGCAAAGCAGATAATGAATATGATGAAATAGGATCTAATCCTGCTCGTGCTCTAACTTTATTAATACCGCTAACATTCTCTTCCAACTCAGATTGCATTAGTAAAGCATCGGCAAACCTAAGAAGTACAATGTCATGTATATTGCCGGTCTGCATAGGATTATTATTAATCCAGTTATCTACGCCATACATTGAAAGCTCAAATACAGGAAGATATGGATTTTTGTCAAGATCATAACCCTTCAAGCCACCAGGATTCTTGCAAGAAATTGGACTTTGCTTTTTATCAAAATAATCTGTTTCTTGAACAAAATCAGCCCAACTAGCTGCTCCTTTTTTATATGCTGGCATATCGCTCGTTTTCTCTATTGATGCTTTAAGGCGGATATCTTTACCATTAGGATCTGCAGAATGCCAGTCATTAACCAAGTTTGGTGCTACCGGGCCTGCGCCCCATCCTTGACCAAAAGGAAAAGTATTTGCATAATCCTGACCACCACGAACTCCAAAATGTAACGCATAACCATTTCCATAACCAATAGTAGTACTCCAAGAGGCTAGTTTATTAAACTTTATAGCGAACATAGATTCAGGATTGACAGCTTTATCATTTTCAACCCATTTTAAACCTTGACCCTTTGTATAAGGATAATCTTCGACAGTACACTTATTTGTATACGCCCATAGATTTCGATAATCAGGAACTAGGCTATAACCTGAACTATTAACACAATCATCTATGCATTTTATAACATCTTCTTTTTTAAGAGTTGTCCCATTAGGTAAAGTAACAGAAGTCAGTGGAGTATAAGTTGTGCTCGTCAAGCCCGAAAGTTCTTCTCCATTGCAATAGAATCCTGTATAGAACAACCATGCGCGACATAACATAGCTTCTGCACAATATTTATCAACATGACCATCACTATGTTTTACAGCAGGCATTGTTGTAGAAGCCTCATAAAGATCTTGTAAAATCTGTCCCCAAATAACAGCTGCTGCTGGAGGAGTTGGATCACTTGGAACGACAGGAGTTGTTACCAAAGGAACGCGTCCATACATAGATGCCAATTCATAATAATAAAAAGCTCTCATAAATTTAGCTTCCCCTAAAGTTTGAGCTTTAATTGTTGGGTCCATATTGACATTACCAAGAGCTTCAATTAAAGTATTAGCCCGGTTGATTCCTTGATAACGTGCTTTCCAGAAATCTTCAGTCATATTTGCCTGGTAATTACACATAAGGTCAATTGCCTGCATCAACTTATCATTTGCACCGCCTCCACCTAAGTTATCATCACTTGCTAACATAGATAAATAATAAAATGATTTTTGAGGAAAAGCATTTACTGCATTCAAATTTTCATATATCCCGGCAAGCGCTTGATTTGCATCATTAGAATTCACAGGGAAGTTCGTGGTATCCTTCTCCGTCAAACTTAGAGAATCCAAATCACACGAAACGAATCCGGTTATTACAGCTAAAGCTGCACCTATTAAATATATTTTTTTCATTGTGCGTTTTTTTAGAATTTAACATTAACACCGAACATATAAGTACGAGGTTGTGGATAGTTACCAACATCTACCCCTGTGACCCATGGTTCATTACCATTAAGAGCCATTCCGTTTTCAGGATCCATTCCTTTATAACCTGTAATAGTAAATAGATTCTGCGCAGCAAAGTATATACGTAATTGCCCAAACGGACAATCTTTCCAAATATTTTTTATATCATATCCTATTGTTAAATTCTGAAGACGTACATAGTCTGCGTTCTCAATATAGATATCAGATACATTTTGCCAGTTAGCACCGCTATTACCTGGAGCAAGCAATGGATACTTATCCGAGGTACCTTCTCCATGCCAATAGTCATAAACTTCTGTGGTATAATTTTCTGTAAGTCCATCAGTGAATTTACGCCATGAACGTGCTACTTTTTGTCCAAATGCTCCATATGCTGTAGCTGAAATATCAAAACCCTTATAAGCTGCATTAAGAGATAATCCCATCGTAACCTTTGGATGAGGACTACCAATATCTGTTTTATCTGCCGAATTGACAACACCATCGCCATTAGTATCTACGAACTTAAGATCGCCAGGTTTAATAGTATTTCCTTGCAATGAATTTATATTTTTTCCACCACAATTTTTATTAAGATATGCCTGAACATCATCAACATTTTGCATAACTCCTTCTGTCTTGTAACCATAGAAACAACCTATTGGATGGCCTTCCCACATACGTGAAAGAAATCCTATACCTTGAGCTAGTAAATCACTTCCTCCTTCTATAAAATTACTACCTGCATTTACTTGAGTAACTTCATTTTTATTATATGCCATATTCCAATTAACGCCATAAGTAAAGCCTTTACCAATTTTATCCTTCCAATTAAGAGCAAGTTCTATACCAGTATTTTTTACGGTTCCTGCATTTTTATACATAGAACTAAATCCTGTTATTGCATTAGTTTGAACTGCTATCAACAGATCCTTTGTCTTTTTATTATACCAATCAAAGGTTAGACCAAGTCTTCCATCAAGAAATCTTGCATCAAGACCTAAGTCAAGTTGTTCTGAAGTCTCCCATTTAAGATCAGGATTAGACAAGCGGTTAGGATAACCTCCGGTTGTACCGCCATCTTTCTCATTATTAAAAGAATATAAACCAAAATCGCCAAAGTCAAAACCAGCTCTCCACTGTGAATTAGGAATATTATCATTACCATTTTGTCCCCAACCAGCACGAATTTTCAAAAAAGACAACCAGTTTGAAGTACCTTTCAAGAATTTTTCATTTGAGACAACCCATCCTGCTGAAACAGATGGGAAATAGCCCCATTGGTGACCACTCGCAAATTTAGATGAACCATCTGCACGTATTATTGCAGTAAGCATATATGTCTCGTTATAATCGTAATTTAAACGTCCAAAGTAAGACATTTTGCTTCCAAAATCTGCAGGATAACCATCAACCAAAGCTGATGCTGTTCTTTTTGTATTATGCAAATATGCATGTTCAAAATCACTAAAGGTATTATTATATCCTGTAGCATTTACAGACTCTCCATAATCTGGTCTGGACTTTGAATATTCTGTACCGCCTAATAAATCAAAGTGATTATTAGAAACTGCAAATTTATAATTGATTGTATTTGTAAGATTCCAACTCCATCCTAAAGATACGTTATCTATCGTTTTATCTGTTGCATTACTATCTCCTTGATCATTCAATTTATAAACAGGTAAAAAACAACGATAAGAACTTGAATATTGTTTATAACCAATTTGTCCTCTATAAACAAGGTTCTTAATTGGTTGAATTTCCATATAACCTATAGCACTCAAATTAAAGTTTTTACTTTTGTTATTGCCAGACTGAGTATAAACCATATTTGCTATAGGATTACTAGAATAGGAATTAAATCCGAACCAACCAGAAGACAATAAATCTTTATTACCGAAATAAGCTCCATCGCTATTGTATTCTGGTATACAAGGATTTGCGCGGAGCATATTAGAAAGATTATTCGCATATTGGTTTCCGATCTGAATACCTTGATTTTGTTTATGTTGATAATATACATTTTCGCCAAACTTGATTACGTCAAGATTACCTGATCGATAAATCACATGCTCTGAGTTCAAGCGGAAAGTTAAACGTCTATAGTCTGATTTAACAGGACCGCCAAACACCCCATCTTGATATTGATAGCCAATACCTGTAGAAAACTTTGAGAAATCATTGCCTCCTGTTATATTTATTGCATGATCTGTTACTACAGCATTTTTATTGCGGATTGCGTCAACCCAATTTGTTCCTGAATTTGTTCCGTTTTTATACGCTGCCAATAAATCAGGACTCATAAAAGTAGACCAGTCATAAGCCTGTTTAGCACTGTTGAATGCAACTTGATCCATAACTTCCATATATTGCTTTGCATTAAGCATCTGTGGCGTTTTGTAGACATTCTGCCAACCTATATTTCCATCATATGAAACCTGTGTCTTTCCAACTTTTCCTTGTTTTGTCGTAATAAGAATTACACCATTTGCCGCAGCGGAACCATATATTGCGCAAGACGCTGCATCCTTCAACACATCAATACGTTCAATATCCGCAGGATTTAGCGAATTGATATCACCTCCAGAAACTCCATCAATTACATAAATAGGAGCTGTTGCACCGTTAGTACCTGCACCACGAATACTAATTTTATATCCATCACCAGGCTGTCCTGATATTGCTTGAATATTAACGCCAGGAGATTGACTTTGCAAAGCTCCAAGTACCTGAGTCGTGTTTAGTTTCTGTATATCCTCACCTTTTACTTCAACAGTAGCACCAGTAACAAGCTTTTTTTTCTGGACACCATAACCAACAACAACAACTTCATCAAGAGACTTACTGTCCTCTTTCATCAAGACCTTTATTGTAGAATTATTACCTACAACTACCTGCTGCGTTTTGTAACCAACGTAAGACACAACAAGAGTTGCACCTGGTTTTACATTAAGAGAAAAATTTCCATCAAGATCTGTGACGGTACCGTTACTTGTTCCTTTTTCCATAATACTGGCACCGATAACAGGTCCGGATGCATCAACGACTGCGCCTTGTATCTTTTTGGACTGCTGAACCGCTGCTTCAGAGACATTAGATGAAACAGCAAACGTCTGTGAAGGGTAAGCCAGACCCAGAGCAGAACAAGCACCCATCATTAGCACTGTTTTTCTTAAATTTAAGTTCATACTTTAGTATTTTTTTAGGTTAATGTTTAAACATTTTGATTTAAATGATGAGAAGCTGGCATATAGCCAACT
>Ga0172378_10007051_pt1 | contig 10460 bp, 9 predicted proteins | sample GrowelOW332metaG_FD_119755 | JGI IMG/M metagenome (GOLD analysis project Ga0172378, IMG submission 119755) | Groundwater microbial communities from an aquifer near a municipal landfill in Southern Ontario, Canada - Pumphouse #3_1 metaG | ecosystem: Environmental > Aquatic > Deep subsurface >... | reverse complement strand
GAAGATTGAACTTCTCCTATATGTGCTTTTCTTAAAAAGAACATACATAATCTTGATTGTCCTATGCCTCCACCAATAGTTAATGGAAGTTTATCTTCTAATATAGCTTTTTGAAAGTCCAATTTTTTTCTATCTTCACAATCAGCTTCTTTAAGTTGTCTATCTATGCTGTTAGAATCAACTCTTATGCCCATACTAGATAGTTCTAAAGCAATATCAAGTATTGGGTAGTATACCAGGATGTCTCCATTAAGACTCCAATCATCGTAATCAGGGGCACGTCCGTCGTGAGGCCTTCCATCTTTAAGTTTTCCACCAATTTGTAGTAAACCCACCGCACCCTTTTCTTTAGTGATTAAATACTCGCGTTCTTTTCTAGATTTATCTGGATACATCGCTTCAAGTTCCAAGGTTGTAATAAAGAATATGTTGTCAGGCATTATTTCCTTTATGTATTTATATTTGATAGCAAGAAACTTTTCAGTGATATTAAGAACTTGATAGATTTTAGTTATGCTTGCTTTTAAATAATTCAACGTTCGCTCTTCTCGTTTGATGATTTTTTCCCAATCCCACTGATCAACATAGATTGAATGAATGTTGTCGGTTATTTCATCTTTTCTTATGGCGTTCATGTCCGTGTATAAACCTTCGCCTTGCTCAAAGCCATAGCGGCCTAGCGCGTAGCGTTTCCATTTAGCGAGAGATTGTACTATTTCAGCCTTGCTGTTGTTTCTATCCGTCACAGTGAAAGATACAGGCTCCTCTACTCCGTTTAAATTGTCATTCATTCCCGTTTCAGGATCAACAAACAGCGGTGCAGTAACTCTTACTAAATTTAACGCGTCTGCCAATTCATTTTGGAAAAAATTCTTCAAAATCATGATAGCTTTTTGTGTATCGTGTAAGTTTAGGTTGGACTGATACGTGTCCAACATGTTAACTTTACTCATTTAATTTTTCCTATTCCTTTTAATACATAATATGTTATCACAAATCGAGATTGAATATTGTTAATAGGACTAATTTGTTAATACGCGTTATTATCTTCTATTTTTATTAATTCCTTTGACTTATGTCTATAAACTTGGTAGAGTGTAATTATCAACGATTAAACACTTGCTTAATCGTTTATGTTCTACAAGGAGGACTTCTTATGAAAAATGTAGAAAATAAAGAGTTGCACGGCATTGGAGACAACGTTGAGGAACTAAGGGAAATTATCCCAGACGAAGCTTTTTCAATTGAGGCTTCTAATTTATACGCATTACTTGGCGACAGCACCAGGCTTAGAATCTTATATCTTTTAAGAGGAAGAGAATTATGTGTTCTCAATATATCAAAAGTAATAAATATGAGTTCTCCCGCCATATCACATCATTTAAGAATATTAAAACAAACTCACGTCATAAAAAGTAGAAGAATCGGCAAAATGGTTCACTATTCAATCGCGGATAGTGAAGAAGGCTGCCTAGTGACTAAACTACTCGCTGCAACTTTTGACACTAAGGAAAAAGCTTATGAAAAACACTTATAAAATGAATGATATCGACTGTGCAAGTTGTGCAGCCAAAATAGAGGAAAAATTAAACTCAGACGACAAAATAATAACAGCAAACGTTTCGTTTCCCGTGAGAAAAATCTACGTAACTTCTAAAATTGAATTGAGCATTGATTATTTGCAAGCTCTTATACAAGGTGTAGAAAACGGAGTAACAATTGAACCTATTAATGACGACCACCCCTATGATGCGACCCCGCTAATTCATTCAAATTTAGATGATTGTGAATTTTGTGAAGTTGGTAGTTTAAAAAGCAAAGAAAAAGAAATTACTCACAGTTTTTTACATAAAAAGGATATTTACATTTCTCTCCTTGGTCTAGCGATTGGCGTTACAGCATTTTTCGTCAGCAAAGAGCACTTTTATATTGGACTTGTATTATATGTAATTTCGTACTTATTACTCGGTTATAAAGTTTTAACAAAAGCGGTAGTAAATATTTCGCACGGCGGATTCTTAGATGAAAATTTCTTGATGGCAATTGCAACCATCGGAGCGTTCGGCGTTCAACAATTTGAAGAAGCTGTTGCAGTAATGCTATTTTATAGAATAGGTGAAACTTTTGAAGATTATGCTGTATCTAAAAGTAGACGTTCTATCATGGATGCCGTTGATATGAGACCGAAAGTTGTAACTTTAGTAGATGAGAGTGGAAACCAAAAAATGATTCCTGCCAGTAAAGCAAAAATCGGACAACATATAATAATTAAAGTCGGAGATCGAATACCTTTAGATGGTAAAATCTTAGATGGAAATACGTATCTTGATACATCACCTATCACCGGAGAAAACATTCCTGTTAGTGCTAAACCCGGAGATAAGATTCTTTCTGGCAGTTTAAATACCAGTGGTGTAATCACTATGGAGATTGAAAAGAAACTCAAAGACTCTATGGTGACAAGTATCTTAAACTCCGTTGAAGAAGCATCTGCAAACAAACCTAAAATTGAGAAGTTCATTTCTAAATTCTCTAAACGTTACACTCCAGTAGTAGTTGTCGTTGCACTGCTCACAGCAATCATCCCCTCTCTTATAACGGGCGAATGGTCAAAATGGATTTATATAGCATTAACCTTTTTGGTTATTAGTTGCCCCTGTGCGCTGGTTCTCTCAGTTCCCCTAGCCTATTTCTCGGGTATAGGGACAGCCTCCAAAAATGGTGTTTTATTCAAAGGAGGAATATCATTAGAGGCCTTAACAAAGGTTAAAACCATTGTTATGGATAAAACCGGAACAATTACCAAAGGCAACTTTGAAGTTAAGAAAATCACTATTTACGATTCTGATTTAACAAAAGAAGATATTCTTTCTATAGCAGGATCTCTAGAGATGAATTCCAGCCACCCTATCGCGAGAAGTATAATGGAAGAAATACATCGAAAAGGTATTCACACAGAAATGGTGACGAATATCAAGGAAGAATTTGGACAGGGAATTGCCGGTGAAATATCCCATAAACACTACATATTAGGAAATTCAGCCTTAATGGAACACAATCACATTTCTATTCAAAACGCTGAAAAAGATACTGGAACAACAATTTACTTGGCAAACGAGACGCATTTAAAGGGCTCAATCACGATTTCAGACACTGTAAAAGATGATGCGAAAGAATCCATAGAAGCTATGAATAAAGCCGGCTTTAATACGGTTATGTTGACCGGCGATTCATTACCATCTGCTCTCGAAGTTCAAACCCAAACAGGCGTGAAACAAGTGCATGCAAAATTGCTGCCCGCGGAAAAATTGCTCAAGTTACAAGAATTGAGAAAAGATGGTGCAGTTATGTTTATTGGCGATGGAATCAACGATGCTCCCGTGCTTGCAAACGCTGATTGTGGAGCAGCTATGGGCAGTGGTGCAGATGCTGCTATTGAAGCTGCCGACATTGTCTTTATGAATTCGAAATTATCGTCAATTATGTCAACAATTGGTTTGAGCAAGAGGACAAATATTATCGCCAGAGAGAATGTTATATTTGCAATTTTGATAAAAGTTTCCATATTAGCTTTAGGATTATTCGGCTTTGCCAATATGTGGTGGGCAGTGTTCGCTGATACTGGAGTTGCTATATTATGTTTATTAAATTCCATACGTTTGCTGGGATATCATATGAAGTAAAAAAGCAAATTTAAAAGTACCAAAAAGATTTCCTTGGTACTTTTTTAAATGATTTTTTTCCTGTTATATCAAATTATTAAAGATGCAAATACACCAAAAGCCGCAAGACCAAAAGCCATCACAGAAGCATAAAAAAGTACTAGTTCTCTACTCGATGGCTCGCTATATTTTTCGGTAGAAATATCCTCTAATTTTTCTGTATAATTTATGTTTTTTTGGGACATTTGTGTCCCAAATTTTGTGTATACTTCTACAGGTGCTCCTTCCGGATTTATAGTCGTTTTTGTAACGTTATCTCCATCCGTTATTTCGACTCTAAAATAACCTTTGCTACTCTTATATAATTCTATTGAATCGTCAAAATCTATATCCGTCATAAAACGCAAACTTTTGTAATCACTAGAAAAAGTCTTCGCATTAATTGTTAGATTTGTATCGAAATTCAATTCAACACATTCGTAAGAATAACTATATATTTTTTCTTCCAAACTATCGGTATTTTCATCATTTACAAACTTCAAATATGAATAAGTCATGTACTTTTCACTTTTCTCTACATACCTTGTGTAACTCGTAAATGATCCAATTTCGCTATTTTCAGCTATCTCATCTGACTCATAATATCCATCAACAATAGCTGCGCGAGAAATATACGAAGCCTCTATTTCTTCCGTTTCATCCCCTTCTCCCGTGGTTCCAGTTATTGTATATGTTTCTTCATATGCGTCGATATCATCCGTATCTTCATTTAGCTTCTTTACTTGATTATATGTATCTTCTTTTTCTTTCTCAGCAACCATTTCAAAATCGCCATATGTATTTCCGCAACTAGTAAGTACTAAAAGAGCGCCTATTGTTATTGATAGAATTAGATTCTTTTTCATTGTGGTCTCCCTCCTTTTTTCCAGTCATTTTTTGTATGGAATGTGAACTTGCTATAAACGTTAGAAATAATCTATTCAATAGTAAAATCATATTCAACAAACTCAGAGTATTTTTCACCTTTTTTAAGGATATCCTTCTTGTCCTTTATAAAATTAGAATTACAGGCGTTAGGAAAATGTTGCATTTCGAGACAACATCCTAAATATCTACTCAGTGGTTTGCCTGTATTTACAACAACTTCGTCGGGATAACATGTTGTATATAGAACCATGCACTCGTAACTGGACACTATTTTTAAGCAACGGCCTGACATCTTGTCCAGTAAAAACGTCGATAGGCTTCCACGACCTGTATCATTCAACACAAAGGGATTATCGTATCCCCTCGCATATTCTTGGCATTCTTTAGCTTCTATATATTTACCAATACTATGGGGTGTCATAAAGTCATAGTTTTCATCAACATCAAAAATCCCTGTAGCTAGTACATTTTTATCAACTTTTCCATATTTAGATGCATTTATGTAAAGCATTTCGTCCAAAATATCTCTTTTACAGTTACCAGCTAAGTTGAAGTATGCATGAGTAGTGAAATTGCACAAGGTATCTTTATCGCTGATAGCTTCGTGAATAATCAACAATTTATTTTCGTTTTTATATTGTTTATAAGTTATTGTTGCTTTTAATTCGCCTGGATATCCGCCTTCTCCATCCGGAGAGAGGTATTTGAATATTAGAGAGTTAAACATATCATCTTCTTTAAATTCAACACTAAACACCTTAAAAGCAAAGCCTTCAACTCCGCCGTGGAGGGCGTGTTTGTTTGTTTTCCTTTTTTCTATCGAATATCTCTTTCCATTTAGATTGAATTCCCCATTTTCAATCCTTCCCGCAGTTCTTCCTGTAGGCTTGCCAAAATAGCAATAAGAATAGTTGTAATCGTCGATATCCAATGGATGCACAAGTACTGATTCCTGCTTTCCAAATTTATCAGGAACAATAATATCTACAAGCCCTGCGCCAATTGGAGAGTATACGACTGTCATTCCTTTGTTGTTTTTTATTGAGTATGTTTTTTCCATGTTTTTCACCTGCTCATATTATTATACTACATGCAATTTGCTAAGATGCAATTTGAGTATATAAAAAGGCAGTTATACCTGCCTTATCATATGAACAATTTGTTTGAAATTTATTTTTCGGTTTTCGGATTATTTAAGAAGTGTTCAAGCTTGTAAATGCCTTTGTCTTCTCCAAAGGCAAATATGTGATCGCTCGGATGTATGACATATTCCCCACTAGGCATGAATGACTTCTCGTCCCTTTTGATGAGAATAATATTAACCCCAAATCTTGTAGGAGCATTTAGCGTTACTAAATCGATGGTCCTAGCATTGTCTTGAATAACAAGTTCAAATACTTTATATCCACCAGATATGTTGTAATAATCCATCACAGAATCTGATGACACTTTAATTGCTAATGTTTGCGAAGCGATATCAAAAGGATAAATAACATTATCTACACCAATTTTCATCAGTAATTCTTCATAAACAGAATCATCGATTCTACAAGTTATCTTCTTAACTCCAACTTTTTTCAAAGCGACGGCTGTTAAGATAGTTGTAGCAATATTAGCTTGTGTATCTTGCCCAAAAGCTATGATAGCGTTGTCGGCATTAGTAACACCAACTTCCTCTAACACTTCAGACTTAGTTGAATCACAAACGACCGCGTTTGATATTATATCTCCAACTTTTACAACGTTGTTCTTGTCTTTATCTATAGCTATTAAATCTACATCTCTAAAAGATAAGTTTTTAACTAAACCTATACCGAAGCGACCAAGACCAATTACAACAATAGTTTTTCTCATAAGATTACCTCCGTTACTACTTTCTTTTATTTAAACTAGCCAATCATAATATCTGTTGATAAGTATTCAACAGGTCTTTTAGCCGGCTTATTAAGACTTGGGTTCCAGATATTCAATATTGAAACTGGCCCAATACGACCAAAATACATTAAGAAACATATGACGATTTTACTTAAGGGATGCAAGTCTGCTGTAATTCCCTTTGATAGACCAACTGTACCAAACGCTGAGAAACATTCAAACATCACTTGATCAAATCTAAATGCTGCTCCCTCTCTTATAAGAATAATTGTTCCGCCTAAGAATATGCCAATTATTGCTGCGGTTACCAATAGGAAAGCTTTATACTTAACATCTCTAGTTATTTCCCTTTTGAATATAATTGTTTTCTTGCCTCGAGCGTAAGATATAAACGCCATAATGATCACAAAGACTGTTGTTGTCTTGATACCACCCGCAGTTGATAAGGGTGATCCGCCAATAAACATAAGCACTAATGATACCAAGGTTGTGGCAGGATTAAGCGTAGTTCCAACATCAAAGGTTGAAAACCCTGCCGTTCTTAGATTAACCGCGTAAAATACTGACTGCATCCAAGAAATATTATCCCTCTGTAACGCTTTTACTAAAAATATAGAAAGCAACAACAAAGAAGTATTCATTATTAGAACCACTTTGGTTTGAATAGAAAAACGTCTCCATCTGTGCTTTTGTACAACTTCATGGGTAACCATAAATCCTACTCCACCCGCCAAAATCAGTAAGCACGTAGAAAAATTTAATAAGAAGTTATCTCTATATATAAATAGACTTGAATCACCAATGATATCAAATCCAGCATTGTTAAATGAAGAAATTGAGTGGAAAGCTGAAATGCCTAACGCCTCCCAAAAAGGATAGTCATTTGAAAACACAAACATATTCATAACCGTGCCTAAAACCTCAAAAATAATTGTTATCACGATTATATAACGAATGATAGACTGCAATTGCTTGAATGAGGATTGATTTAAAGCGTCTCTCATGACTTTTTTCGAAGAAAAGTTAATTCTACGTCCAAGTGATAAAAAGAAGAAAGAAACTATCGTAACAAGCCCTAAACCGCCAATTTGGATGAGCAGCGCTAAAACTATCTTGCCAAACACTGAAAGTGTAATGCTTAGATTTGGAATTGTTGTCAGTCCCGTAACACAAACCGCAGATGTTGAAATGAATAGAGAATCAACAAATCCTAGTTGATCGCTTGAATTTTGTACGGATATTGGTAGTAACAAAAGGATTGTACCAACCAGAATGACTAGCGCAAATGATAGAAAGATTATAGTCAATGGCGAAGTGTTCTTTTTCATTTTCATGAGAGAGTCTTCGTAATCTTTACGTAATTTATCCATTATTTATGTCTAACATTGAGATATTCTAACACAACAAATATATTTTGCAACCATCTATATATTTGCACACTAACACATACAGTGGTAAACCCAATGTATAAACATTATAAACTTTTATAATTTTAGATACTATAAGATAATTTTATCGCTCAAATGCATCTATAATGATGATTGCTTAAAGTTTATGTTTATTATCTTCAATATTTTTCCTATAATTAGGGTTAGGAATAGATTTACACGAGGGGGTAAAATACATGCCAAATATAGTTTTGATAGGTGGGGGTTCGTCTTCAGGGAAGACATTTATCACCAAGGGTGCACTAAAAGCGATTAATTCTGAAGATATTGCTTACATAAGTTTTGATGATTACTACAGAGATATATCTGATTTATCAATAGAGGAAAGAAAGAAAGAAAATTTCGATCATCCGAACGCTTTTGATTGGAACCTGCTATTAAAACATATTTCCGCTTTAAAACAAGGTAAAAGCATCAAAAAGCCCATATATGACTTCAACATACTGACGAGATCTGATAAAACTGAGATTGTTCATCCGAAAAAAGTTATAATTTTTGAAGGAATCATGGCATTAGAAAATTCTAAAATAAGAAAACTTGCCGATCTCAAGATATTCGTGGACGCATCTCCTGAACGACGTTTCTTGCGTCGTTTGATTCGAGATCACTCCGAGCGTACTAATAGACCTTATGAATTCATCATAAATCAATACTTTAGCACAGTTAAGCCAATGTTTGATTTATATATTAAACCAACTGAAGTATATTCCGACGCAATTATTTATAACGAAGGTACCGTCGCGAGCGAATCCAAAGCAACAAACATATTAACCACTCTTCTCTTATCAGTTTTAAATGAAAAAGAATACCCTAAAGACTAAACTGTCATAAAACAAGGAAAAAGCTCCAACTATAATGGAGCTTTTTTCCTTTATATTTTTTCAGTTATTTTGTCTTGTCTCTACTCTTCTGTGGGGGCGGATACAATATCGCTAAAAATTTCAGCTAAATCCACTCCATTTTCTAGTATATCTGTCTTTTCTTCTTCGCTAAATCCTTTTTCTAAAACAACATCGCCATATGAGAAATCACCGTCAAATGTGATATTAAACTCATCGAAATTAACTATATAATCCTCAACAACTACAGGCGCTTCAGTTGTAGTATCTTTATCCACTTCTTCATATTCACGCACTTCTATATCCACGCCGTCCAAATTCAAATCTAAGGATACATTTTTTATCAAGAAATCCGCTCCTAATTCTACTGTGAAATCAACCTTGTTAGAATTGCTATTGTTTCTTTTTATAGTAGCGTAATCTATAGCGTTTTCACCTTCTAATCCAAGCGCCGAGGATAATTGTGCTCCTACTGTTTCTCCAGTGAGAAAACTCAAAGCATCAATCCAATCTATATTTAGACCAAAGTCAAAAGTATAACCTTCAGTGCTCTCCGAAACTGTTTGAGTTATGAAAGGATTATCATCTTCGCTAGTTAGCATTTCGTATATATTGTTGTAAGCTTCTTCATCAGTTAAATCTAGATTAATGTCTAATATGTCAGTAATATCTTGTTCTTCGGAAGTTTCCTCATCTTCTAATAGACTCAATAAAAGACCAGCTGTGCTTCTCCACCCGCTATAGTTCATATTTAAATAGCCTTTAAAGTCTGTATTCGCTCTTGAAGCAGCATCTTCAGGTGTTTCAACAAATTCTTCGCTATCTGCATGTATGTCGGTGTCGGGAACTTTTCCTTCAACTGTAACGTAAGTTTGATCGCTTACTTCCGCTTTTTCATCTATGTCCATATCAGTAGTTAAATGGCTGGGTTCATAAGATGTTATTTCTCCAGTTTCCTCATCTTCTACCGGTATATCAGCTGCATAATTTATATTCCCTTCTACATCCAAAGTTTCATAAATTTTTACAGGCACTTCTTCATTCGTATCATCTACGTATGTGTTTACGTTGATCCCTGATTTCACACCCATTTCAATATCAACCTTGGAATGATCAAGTTTTGTATCTTCCATTGTTGCATCCAAATTCATGTCTAAATTCGCGGCCATTGCGCTGCTACCAGCGAACATTTTACCAACAATGTCATCGTCCCTATAAGCATCAAGTACTTTAGTGACTATTTTTTGAGTCTCTGTTTTCTCTTCTGTGATAGAAGTGCTTTCCCCAGAAGTATCTGATATAACATCACTTGATACCTCACTACTGGTTTCTTCTGTAGAAGATGTACTTGGTGTACTATCTCCATTTGATATAATTGTAGAAACATCCCCGTTGTCGCACGCACTTAAGGCTGTGCACATAATAGGCAGCATTAGTAATGTCAAATATTTTTGTTTCATAAAGTTAAGCCTCCTTTTTTATTGTGCAAAATGTAATATCTTGCTATATATATTTTACCATATAATTATCTTGTTGCTCGTCTTTCGTAAATTACAAAAGTTTGAAAAATTCAATCGTCTTTCGCTATAATTTATTTGGACTTAAGAGCTATAATTATGTATTATTAATTCACGGGTATATATTTTTTTTGAAAAACCCCTAAATGTATTGACATATCCTTATTAAATCGGTATTCTAACTTATGCTGG
>Ga0172378_10007047_pt1 | contig 10462 bp, 10 predicted proteins | sample GrowelOW332metaG_FD_119755 | JGI IMG/M metagenome (GOLD analysis project Ga0172378, IMG submission 119755) | Groundwater microbial communities from an aquifer near a municipal landfill in Southern Ontario, Canada - Pumphouse #3_1 metaG | ecosystem: Environmental > Aquatic > Deep subsurface >... | reverse complement strand
CCGACAATCGCTGGCATTGAAGCAAAATTCGAATCTAATAACACGGCGTGAGCTACGGCCTTAGTTGCCTCGGCTCCACTTGCCATCGCAATCGCACAATCAGCTTTTTTCATCGCCAATATATCGTTAACTCCATCCCCGGTCATAGCGACAATCTTTTTCTGATTTTTAAATGATTGAATCAATTGTGCTTTTTGTTCAGGAGTGACTCTTCCAAAAACACTGTATTTATCAGCGATGCTATCAACCTCGCTAAGAGATAATCCTTCAAGTGAAACATATTTATCCGCATTAGGTACGCCACATTTTCTAGCGATTTCCGAGACTGTAACCGGGGAATCACCGGATATGACATTTATTTCTACCCCGTTTCTAATAAACCATTCGATTGTTTCTTTAGCTTCTTTTCTAATGTGATCTTCAATAATGAAAATCGATACTGGATCAAATTTCCCCTCAATATCATCATTCTTAATTCCAGAAGAACATTTGGCAAACATTAAAACTCTGTAACCCTTTTGCTGATTGATTTTGATTAAAGCGTTTAAATCATCATCCGCATAATCATATATATATTCTGGAGCCCCTAATACGTAAGTTCCTTTGTTTTCAAATTGTACAGCGGAAAGTTTTCTAGTGGAGGAAAAAGGCAAAATCTTTTTCACAAGATAATCGTGCTTAATGGAAAATTCATTTTGAAGTGCCAAAGAAGTTTGATTAGATGCTTGAAAAGCACCTAAAAAGTTGGGTAGAATTTCTTCGATATTCACTTTGGATTTTATTTTAATTGTTTTATCAACTGTCATCGTTCCATCGGTTAAAGTTCCAGTTTTATCTAGACAAAGACAGTTAACTCTTGCCAATCTTTCAATGGAATATAAATCTTGAACATAAGTTTTCTTTCTAGCAAGTCTTATAACACTTGAGAACAAAGCCACAGAAGTAAGCAAAATCAGTCCCGACGGAATCATTCCAACGATAGAACCAGCGGTTTTTTGTACTGCGGTAATTATCGCCTCTTGCTGACTGCTAGCAGACACCAAAGCGCTGGTGTAGTTAGAATATCCCATGGCTATACCAATGGGAATTATAAACACCGAAACAACTTTAATTATTTGATTTATTGAATTAGCCAACAACGATTCGGATTTTCGATACTTTTTAGCTTTTGACTGTAGATTCCCGGCGAATGTGTTTTCCCCGACAGAAGTGGCCTGAACAGTCACCATTCCAGAAACAACATAAGATCCACCAAGTATTTTTGAGTCTCTATTTTTTCTAATGGCTTTAGATTCTCCCGTCAACAAAGATTCATTAACTTCAATTACTCCATCGACGACAACGGCATCGGTTGGTATTTGATCTCCGTTTTTTAAAATATATAAATCATCTAAAACAACATCTTGACTACTTATGTTAATTCTTTTGCCATCTCTAATTACCGTGGTATTAGGAGATGTAACTAATTTTAATTTATCAATTACTTTTTTCGCCCTAATCTCTTGAACGATACCGATAACCAAATTTAAAATAACAATACTTAAGAAAAATAAGTCGGTATAAGATTTATATATAATCAAAACAACCGCAATTAAAATCATTAAAATATTAAAGAAAGTAAATGTATTATCTATGACAATTTTTCCAATACTCTTTGTATAAGTTTCGCGTGTTTTATTAACGTACCCTTGCTCAATTCTTTTTTCAACCTGCTCTGTGTTCAACCCTTGTTCGACTTCAGGAGAAAACCTCTCGGCATTGGCGAGTTCTAAAGCCTTGATATATTTTTTGTCACTTTTATTCTTCTTGTGGTGATGTTTTTCATCTTCCAACTTCTTTTTTATAACTTTAAATTCAATTGTCTCATCAGTCCCAAGTGGCAATTTACGTTGAACAAATCGCTTTAAATCTCCAACGCTCTCTTTTCCCAAATCACTCCATGATGTGGAAGTATCGTCGTTGATTTTAGAAGGCTTCTCGTTAATATCACTTAAATCGATTGTTTTAGTTAATATTTCTTTTTCAATGTCTGTAATCGTAACTTCTTTTTTCTTTTTTTTATTGAAAATAGACATACCGATAGCTCCTTTCTAAATATTATTTCAATTCATTAATTAGTTTGTATAATCTGTTTTTGGGCTCTTCAAATTGTATTGACAATATTTTCGCAACTTCTGAATTTTTATAACCGGCCTTAATCAATTTAATTGCATAATTTGCAATTTCTTTGTCGTGCTCGGTTTCATTAGTTTCTTCAATATGTTTTCCTTCTACTACTATAACAAATTCGCCCTTCATAGTGCTAGGGTCAACATCAACCAACTCCGCTAAGTTTCCTCTTATATATTCTTCGTATATTTTAGAAATCTCTCGGCATAGGCAAACATTCCTATCATCGCCTAAAATTTCTTTCATATCATTCAATACGTCAAAAATACGGTGAGGAGCTTCATAAAAAATTAAAGTCTCTTTATTTTCTTTTATATCATCTAACATTTTTTTTCTTGTATTTGTCTTGCTTGGCAAAAATCCAAAAAATGAAAAATCCGCGGTATTGAATCCAGATAACACTAAAGCTTGGATAAGTGCGCTCGGACCAGATATAGAAGATACTGGCACATCGTTAAGAACAGCCTGTTGAATCAATAGTGCTCCTGGATCAGATATTCCAGGCATACCAGCATCGGACACAAAAGCTAAAGTTAAATTATTTTGCTTAACTTCAACAACCAGTTGTTTAGATTTCTCCAATTCTGTTTGTGCGTAACATGAAACTAATTTTTTAGCTTTAATGCCTATTCTTGATAATAATATTCCGGTCTTTCTCGTATCTTCACAAGCTACGATATCTGCATCTCGCAAAATGTTTTTTCCACGTTCAGACATATCTAAAATATTACCTATCGGAACTCCGACAAGGTAAATCAATCCACTTCCTTCAGTCTTAAATGGTTTATTTCTTTTCATTATTTCTTGAATTATCTCTAGAGTGATTTCTGGAGCGTTTGTTGTTGTGATCGCCACCATTGTTATTTGTGTCGCTGTTTGTATTATTGTTTGGGGCACTATTAAAAGAATTACTGGTTATAGGCTTATATTCAAAATTTGGTTTTTGGGATTTTTCTTCTTTATTTATCAACTTATTATAATCATCTAGAGTAATAGTGATTCTGGATTCTCTATCAGCAATTGTGATCTTTTTATTTAAAACATTCATTCCAATGATTTTCATATCTCTACTATCGAATTTCACCATCTCGCCGAATCTTGGAAATCCTTGTTTTTCTTGAGTATAAGTTTCGTTTTCATACTTAAGACAGCAAATAAGTTTTCCACATTGTCCGGAAAGTTTTGGAATATTAATAGAAAGCATTTGATTTTTTGCCATGGAAATCGAAATGATATCAAAAGTATTTAAAAAAGAAGAGCAGCATAGAGGTCTTCCACATATGCCTATTCCGCCGACCATTTTCGCCCGATCCCTCGGTCCAACTTGTCTAAGCTCAAGCCTTGCGTGAAGTTTAGATGCGAGTATCTTTAGCAAATTTCTAAAATCGACTCGATCTTCGGACGTATACATTATCTTTATCTTCGAACCATCAAGCGATGATGTCGCACGAAAAACAGTCATATTCAAGTTGAGCGAATCCGCTTCTTTTTGAATTTCTCCAACCAATCTCAAATCCTTTTTCAAAGATTCATTATAATTGTCCTTATCCTCAAATGTGGCCACTCTTATTATGATGTTATATATTTCTAGATTTTCATCCTCGCGAGGAAAACGTATTTTTTCTACAGTTCCAGCAAAGGGGAATCCTTCTAAATTCACAATTACCAAATCACCAACTTCAACCTCTTCCGAAAAAGTACAATATGTTAATCTTTCTTCGTCGAAGCGAACTCCCACTATTTTTTTATCCATTATTTTTCCTCCATAATTTTTATTAGACGAGCTAACGCAAATGTAAAATTCATATTTGCCTGAGCCTTTGCTATACACTCTCCTAGCAACACTAACGCTTTACCTATTTGAACTTTTTTATCTACAAGTCCATTAGTGAGTTCAATTAATGGTGATCGTTCGTCACCTGTCATCACTTCAGTAAACATAATCGCTAATACGCTGTAGAAATAATTATAGCACTTATTACCTTTAATATTTTCACTGCCACTTATCAATAAATAACTTGCTCCAGATCTATTTTCAGATAACTCCTGAACATAATCATAGGCAAGTTCGTAGGAGGCTTTAAAATCTTTAGAGTCCATCATTTCTTCTTTTTCGCTTTCGGAAAATACAAAATTAGAAACTATATAATATTCTTCTAATGGAACGTTCCCCGAATAATTCTCAACCGCCTTAAACAAGTCAGGAGGCATTACGTGAACCGCTTCACATCGAGACTTAATTGTTTCCAATACTTTTTCGCGATTAGAAGTTGTGAGCAAAGCAACGATATCTCCCTCGGGTTCCTCTAAAAATTTCAGCAAAGCATTGCTAGCTTCTTGAGTGATGTTCTCAATTCCATTTATAACATAAACACCCTTGTGTCCTTTTTCTAAAGTTGAAAGAGAGAAAAAACTAGACAAGTCCTCTATATCACTTTTTTTAATCAAGGTCTTTGTTCCATCTATAATCACAAAGTCTGGATGCGTTCCTTCTTCAAATCTTTTACACGTCTCGCACTTATTACAGGCGAAGATATCTTCCTGGCATTCAATGGATTTAGCGATATAAAGAGCGGATTCCAGCAAAGGGGAATACTTCTCACCATATAACAAATATGCGTGTGTGAGCCTATCCTTCTTGCACAAATTCTCGTACAGGGTCGATAGTAGAGGCTGTTCTCTTATAAAAGCAATCTTTGAATATCCCATAAATTGTTACTTGTTGCTGTCTATTTTTTTCTTAATGATCTGATAGACGTCCTCTTCCACTTCTTCTATAGGTCTCTCTGCATTAATCACAACAATACGCTTGCTGAATCTTTCTGACAACAACATATATCCCATGTGAACTCTGTGATGAAATTCAATATTCTCAACATCAAGCCTATTTATTTCTCTACCTTTATTATTAGCAATTCTTTTCAATCCAATCTCAGGTTGTATTTCAAATAGGATTGTAAGGTCGGGAAGTTTATTATCTATAGCAAACATATTTATATCAAAAACTTCTTCGATTCCTATGCCTCTAGCATATCCTTGATAAGCTAGTGAAGAATCAATATATCGATCGCAAAGGATGGTTGTGCCCGCGTCAATTAAAGGTAAAACATTTTGTACTAAATGCTGCCTTCTAGCGGCTGCGTACAAAAGGGCTTCAGTTTTTGGATCCATCTCTGTATTTGCACAATCTAAAATAACGTTGCGAATACTTTCAGCAATTTTATTACCTCCGGGTTCGCGTGTGAAAGTGACATTGTATCCATCTTTTTTTAATCTATTTAAAACATTTTTAATAACAGTTGTTTTACCAGATCCTTCGTTTCCTTCAACCGTAATAAACAATCCTTTTTGTGACATATAATTATTCTCCCTTATAAATAGTTCGAGCGTTCAAAGATCTTTCAATAGTTAATTCATCAACGTATTCCAAATCCGCTCCAACGGGTAGTCCGTATGCTAGCCTGGTAACCTTGGCGTCAGTATCGTCCAAATATCTTTTTATAAAGGAAGATGTGGTTTCACCTTCAATTGTAGAATTGCAAGCTAAGATTACTTCTTTTATGTTGTCGTCTATCACGCGTTGTCTCAATTCCGGTATCCGGATTTTCTTGGGGTCAATGCCTTTAATCGGGGAAAGAGACCCTCCTAAAACAAAATATTTTCCGTGGTATTTTCCAGTTCTTTCAAAACTAATAACACTTTTTGCTTCTGTCACTACCAGTAAGACATCGGTATCTCTACTAACGTCATCACAAATAGGACAAAAAGCCGTGTCTATATATATGCCGCAATTAGGGCATACGTGAACATTCTTTAAGACGTTGTCTAAAGAGGCAATAAATTCTTGAATTTCTTTCTCTGAAAAATTCAAAGTAGCATAAGCCATTCGTTCGGCAGTCTTTTCTCCGACTCCGGGTAATTTCTTAAAGCTTTCCTTCAATCTTTTAACGGAATCAATAGTTTCCATAGACTACATTCCCGGGAAGCCAGCCTGCATAGATTGAGCTATAGCTTCTTGTTCTTTCCTTATGGTTTCTATGGAGGAATTCATTGCTATAGTGATAATTTCTTCTAGCATTTCTTTATCCTCAGGATCAATAGCGTCTTTATCAATTTCAACTTTCTCAACATTGTAATTACCATACATTTGAACTTTCACGGCGCCACCGCCAGCTTCAGTTTCAAATAAGGTCTGATCAAGTTCGTCTTGTTTTTCTTTCATCTGTGCCTGCATTTTTTGTGCTTGCACCATCAGTTTTTTCATGTCCATATTCTATATATTCTCCTATATTAAATTCCGAGTGTCTCAATAAAACTTTGAGCATTTGTTTTTTCATCACTGCCGCCATCTTTTTTTACTCTAGTATCTTTAAAAACTATTTTTTGTGGTTTTGGTAAATTATTCGCTTGGTTAAAATTCATAAATATACTGACAAAATCAATGTATTTAGAATTGTGTAATGCAACAACTCTAATATTCTCAAAATCAAATAAATCTTTCATTAAAGTTGTCAATTTTTCTTGGTTTGACAACAGATTCAAATTGGTTGATACTCCCTTAAAAAAGGTTTTAACCACGATGGCTTCTTCACAAACAACAGCTGGCGTACATTTAATAAGTGCGGTAGATAAATAATATAACTCATCCGAAGGAGAAATGGATTCGAGTTTTTCTTTCCATTCTTCAATAAGTTTTTGCTTTAATTTCTTGTTGCCTTGAACCATTATATTAATTATGGTTGCTTCATCGAGAATAACTGACTCACCATCTTCGGCTTTAAGATCATCATTAGTTAATGAGGACGCCCTAAGAATAGTGTGAGGAGCAGTTTTAGTAGCTATTTCCACTTTATCAGCAGGGGTTTCAATAGCTGTGGTTACAGGTTCTGCTTCTTTGCTTTTTTCATTAAATTTTAAAGTAGAAGGAATTACTTTGGTTGTTTTTTCAATTTCTTTAACTTCGCTTTGAATTTGCTCTACTTCTGGCTTCATCGCAATTTTAATAATTGTAAGCTCAAAATCATCAAACACATTCACTATATTCTTGTAATTTCTTCTCGCTTGAATCAGTATGTCCAAGTCGTTTCTTATCTCGTGCGCTGAAATTGTAATAGGCAATGCTTCCTCTGGCTTTAAATAATTTAATAAACCGGCATCTTTGGTCGTTCCAAATATTAATAAATCTTTATATATGTTAATTAAATCGTCATGAAGTCTGACAATGTCCGCTCCTTCATTTGCTTTCTTTCTAACTAGCTCTAAAGCAGACTTTACATCATTTAAATGACAGTAACGAATAATGTTAATTTTATCCTCAATTTGAAGCAATCCAAAAAGATTATAAATTTCTTTCTCTTTAATAATATCCGCACAATAAGATACCGATTGGTCCAACAAGGATAGTGCATCTCTCACTCCCCCATCAGCCATTCTGGCGATTAATCTAAGTGCGGATTCTTCGTATCCCACACCTTCTGAATCGAGTATTTGTTTCATGCGAAATACAATGTCTTTGTCAGAGACTTTAGTGAAGTCAAAACGCTGAACTCGACTTAATATTGTCGGCAAAACCTTATTGGGTTCTGTTGTAGCCAAAATAAACACCACATTAGCCGGAGGTTCTTCTAAGGTCTTTAACAAGGCGTTAAAAGCCGAAGGAGACATGGAGTGTACTTCATCAATAATATAAATTTTATATTTGCCCATTATCGGTGCAAAGCCAACTTGTTCAATTAAATTTCTAACATTCTCTACACCGCTGTTTGAAGCAGCATCAATCTCATAAACATCAGGGTGGTTGCCCCTCATAATTGCCAAACAGTTTTCACAGCTGTTGCATTGGTTTCCACGACCAGTAGAACAATTTAAAGCCTTGGCAAAAAGTCTTGCCATCGTAGTTTTTCCCGTTCCGCGAGGTCCACAAAAAAGATAAGCATGAGCAATCTTATCTTGCTCAATTGAATTTTTAAGTGTCTTAAGAACTGCTCTTTGACCAACCACTTCAGAAAAAGTCTTTGGTCTATAAGTTCTATACAATGCTTTATATGACATATTTCTACCATTTTCTTTCTTAAATATTATACCTTAGTAACTTATTTTTTAAAAGTTAATTAAAAACAACATCCAAAAGACAATAAAATTAATCAGAATATTTTTATAACAAATTTTTTCTAAATTTAATAAATCGATCTTTTCCTGACATATCTTTTATTACTTCAGCGGAAAAACGAGTTAATTTATCTTTAGCCAATAGCAAAATATCGCTTACTAAAGAATCTTCAATTTCGAATATTGCTACCCCATGATCTATTAAGACTTTATCCAAATCTTCAAATATCATTCGATAAGCATCCAATCCATCTGGACCTCCAAACAAAGCTAAGCTTGGTTCAAAGGACAATGATTTATCCAGAGATGTATTGTTGGGAATGTATGGAGGATTGCTAACTATGTAATCTATTTTAATATTATTCTTAACAAAATACTCTAGATAATTGGAAAGTGCCAAATATATAATCTCTTTATTTTCTTCAGCGTTTCTTTGAGCGACTTGAATGGCATAAGAAGATATATCGGATGCATACACTTGAGCCTTTGGAAATATTTTCTTCAAACTTAAAGCTATGCACCCTGATCCGGTACATAAATCTAATGCTGTATTAATTAATGTGTTCTTATTTTGTTGCTGAATTATAGACATCAATTCTTCGGTTTCGGGTCGAGGAATTAGCACCTTATCAGTGACGTTTATTTTCAATCCATAAAAATTAACAAATCCCAAAATATAAGCCGAAGGGTACCCATGTTCAAGAACTTGAATGTCCATTTCCGCGTTTTCAGGCATCATGTATAGTCTTCCCGTTAAAACCTGATTGTAATCAATATTATAACGGTACTTAAATAAATCCTTAATCTCCGCTTGACTGATGCCAAGGTGAATAAGTTTCTCTATAAAATTATTTGAGTTGATCATTTTCTACCCGCTTCGAGTATTAATTCTTTTTGATTGGCTTCTCTCAAAGCATCAAGCAAATTGTCTAAGTCACCTTCCATAATTCTATCTAAATTATTAACAGTATATCCAATTCTATGATCGCTAACTCTATTTTGAGGGTAGTTATACGTTCTGATTTTTTCAGATCTTTCGCCAGTGCCAACTTTAAGTTGTCTTTCTTTTCCGATTTTCTCTGATTCTTCTTCATCCATCTTAGCTTTTAATCTGGTTCTCAACAAATCCATCGCAATTTCTCTATTTTGCAATTGCGAACGTTCAACTTGGCAAGCAACAGCAATTCCAGTAGGAATGTGAGTAATTCTAACAGCGGATTCAACTTTATTGACGTTCTGCCCACCAGCTCCAGAAGAGCGATAAGTGTCATATTTTAAATCTTCAGGTCTAATAACTAAATCAATTTTTTCTACTTCCGGCATAACCAAAACAGTTGCGGTAGAAGTCTGCAATCTTCCTGATTTTTCCGTCAAAGGAACTCTTTGTACTCTGTGAGCACCAGATTCAAACTTGAGTCTCGAGTAAACGCCTTTGCCCTTTATTGAGAATTCAACATTAGCGAATCCCCCTAAAGGAGTAGGTGTATCATCCAATATTTGAACTTTCCAGCCGATTTTATCACAATACTTAGAATACATTCTAAATAAATCCCCAGCAAAAATATTACCTTCGTCTCCGCCTACCGCTCCTTTGATTTCAACAATAACATTTTTTTCATCATTTTCATCTTTGGGAAGCAAAGATACTTGAATCTTTTCATATAAATCTGTTTCTTCTTGTTCCAAGCGAGCGACTTCTTCTTTAGAAAGTTCCGCTATTTCCGGATCTTCATCTTCCTGCATAATCTTTGCATCTTCTAAATCAGATAAAATCTTTTTGTATTGCTTATATAAAACAACAGGGGCTTCCAAGTCCGATCTTTCTTTATTTAAATCTTTTGCGTCATTCCAGTCGGTAATTTTTCCGAGCTTTTCATCAATGACAGTAAGTCTTTTTTCCATCGTGTCTAAACGATCTAACATATAATCCATATTTATTTTTTTCCTTTTTCTTTATTACTACTTTTTCATTTAAAATTAATTTAAGTATCTAAAGGCCTTTTAAAGAATACACTTTTTTGATTCTCGAAAGAATCTTTTTAGTATAGTTCAAAGAATAATATATTCCAACTATTGCGGTTGTAAAAACTAAACCGACATCAGTTATTTCTAATCCTGTAGTTAATCCTGGTGTATAGTAACTTAAATTATAACTTACTTCTCCTTCAGGTGCTATATAACCAAT
>Ga0172378_10007045_pt1 | contig 10466 bp, 6 predicted proteins | sample GrowelOW332metaG_FD_119755 | JGI IMG/M metagenome (GOLD analysis project Ga0172378, IMG submission 119755) | Groundwater microbial communities from an aquifer near a municipal landfill in Southern Ontario, Canada - Pumphouse #3_1 metaG | ecosystem: Environmental > Aquatic > Deep subsurface >... | reverse complement strand
TTCAATGATAGCTTTAATATTAATTGATTTATTATAAACAGCTATTAAAAACTGTTCTATTGTATCAACATTATGTGAGGATAAAAACTTTTTATCCTCGAAGCTTTTTAAAGTATTCTTTACATCAAGTTTTTCGTTACGTAGCATTTCTTCAATATTTTTCTTTGAAGATTCAATAATCTCTTCCCTTTTCTCAGTGCTATTATGCTTAATAAGAGCTTTTTTAATAGCGTTTTTTGCACTATTAGTCTTTACTATTTTCAGCCAACCTTCACTAGGCACACTATTGCTTTTTGAAGTTTTTATATCACAAATATCGCCAGTCTTTAAAACAGTGTTTAAAGGTACTAAAACCCCATTTACAACTGCTCCTACTGTACTATGACCTACTTGTGTATGAATTTTATAAGCAAAATCAAGAGGAGTTGAACCATTAGGCAAATCAATTACTCTTCCCTTTGGAGTTAGTATGTAAACATTAGCTTCAAAAATATCCTTTTGTAAAGATTCCATATAATTTTGAGCATCATCAGACTCATTATTCGAAAATGTTACTAATTCTCTAAACCATGCTAATTTTTCTTCAATTTCTTTTTGAACTTTTGCCGCATCATACTCAATGTTTTCTTTATAGCGCCAATGGGCAGCAACGCCGCCTTCTGCTATTTGATCCATTTTTTCAGTTCTAATTTGTATTTCAAAAATACCACCATCATCAGCGATAATTGTAGTATGTAATGATTGATACATATTTGGCTTTGGCATTGCAATGTAATCCTTAAATCTACCTGGAATAGGTCTATACATTGCATGAATATAACCAAGTATTTCGTAGCATCTTGTTTCAGTATCTGTAATTATTCGCAAAGCTTGTAAATCATAAATTTCTTCAAAAATTCTGTTCTTAACATACATTTTTTTGTAAATACTATAGATATTTTTTACTCTTCCAGACATTCTAAAAGGTATTTCATGCTCTTTTAATAAACTTTCTATTTTGCCTGACATTATCTTAAGAAATAGATTTCTTTCGCTCTCTTTTCTTTTTAATAATAGACTTATATTATGATATTTCTCTGGCTCTAAATATTTTAGACTCAAATCTTCCAATTCACTTTTTATAGTATTAATACCTAGTCGATGGGCGATAGGACTATATACTTCTAAAGTTTCTTTTGCAATTCTTTTTTGTTTTTCGGCTGGTTGTCCATAAAGCGTTCTCATATTATGTAATCTATCAGCTAACTTTATCAAAATTACACGAATATCTTTTGCCATAGCAATAAAAATTTTGCGATGATTTTCTGCTTGAAACTCTTCTTGTGTCATAGCACTCAATTGGGTAACTTTTGTTACTGATTCAACTAATGTTGCAATTTCATCATTAAATTCTTGAGCTATTCTCTCTTTTGTAAGACCACAATCTTCAATTGTATCATGCAAAAATCCAGCAATTATTGTGTATGGACCTACTTGCAATTCCGCAAGTATGTAAGCCACATTCAAAAGATGATTTATATATGGTTCACCAGTTTTTCTGAATTGTCCCTCATGGCAAACAGCAGCAAATTTATAAGCTTTTTCTATAAAAGCTAAAGTCTCTTCGTTTGTTAAATATTTTTTACAAGAAATAAGGACATCATTAAAAGAAATATTTTCATACTTTTTTTCCATAATATCCCTCCTTCTTAATCAATTAATGTTTTAATATTTCATTAATGTTAAAACATCGACACCTTCATCTATTTTAGAACGGCCCTTCAAATCCTCTAATTCTATCAAAAAGGCACATCCAACTACAATTCCTCCAAGACTTTCAACTAATTTAATAGTAGCCTCAACGGTTCCACCAGTTGCAAGTAAATCATCTACTATCAATACTCTTTGGCCTTTTCTTATTGCATCTTTGTGCATACAGAGGGTATTTGAACCATATTCAAGAGCATATTTAATTTCTATTGTTTCCCTAGGCAATTTATTTGGTTTCCTGATAGGAACAAAGCCAACCTTTAAAGCATAAGAGATTGGACATCCAAATATAAATCCTCTGGATTCTGGACCAACAACAACATCAACATTTTTACTTTTTGCAAATTCGATTATTTTCCCACAAGCATAATTGAATGCTTCACCATCATTCATAAGCGGTGTAATGTCACGAAATAAGATTCCATCAACTGGAAAATCTTTTACTGTAGCAATATAATTTTTAAGATTCATTTTTTATTTACCCCCATGCGTAAACTAATACTAGAATATTTTAACAAATAATAATACTATTTGCATTATTTTTGTTTATAAAAGAGTGATTTCTCACTCTCTTATTTTTTATTAATCATTTATACCATAGAAAGTATATTCTTCTGGTTCATTGCTTTTTACAACTGTCTTATTTTTACGTTTCTCTTTTCGAGAAATAATAAGTTTGTCTTTAATTTTTTCAAACCACAACCAAAGAACAGGTGCAATAAAGATTGAAGAATAAGTTCCAGCAGTCAGCCCAAATAACATTGCTAAATTGAAATTGAAACTTGCACTGCTTCCAAAAATCAATAAGGAAATAACTGTTAATAAAGTTGAAACCGTTGTTAATATGGAACGTCCTACCGTTTGCTGTAAAGATTTATTCACAAGATCTATCCTATCGTTATTTGAAAGTTGTGGTATATTAGATTCCGAAATATTCTCTCTCAATCTATCAAATGTAACAATGGTATCATTTATTGAGTAACCTATAATAGCAAGAACAGCGGAAACAAATTCAATGTTTATTTCTATTCTAAATAACGAAAATGCAGCAACCATAAACAAAGCATCATGGATTAAAGCAATAATAGCTGCAGCAGCGTATGTAAATTTAAATCGCCAAGCTACATATATTATTATAAATCCAGAAGCAATTAATAATGACCATAAGGCGTTTTGAACTGTCTTTGTAGCAACAAGAGGTGAAACAAAGTTTAGCGTATAGGAATTATTATATAAATCAAAGAATTCAGCTTTATTATCACTAAAATACTCATTTAAATAATCCATAACATCACTTGAAAGCTCTTGTTTAAAACTTACAGAAACAGTATACAATTTTAAAACGTTTTCTGAAACTTCAGCGTTAATTCCATCAAGTAAATCCTTATTAGATTCTATTAATGCCGTTGATACTTCAGCGCTATCATCACCTATAACTATTAAATCAGGTTTTATAGCAATATCTTCATTATTAACAAAGAAAGACTCAACTTGCTCAGTTGTAGAAAAACTTGGATCTGCTGTTTTAAAATATAACTTCGTACCTTGACTAAATTGCAAACCCAAATTCAAACCACTTCCAAGAGCAAAATGATAAACTATTATCATCACTAAACCCAAGGCTATGAAACTACTTGAACTAAATGCAATTTTTTTAGCCGGCTTCATGAAATTAGCATTACTGAATCTTCCAAAATATTTTTGTCCTTCGCCCTTTTGAACATCAGGCAAATTATTTTTCTTGACACCAAACCAATTTTGACGATTTTGGAAAACTTTTGATTGACACAACAATGATAGTAAGAATTTTGCTAAAAAAACCATTATAATCATTGTTGCAAAGATAGAGATAATTAACATTGTCGCAAATCCTTTAACCGTTCTAGTTCCAAATACATACAAAGATAATGCAGCGATTAAAGTTGTAATATTAGCATCTAGAATTGTGGAAAGAGATTTTTTATTTCCTTCCAAAAAAGCTTTACGAAGCGATCGTCCTTTATATAATTCATCTTTTATTCTTTCAAAAGATATAATATTAGCATCAACAGCCATACCTATTGCCATTACTGTAGCAGCGATAGTATCCGGGCCATATTCTCCTTTTAAAAGATTAAAACCAAATAAGGTTGAAATAACATAAACAATTAAAGCTACAGAAGAAGCAACACCTGCTATACCATAGAATATAATCATGAATACTGATACTGCAAGAATACCAATTAATCCAGCAATTAATGATTTATTGAATGCTTCATTTCCATAAGTAGCACCTATGGATGAAACAGAAATTTCTTTTAATGTGAAATTAATAGTTCCTGCTCTTATCATATTTGCCATTTTTCCAGCTAGTTCATCAGTAAACGAGCCTGTAATAATTACATCACCATAAAACACTTGGCTAACGGTTGCATCTGAAACTATTTTATTTGCCGCATCTGGATTTGATGAAATATCAGCATAACTATCACCAGAATATCCATAGTCATTTACTTCATCATACTGGCTTTCATATCCTAACCAAATGACAATGTGGCGATTATCACTATCTTCTTGGGTAGAAATATATCTAGTTATATCTTCCCATAAAGTGGTGTCTTTTATTTTTAAACTGACAACAGGATTACCATCACTATAATCAAGAACAGCTCCATTATCCTTCAATAATTGATCTGCTGTGGCAAGCAAATTATCATTAACATCTCTAAAACTTATTTCAGCATTAGATGTCAATAAATCACGTATCGATTTTGTTTCGCTCTCATTTTTAGAAGCAACAGTTACACGAATCATGTCGTCGCCTTCGGTTGAGATTTGAGGATTCTTTACGCCTGCTATATCAATACGATTAGAAATAACTTCAGCAGCAGCACTAACAGCACTTTCTTTGTCTCGATCACTATACTCTATTCCATCTTGATCTAAAACTTGATAGAGTATTTCAAAACCTCCCTTAAATTCAATACCTTGATTCATATTATCAGATATTGAAGGTATATTCATAATGGAAATTGTGAGCAAGGTAACTGTTAACACAATAAAAGCAAATAATCTACGCATTATACCTCTCCTTTTTGTAAATAAATTTTATATCTTTTATAATACTGGTGATAACACCACAAAAATATTATAAAAAAATAAATCAACATAATATGTTGCTATAATACTTTATCATTTTAACAAGCAAATTTCAACTTGAAAGGCGCTCTTTTGTAAAATAATTAATTGTTGATTTATAGCAACGAATTCTGAAATGGCATTTTCAAATGTTTATACGCTTTTTCTAGAACAACTCTACCTCTTGGCGTTCTATTAATCATACCTATTTGTAATAAATATGGTTCACACACATCTTCTAAAGTCATAACTTCTTCACCAATGGCAGCGGCAATTGAATCAACTCCAACAGGACCACCCTTGAATCTTTCAATAATTCCCTTCAAATACTTTATGTCAACATTGTCAAGACCCATTGAATCCACCTGTAATGAATCCAATGCGTATTTTGCAGTATTGCAATCAATGAATCCACTATTATCTATGGTTGCAAAATCACGAATTCTTTTGAAAAGCCTATTTGCAACTCGTGGAGTGCCTCGAGAACGCTTCGTGATTTCCTTTGCAGCTTCTTCATTTATTGGAACGTTGTAGACTTTACCAGTTCTTTCAACTATTGCTTGTATTTCATCATCAGAGTAAAAATCAAGTTTTAGTACTATACCAAATCTATCTCTTAAGGGTGACGATAAAGATCCTGCTCTTGTTGTTGCTCCAATAAGGGTAAAGGGTGGCAAATCCAAAGATATCGTACGAGCACTAGAATCACGACCAATTACTACGTTTATCTTAAAGTCTTCCATAGCTGAATATAAAACTTCTTCAACAATTCTAGGAACTCTATGAATTTCATCTATAAATAAAACATCACCTGCACTTAGTGTAGAAAGAATGGCAGCTAAATCGCCTGTTCTTTCTAAACTAGGTCCACTGATAACTTTTATATTCCCATTCATTTCATTTGCAATAATATGTGCCAAAGTTGTTTTACCTAAGCCAGGTGGACCATATAATAGAACATGATCAAGTGATTCATCACGCTTTTTTGCAGCCTTAATAAAAATATTCAAATTTTCTTTTGTTTTTGCTTGTCCTATGTATTCACTAAGAAATTTAGGCCTAAGAGAAATTTCAAAACTTTCCTCATCATTAATCAAATTATTATCAATTAATCTTTCCATCAATAATTCTCCTATCGTTTTAGTAATTTTAAAGCCAATTTTAATATTTCTTCACTTGATAGATTTTTATCAGTAATTTTTGAAAACGCACCATCAATTTCAGAAGCTTTGAATCCAAGAGATTTCAAACCATCTTTAGCATCTTCAAAAGAGTTATTAATAAGTGGTTTAATGTTATTATCATAATTATCAAAAACTAATTTTCCTTTTAAATCAAGAATTATTTGTTGAGCTGCTTTTGGTCCAATACCAGGTAATTTCTTTAAATAAGTTGTATTGGATGTTTCAATAGCTTGAATTAAGGATTTTGTTGTAGTTTGACTCATCATATTTATTGCTGTTTTTGGACCTATTCCATTAACATTTATTAATCTTAAAAACATTGATTTCTCTTCCTTGCTTTCAAATCCATATAATGCAATGTCATCTTCTTTTACATGCATAAATACATTAACTTTAATTTGCTGATTTTTAGAAAAACTATCAGGATGAGCAACCATAATTTCATAACCTATTCCATTGCAATCCAAAACAATCCTATCAATGCCTATTTCTATCACATTACCTGCAATATAACTGAACATGAAATCACCTCTTTTTCATTATAACACACGCAAAATAAAAATGCTTTGCCATATTTGGCAAAGCATCTTATTTATTTTCTTTTTGGTAATCTTGGTGATTTGGCCAAGTTTCGTTTATGCTCACTTATATTGTGAAGATGTTCTATTCTATCTATACTTGATTGAGAAATCTTCTCACCAAGCAAGTAATTATCAATTTCATCATATGTAACTTTTAATTCATCTTCATCATAAACATCAACTATTAATCCTGCTGTTGGTCTACGTTTAATTATAGCTTCAGGAACTCCTAGAATTTTTCCAACATCTCTAACTTCTTTTTTAGTTAGACCAATTATAGGAACAATGTCTACCCCTCCATCACCAAATTTTGTAAAATAACCTGTATACCATTCGCAAGCATTATCAGTTCCAACTACAATATAATTCAATGATTTTGCAAAAGAATACAAAGTTGTCATTCTTAAGCGGGCTTTAGTATTAGCAATAGCAATTTTATACCCTTCACTTGATTTATCTAGAACTTTCAATTCAGAAATAGAAGATATCAAGGTATCATATGTGGAAGTAAGATCAACTTTAACATAAGGAATCTTACATTCATTAATTACTTTCATGGCATCAGATTCATCATCTGGATTAGAATGACAAGGCATCACAACTGCCAAACATTTTTTATGCATGGCTTTTTTTACTAGAAATGCACAAACGGCAGAATCAATACCTCCAGAAATTCCAATAATACAACCAGAAGCACCAGCCTTTTTAACCATATTTTTTATCCAACCAACAAGATATTCAGTATAACTTTCTAAATACATAAAGCCACCTCTTTCATCATATAATTTTACGCTAAATAATGGAAAAATCTATATTTATTTTAAATAATATTTATTTCTTTTAAACGATCTTCAACAAATTGATTTGTATATAAACGATAGTAATAACCTTTTAATTCCATTAATTCTTCATGTTTACCCATTTCAGTGATTTGTCCATTTTGTACGACTAGAATTAAATCGGAATTAGTTATTGTTGATAGTCTATGTGCAATTATGAAACTTGTTCTACCCTTCAAAAGGTTTCCAATCGCTTTTTGAATTACATATTCTGTTTGAGTATCAATACTCGAAGTTGCTTCATCCAAAATTAGAATACTTGGATCTGCAATAATTGCTCTTGCAAAAGATATTAATTGCTTTTGCCCTTGAGACAATCTATTACCACTTTCACCTACTTCAGTATCATAGCCTTTTTCAAGCAAACCAATGAATTCATGAGCATTAGCTGCTTTTGCTGCAGCTACAACTTGTTCATCTGTTGCTTCAAGATTTCCAAATCTAATATTATCCTTAATTGTTCCACTAAAAAGGTGTGGAGTTTGCATAACATATCCAAGATTGGCATGTAACCATCCAATTGAACGTTTTCTATAGTCGATACCATCAATTAGAATTTCACCATCTGTAGGTTCATAGAATCTACTTAATAGATTAACAATTGTTGATTTACCTGCACCTGTTTCTCCAACTAATGCGACTGACATACCACATTTAACTTTTAAATTAAAATTCTTTAAAATTGTTGGCCCTGTTGAATACTTAAATGAAACATTTTTGAACTCAATATCACCATTTATTTTTTCCCAATTTTCTTTTTTAGGATTTGTGTAGTCACCATACTTTTTAATTACTTCTTCAGAATCCATTAGTTCAGGCTCAATAGCAATAATATTGTAAACTCTTTCTGCCGCCACTTGAGCCATTTTCATCTCATTTGAAACTCTTGATACAGTTAGTACTGGATCAAAAAACATCATAGTATATGAAACAAACATGAATAATATTGCGTAATCAAGCCTACCGCTAACTACTTCAATACCTCCAAAATAAGCCATTGATGCTATACCTGCAGCTGCAAGAACGGCAAGTATTTGATAATAACTTGAATTTATAAATGCAGCTTTTATCGAAAAACGTTTATATCTATCAACAATTCTTGAAAATGCAGATAAATTCTTCTCTTCTAGAACTAGAGATTTTGAAGTCTTAGCTCCACTTATTCCTTCATTTAATGCACTACTCACTTGAGAATGAGCTTTTCTAACTTTCCACGAATACTTCATAACGATTCTTCTAAAAAATATTCCAATAGTTAGAATTGTAGGAACAACTATTATCATAATCAATGAAAGTTTAGCGTTAGTAACAATCATTATAACTAGGATAAATATTAACTTAAAGACACAAGATATAGCATCTACAAGCCCCCAAGAAATAATTTCACTAACACGGCTTGTATCATTAGTCGTTCTTGAAATTAACCATCCGACTGAATACTTGTCAAAAAATGAATAAGATAATTCTTGAAGATGAGCAAAGCAATTACCAGTAAGTTGTCTATATAAGTACATTTCAATTTTTGCCGCTGAAAAGACATATATTTTAACAAAAACAACTTCAAAAACTACCATAGCAATCATTAGAATAATGAATGATGAAAAACCATCCATAGATTCACCATTAATAAATTTTCCAAATCCATATTCTGATATGAGTTTTACAAAATAAGTCTCAATAAATGTTAAAACTGCAACAGCAATAAGACCCCAAGTAACAATTTTTTTATATGGAGCTAAACTTTTAATAATTTTTCTCCACAATTTAAAATTCAATTTAGAGGAAAGATCATAATCATCAAATTCTTCGTACATACTTATTTCCCCTCACTTTCATTATTTTCACTTGAAACAAAATGATTTTGAATATTCCATATTTCCTGGTATAAACCAGGTTTTTTAATTAAATCACTATGAGTTCCAATTTCAGTTATAGCGCCATCTTCCATAACAATAATCCTATCAGCCTCCATCGCAGTAGATATTCGATGAGTTATAATTATTGTCGTCCTATCTTCTTCCTTTGTTTTTAAAGCACTTCTAATTTTTATATCTGTTTCACTATCTACAGCACTTAAAGAATCATCAAAAATTAGAATTGGTTTATATTCCACAAGAGTTCTGGCAATTGCAATTCTTTGCTTTTGACCACCCGACAAAGTTACTCCTCTTTCGCCAACAATAGTGTTATAGCCTTCTTCAAATCTTTCAATATCATTTGAAACAGCTGCTACTCTTGCTACTGACTTGATTCTAGAAGATGTTTCCAAATCGTTGGCATCCATTTTATTGAGAACAATTCCAATATTTTCAGCAATTGTTTTTGAAAACAAAAATGGTTCCTGCAAAACTATACCAACATTTTTTCTTAAATATTTCTTATTTATCTCTTTAATATCTATATTATCAAGCAATATTTTGCCAGAAGTGCAATCTAGCATTCTATTAAGCATACTAACCAATGTAGATTTTCCACTACCTGTCTTACCAATTAAAGCAATAGTTTCTCCATGATTTATTTCTAAATTTATATTCTTTATTGTAGGAGTTGAACCATCCTTAAAAGTAAAGAATACATCTTCAAATTTTATGTTTCCTTTGATTTTTGGCTTTAATTTACCATCATTTGCAAATTCTGTAGGTTCATCTACTATTTCAAGAATTCTACTACCAGCAATTTTTGAACGATTCATCTCACCAATTTGTCTACCAAGTATTCTAGTTGGCCATATTATTGATTCTACATATAAAAACATTGATGTAGCTTCATCAAATTTTAAAGCTCCACTTTTAACAAAATAAACGCTTAAAACAAAGGCAGTTAACATTAATAAGTAAGATATGCCATCCATTATTGAGTAATAAGAAGACATTTTGTTCATTAATGCATGCCAAGAAGAAATAAATTTATCCATTGCTTTATTAAATTTATTAATCTCATATTTTTCATTTGCAAAAGCCTTAACAACACGTATCCCAGTTAAATTTTCTTGAACA
>Ga0172378_10007044_pt1 | contig 10466 bp, 10 predicted proteins | sample GrowelOW332metaG_FD_119755 | JGI IMG/M metagenome (GOLD analysis project Ga0172378, IMG submission 119755) | Groundwater microbial communities from an aquifer near a municipal landfill in Southern Ontario, Canada - Pumphouse #3_1 metaG | ecosystem: Environmental > Aquatic > Deep subsurface >... | reverse complement strand
TAAGCATAGGAATCTTGTAAAATGGTTTTGCTTTGATTTTGAGAAGACTTCTCCACCAATTCAAAGTGATGCGCTTGGTAACTGGTTATTCAAGGAGCTTGCAAGTTAATTGGACACCAGTGACTCATTTGTTGTGTAATGGTCTCTGTGGGTAGTTGATTTTGTTCGATCAATCAAGACTTCACGTTGCTCGGCAAAATTTTCCAAAGAGTGCCTTACATTTTCCTCAAATGACATTTGGGCGGTCCATCCTTTTTCCCGTCCAGTTTTAAAGCCCATTTCCAACAATGCACCGGTTAGACTGGCTTGAAGGTCCATTCCAGTCAGTTGTGATTTTCCATAGAGCTTTATCATGTCATTCTTCCAGTCTTTCTTCTGCCATTTAGCATCATCTTCTTTAGTCCATTTCTTTCCTGCTAGAATCACTTTTCGTTTGGCCTCCTCCTTTAAATTTTTACGCCTTTCTTTTTCAGCCTTCTGTTCTTCCTCATTCAGACAATGGCAGACAGGAATCCAATCGACATGCAGATGTGGAGGAGAAGGTATTTTTTCTTTCGTCTCCTCATCAATGGAGAATTCATCATCGTGCATGTAGACACCAATGATTTTCATATTTGGATAATGGCTGGGTAGATAGACAGATACAAATTCTTTTAATATTTTTTTTGCTTTTTCAGGATTAATCTGATTTCCTGTCTTTCCTATTTTGAAAATACTTTCATAAACAGGTTTTCTTGAATTGTCTTTCTTAGATTCTTTTTTATTGCATCGCCTTTCATCCTCAAGAATAGTCTGCAAGTAATTTTTAATCTTTCTGTCCTTTCTAGCTTGCTTTTTATTATAGTTCTTAATTGAATTATTAAAGACTTCTTCATACGCACTTTCCAAATCTTTATAGTCCAAAATAATTTCATATGGACGCGTCATATCAATATGATCTTCCTTAGAAACCACTTTTACCTCTCTTCTATTATGAGCATGATGTACAATAGGACGTGTTTGATTTGATATTTTTACAGCAATGTTATTTTCAAGCATAGTTTATATCTCCTGTTTTAAATCAACTGATGTCATTAACAATTCCAGATTTTTAAGTTCAGCTGTTGTAAAGGCAAATGTTGAAGTATGTGATGTCAGTCTTTTATCATTCAATATTTCACTGACAGTCTTTCCTTTGGAAGATTCAAGCAGAGCGAATTTTATTCCCTGCACAAAAGAATCTTTATTAAAAATATTTGATTCTGACTTTGCGGGTTTTAAAATCTTTTTATCAACATCTTCTTTTTTTGTTCTTTTCATTTCGCTGTGGATTGAATTGATTGTCGCATTTCCTTCCAGAATCTTCTGCTGGAGTTCTGGCGTGGCCTTCTTTTCAACCTCTCTGAATTTACTTATTTGTCGTGGGCTTACTTTTAGCTGTTCGGCCATTCTCTCATCAGTAAATTCTCTTGCTGATTCTCCAGATTCTTTAACCTTGCTCTTTAACTCCTCAAGCTTCTTGAATGCGGCAAACTTTTGCGCATCGGTCAAGTTTCTTCTGTCCATTTGCAGATGCAGTTCATACATGAGGCTTTCATCTTTTGATTTGAATTCCTTTACAATGACAGGCACAAATTTAATGCCTGCCTGTTTTGTCGCAAGGCACCTGGAATTTCCATCCAAGATTTCTTTATCGGCTGTAATTATAATAGGCTGTGAATAATCAAATCCATTTTTCATCATGTCATTGGCAATCCGTTGCACCTTGTCAGACTCCTGCTCAAAAAGGCCTTTGTATTCATCATCGAATTTCAATTCATCAACCGGCACCATTTTTATTTTTTCTTTTCTGAATGAAGAGGTGATTTGATTCTTCATCTTGTTCAAGAATTTATTTGAAATCATATTTTTACTCCTAAAAGGTTTTGACTTTAGAACGAAACAAGTTCGCTCCAAAGTCATTTTATTTATTTTTTGTCCTTAGTTTTAAAGACATCCATATCAAGTAGATCCATTCCGCATGATTGACAACTACCTAGTGTGAAATCCATCTTGTCAAGTTGTTTATGACATTCAGGACAATAGATAGGGTTTACTGTAGATTCTTTTAGCTTCTCTACAGTGATTTTAAAATCATTCATTTTTGCATCTGATGGAGCTATTTTTCTGAAATATCCAGAAAATGATTTTTTCGGATTTGCTTTTTCTGTCGAAGCATAGATATATTTCAAATAACTTTCCAAACATTCTCCTGAAATATTATTTGAATTTAATTTCAAAATAACATCGGCTTCGAATTTCTCATCAAATGGATAACAATCATTGAACAGGCTTCTGATTATTTTCACAAATTGTGAAATCTCATTACTGCTCGTAGTTTTGTTAGTAGTTAGTCTTTCAGTATTTTGTATATTAGTATTTAGTAGTTTGAGCTTATTCGCTATCGGACTATCCGTTAACGGTGTAACCGGTGACAGTTTTCCAATAGGCGATGGATTATTCTTTGTATAAGACAGAGGCCTTTCGGAAACTATATATTCCGTAATACCAAACTGTCCTTTCTCAGAACGAATTTGTCGCTTGACAATATATCTATGTTCCACCAAACCTTTTATTGTTGTTCGTAATGAACTCATTCCATTTCTCGAATGCTTCACTAGTTCAGAGACATGTATTTTCCAATCAGGAGGAAGACTGAGAAGATATACAAGAAGACCTTTTTCACTCCAAGACAATTCCTTATCTTGAATTGGAAAATTATCTAAGATTGTAAAATTATTTTTGGATTTTTCTCGTATAAAAACTACATCACTCATGGTTCTTATTACCTCCTGTCAACATAAATTCTTTTCTTGTTCCGTTGAAAATCCTTTTTTTTGTTGCAGTCAATGTGTAGTACTGCACTTTGCCATCTCTGAAACAGAAAGAGACATCGCATGAGCCAAACCTGATATTCTCTTGCTGAATGTCCTTTAGTAAGGCTATTAGTAATTCTTCAGTCATTTTGTTCCTCCTGTCCTGTGGTCGAGAATGTACTTCTCAAGGTCACATTTAAGGACATACACACGCTTTCGCATGTGAACACGGGGCAGGTCTTTTTCAGTGATAAGGCTATCCAATGTGCTCAAGCCCACACCTAAGATAGATGCAGTCTGAGGACGGGAGAATAATGTTTGTTCAGGTAGCTCCTGAATAATTGATGTTGTTAAGGATTTCATATGAATTCCTCCTTTTCAGCCCACTTAGCGCTTTAATGAGCTGATTTGAATTTAGCTGAGACTATACAAGTCTGCTCGAGCTAAACCAAATATAGAGGAAATTTTAGACAACTCAAAATGGTAACAATGCTAAAATGCATTGTTACCATTTTTTTATTTTTTTAATTCAGGAAGTCTTTTACAAAACTTTAAATATTTTTGTTTTTCTTTATTCCTTTCATAAGGTTCTTTATAGTATTTTTTCTTTGTTGGAGATTGTAAATTAAATTGCAGTACATGCTCAATTAATTGCCAATCTACTTCTGTATTTTTAAACTTTTCTTTTTCAATTTTACCTAAATAAAAAAGTAACATACGTTTAAATTGTTTATTTACAAGTCCATATTCATCAATAATATTAATTTCACATTTCCCACTTTCAGTCTGAAAAATTATTTTTTTGAGTTCTTCTACAAAGTTATCTACAACAGGATATCTATTTTGAAAAATCTTAAATACTTTTTCATATGGCATTTCTGCATATGGATCCATTGTTTTTCCTATATAATTTTCTAATTCTCTTTGAGTTTTATCAAGTTCTTCTAGACATAATGTTCTATTTATTCTTTTCAGATTTAACCATAAAGATTTACTTTTATTATCAAAAGCTCTATAAAATAAAAATCCAAAAATACTAAAAATAAAAGATGAACACATAAAAATCGTAATATATAACTCTTGTTCAGAATATTTTTTTGTAATATTCATCATTATTATTATAAAAATAAACATGGATGTTAGACAAAACCCAACCAAAAAACATAACCAATAGCTATTTTGCGCATGCAGATCTTTTAGTTTTACATATTCATCAAACTTTTCAAAAAATATTTTTTTATATTCTTTTAGTTTCTTTTTATTCACTTTCTTTTTATCGGAATTGAAATATTCTAGTAGAAATTGAACTTCATTTTGATTTTGTAATAGATCTTCTTGTTTTACTTTTTTATCAGTTAGCCAATAATTCTTAATATATTGATTATAATAATTTTCATAAAGAGAAAAATCTTCAACATCGAGACTATATGTTTCTTGCTCTATATTTGATGTATCTTTGTATAATAGTTTTGCCATTAAGTAAAGTAATACAAATCTATTAATTGTTCTAACAATTTTCTCTTGTTTTTCAGATACCCTTTTCCATTTAAATTCTTTCATTTTAAAATTTCCTTAACCTTATTATAATGTCGATAACACTATACCACCGCAAGTCCGAATTCGGCAACATTCCACAGAACGCAGATTTGCGTAATAGAACATCGTAAGCTGCAAATAACTTCAAGCAATTCCAAACCGATTTGAAATACGTTTCAAGTCTTCTTCACCAAGATTTAATTCCTTTACCCCGAGCCGAGCAATTCTTTTGTCTTTGAGGATTTGGCTTTTCTTTTTACCTTTACTCAATTCAGATAGAACAAACAATACTCCTAACTTGAATGAATCAGAGTTAATGCCCTTTCCTGTATTTGAGACCTTTGCCTCATCATCATTATTTTCATCGGAAGAAGCTGCTTTCTTTTTTTGCTCAGAAGACTTAACCATTTCATAAGCTTTGTTTATTGAGACAGAACATGACCTTATTTTCATAAGAAGCTCAGGGGTAGCCTTCTTTGCAATTTCCCTCATTTTGCAAATTTGACGTGCAGACTTGTTCAACTGCCTTCCAATTATTTCATCACTGTTTCCAGCAATATTTGTATTCTTTCTCCGCATATCATCAAGCCTCAAAAACGCATCGAAGTATTCTCCATCAGTAAGCCGTCTTGAATTGAGCTGCATCTTGTATTCGTACTCAATTGCCTCTGCTTTGGAATTGAATTTCTTGAACATCACTGGAACCTTCTTCAACCCAGCCTTTTTAGCCGCCATGAACCTGCTGTGTCCATCAACGATTATATTTTCATCAGTGATAATTATAGGTCTAGTCTTATCAAATCCATGAAGTTTCATATCGTTTGCAATTCCAATGACTTTTTCAGTTTCCTGCTGGAAAACGCTTTTGAAGTCCCTGTCAATTTTCAATGATGCTATATTCATCATAAAGATTTTATCTTTTGCTTTATTTTCAGTCTCTTTTCTACCAATCATATTAAAAATATTATTCATTGTTATTCTCCTTGAGATTATTTGGTTAACCGTTCACTACCATCTTTAAAACATTTGGAGATGGATCGTTATCTGGATTTTCAGAACTAAACACTTCCTCTATCGCTTCATTTGCAATTTTCAAAGTCTTTTCATCCTCAAGATGTTTCCCGTAGTGATCAAGCATTGCTTCTGTCTTATGGCCAGAAAGTGCCATTACAATTCTCTTGTCATGTATGATGTCCAACATACGTGAGCAGAAGAAATGACGCCAAGAATGAAAGCAAATCTCTTCCGGTTTTGGATAGCCAATCTTTTTAAGAGCGCGATGCAAATATTTATTCCATTGTTTTGGATCAGTAGGTTGTTTTGGTTTCAGACCAAAGAAGACAAAAGATTCTTCTCCCTCGCTAAAAGGATTCAGCTTTGCCTGTATCATAAGTTCGTCATAAAGTTCTTTGCTTATTGGAATAGGTATGTCTCTTGCCTCTCCGTTTTTGCAGCATTTCAATCCGACATATTTTGACCAAGACTGGTTTACATGTATGCCGTCTTTCTGAATGTTTTTAAGTTGAAGCCCTGCAATTTCTCCTGCACGCATACCTGTGTGCATGGCAACTTTGTTTGCAAGTTTTGCCTCATCATTTTCCCAATCGGCGGACATCACCTCTTCAGCCTGTTCCATTGTCAGGACTTTTCTTTCCTTGCTTTTTACAGACCTTCTTCTTAATCCTTCAAAGCAAACGTTCTCAGTGTACTTTTCAATGTACGCCCATTTCATAGGAATAGTTATTGCGTCTGCTATTCCATTGATTGTCTTAGGAGCAAGCGTCTGTATTTTTTTGTTGCTAATAATGTTTCTCAAATCGTCAGTGGTAATGCTTCCTATAGTTCTGCCTTTTAATGAAGGAAGCCAGTATAAACGGATTCTGCTTTCCATAGTCTTGCAGTAGCTTACAGAAATAGAAGAGCCGTTTATTTGAAGTGATTTTACATAAGGGGAATTGTTGTAGTTCCAGAATGTTGTAAGAATATCATCAATAAGAGTGCTCTGTTTTGTCTCCGGACGTATAGCTGAAAGAATCAGCCCTCTGTCCTTCAAAATTTTAATCACCTTATCAGCATCAATATCATCAAGAGGAATAGTCTTCAGACTGTTGAAGAAAGACAACTTCTCCATATTGATTTTGCTTTCAGAAGGAGCCTTGCTGTTGATTCGGCCTGGAATATTGCCGTTGACAAGCCACTCCATTGCGATCTTCTCAGCTTCCTGCCTGTTTGAAGTGCCTGTGCTTTTTTGGAAAGAACGCCCTCCGTCCGGAAAGGCGAACTGAACATAGAAATTTCCACCGTGTCTTTTAGTGGACAAAGAAAAAGGTTTAGCCATGAAAAACCTCGTTTAGACATCCCGCAGACACTTGCATAAATTGTCTGCATAAAATCTATATGTTTTTCACGCCAAACCTTAATCCATTGAGATTCGGAAGTGTTGTAAATTCTTGTAACACAAGCATTTACATTTTTAGCTGGGGCAGGACTTGAACCTGCGGCCTCCGGGTTATGAGCCCGACGAGCTGCCAACTGCTCTACCCAGCGTCGTAATGTGATAACTATACTAATGAATAAGTAGAATAATGTCAAGTAATGAAGTCAGTAATATAGAAGATTTCAGCTAAATTCACTTTGCTTTATTTGTAACTGCGCGTATTCTTTCCAAAAGCGGCGGATGGTTGTAGTTAAAAAGACTGTAAATTTTTGGCGGTGTAATTTCAGAAAGATTTTCTTTGTTCAATTTTATGAGCGCTTTAGAAAGAGGCGCGCCTGAACCACAAAGTTCTGCTGAATATTTATCAGCGGCAAATTCATCACGGCGGCTAGATGCGTTGCCAATCAAATCTGTAAAATCAGAATAGCCTTCAAAAATAAGACCTACTAAAAACACGCCAATGAACATCATGTGAGGCATAACTTTTGCGCCACTATTTAGAATTGCTAAGTCCGGCGTAAAGCCAAAGCCAGTGTACAAAGACGGAAGCGAAACTAAAATGCTAACTGCAAAAAGCACAATGAACACAAGCGGAATCATTACTAGCATTCTTTTTATAATATGATGTTTTTTGTAGTGTCCAATTTCATGTCCAAGCACTGCGTCAATTTCATCAACAGAAAGCTGGCTCACCAAAGTGTCATACAGAACAATCCGTTTGTTTTTTCCAAAGCCAGTAAAATAAGCGTTGCTATGTTTGCTGCGTTTAGAAGCATCCATCATAAAAATGCCAGTCGCTTTAAGTCCTGTTTTTTCCATCAACTTTTCAATGTGAGATTTTAACTCTGGCTCTTCAACTGGTGTGAACTTATTAAAAAGTGGCGCAATAAATTTTGGGTAGATAAAAGAAATTCCAAAACTAAAAATTAAATAAACTGCGCTTAACAAAATCCACCACCATCCTGTAGCATGCAACAGTAGCGCAATCATAATACACAAAAGCGGCACTGCAATTATTAAAGAAACTAAAAGTGACTTTAATGAATCAGTGAGCCAAAGTTTGAATGTCATAGTGCTAAAACCAAATTTTTTTTCAACAACAAATTCGCTGTAAAGTTCAAACGGCAAATCTAAAATTGAAGAAGGTAGTGACGCGAACAAACTAAAAAGCAATGCGGTCCAGTAAACATTATTTGTGGCAGTCCAAAGCCAGTTGTAAATTGCAACATAGTATCCTGTAAAAACTAAAGTTAGAGTGAGCGCTAAATTTAAAACGTTGTGTGGAATCCAAAGAAAATATTTTGCATTTTCATAAGCGCAAGTCTGCTCCAGCTTTTCGCTGTCAATGTAACCTTCAAGCTCTTTTGGAACAATTTTTCCGTTAGCTTTTCTAGCCTTGTAGTCAATAAATTCAAGCGCTTGGTTTAAAATAAAATGAACGCCTGTTCCAACTAAAAATAAAATTACAAATATATTTGAAAATTGCATGGCTATAATATAATGAAATTTTTATAAAACATAAAGAAGAATTTTGGAGCAGCATTATTGAACCAACCGCCGTTCCGTGGCTCCACTTTCGTTCCGGTCTAAGCCGTAAACGTCTTAGACTGCTTCGCACCACTCCATAGCGGGCTACTTTTTATTTAAAATACATTTCATTAGAATACAAATATGACAATTTTTTCATCAGAAGATAAACCTAAAATAATTTGCATGACATGTCTTGTAGAAACTTCACCTCAGGCGCTGCCACTTGGAGCGGCGTGCATTGCTTCTGCAATTAAAAATGACTCTAGGACAAGAGATAAATTTTTTGTGGAACTGCTGTCATTTTCTAAAGAAGAAAAATCATTTTCAGTTGATTCAATAATTAATAAAATCTTTGAAAAAAAAGAGCCGCTGTTTGTTTGCATGAGCATGTATGTTTGGAACAGAAATATTCTTGAAGATGTAGCGGCAAAAATAAAAGAGAAAAACTCAAATATAATTTGCATTGCGGGCGGGCCGGAGGTAACAGCTAATCCTTTTAGCCTTACAAACTTTGACTACACATGTTCTGGCGCTGGTGAAAATTCCATGCCGGAATTAATCAACTGTTTGTATGAAAATAAAAATGTAAATATTCAGGGCGTATACTCTAAAAAAGATTTTCAAGAATATTGCAAGAAATATTCTGTTGAACAAAAAAAAAAGGCCGCAGAAGCATTGCGTTCTGTTCCACCACTTCCTTCAGAAATAGCTTCCCCTTATTTAGACGGCACAATCGACCCTGCAAAATACGGTGGCGCTTTGTGGGAACTTGCAAGAGGCTGCCCTTTTAAATGCTCGTACTGCTATGAAAGCAAAGGCGAAAACAAAATTTCATTTTTTCCAGAGGAACGGCTTTTAAAAGAGCTTGAACTTTTTGCTGCTAAAAATATTGCACAAGTATTTGTTCTTGACCCAACTTACAACGCAGACAAAGCTCGTGCATTAAAAAGGCTTAACGCTATAAAACAAAAAGCGCCCGGCATGTTTTTTTATTTTGAAGCACGCGCTGAATTCATAGACAGGGAACTTGCAAAAGCATTTGCCTCTATTCCATGCTCACTTCAAATTGGTCTTCAAAGCTCAGATGAAAATGTTTTGTCTTTAGTTCACAGGACATTCAACAAAAAACAGTTTGTAAAAAACATTGGAATATTGAACGAAGAAGGTGTTGTGTTCGGCTTTGACTTAATCTTTGGTCTACCGGGCGACGGTTTGCAAGGATTTAAAAACAGCATTGATTTTGCAGTAAGCCTTTACCCAAACAACATTGAGCTTTTCTGCTTGAGCGTTCTTCCAGGCACTGACTTGTACGAACGTGCAGATGAATTGAAGTTACAATATGAAAATGTACCGCCGTACCATGTGATTGAAAATTCAACATTCAACAAAAACGACATCTCTAAAGCAGAAGAGCTTGCACTTTCCTGCAACTTATTTTATTCACAAGGGCGCGCTGTTCCGTGGTTCATTGCAGTTACAAAACCTCTTCATATAAAGCCAAGCAACTTTTTTACAGACTTCATTTCGTTCGCAAAAATTAAAAACATAAATCTTAATAACGCATGTGCAAAACTTTCTTCTATAGAAATTGAATCACTTCAAATTGATTTTATAAAATTCAAATACGATGAAAAACATTTGCAAAAACTTTTTATAGCTGCAAAAGACATTATTAAATTAAACAACGCACTGTCCCGCACAACAGCAGATGCAGCCGAACAAACTGTTACACTAAATTATCATCCAGACGACTTGCTTTCTGAATATATGTTTGACTTGAACTTTTTCTGCGCAAACGCAAAGCATTTTAATTGCAATGTAAAAACTTTTATTGGCAAAAACGGTGCTGATTACAAAATAGTAAAATAAAGCTGTGCCCGTAAATAAAAAGAGCCTGCGTCACCACTTACTAAATGGTTCACCAGGCTCATCTTACAAGTTCAATAAAATATCAATACAAATATTATCTAATCAAGCTCTTAATAAAATTACGCTCACTAAGAGTCACTTTTTTATCAGCAGAGCAGAAGCACAAGCAGAATGAAAGAATAGCGTCCTGCATATCTTCGCTGAACATTCCAATTATTTCAGAAAGTGTCTGCGCAGTTTGTTTGTTTTCCTTAGTGCTG
>Ga0172378_10007043_pt1 | contig 10467 bp, 10 predicted proteins | sample GrowelOW332metaG_FD_119755 | JGI IMG/M metagenome (GOLD analysis project Ga0172378, IMG submission 119755) | Groundwater microbial communities from an aquifer near a municipal landfill in Southern Ontario, Canada - Pumphouse #3_1 metaG | ecosystem: Environmental > Aquatic > Deep subsurface >... | reverse complement strand
TTGATGGTTTTGAAAAAAATGTTTTAGTTAAATTCCAAATCTTAGATATAGATATTTTGGGTATCTTTTTTTCTTTAGTTTCTTCCATCATTCTCTCCTAAAATAATACAAGATGGGAGAGTCACTTTTAGGCAACTCTCCCATAAATTCAAATATTTTTGTTTTTTTAAACTAAGCAACTTTAGTATTGCTACTAACAAGAGCAAGAATGTTATTGATTTGCGAAGCTTTGACTTCTTTTAAGTAAGAATAATCTTCATTAACGGATTTTTCAATCCATTTTTCCTTAGTCCAATCATTATCATTCACTCCGACGGTAGTTGAAACACATGGATAATAATATCCATATTGGTTAGAAGCTTCCCCAGCTTTATTAGGGGTAGTTGAACTACTGCACATTGCAGTATAGCAATCTGGAGTTAATAAGAAACGAGCATATAAACAAGCGGTGTATGGGTGTTCAGCATTCTTGACGATTTGGCTGTACATGGTGTACATAAAGCCATTGAATCCATCAATGTTAAGATCCCAACCAACAGTTGTCATTGCATTGGTTTCTTTGGTTCCGTCGCCATCAAGATCATAGTTCTTGCCAGCAGCATCTTTCATCTTTGCGAATGCACCATAATAAACGAATGGGTCTTGACCTTCAACTTTTGTTTCGACGCATTGTGTTTCTTTCATAGCCGTTCCATCACTAGAATGCCATTTGCTGACGTTAGCGATAAATTCTGTGACATATTCTTGACCAATTGAAGAATATGCTTCGCTAGCAGCCCACTCTTTACCATAGAAATTCTTATAAGAAGAAGCTAATCTTGCTTGATTAGCGGGAGCATATAAACTAAGTAAGAATGACATATTGATTTGTTCTGTAACAGGACTTTGGAATGATAAATTATTTAAGTGATTAGCATCTTTTGAACTACCAGCAAGTTGCCAAATGTTATTTAAATTAACTCCTAAATTCTTGTTATCGAAGAAAATCTTATTAAAATGGATACCCTTTAATGGATAACTATCACTTTCAGCTAAACCTAATTCCTTATAGTCCAATGGAATATAGTTTAAAGTAATTCCTGCTTCGAGATAATCAGCAAGTGAACGAGCATCTTGGACAAGGGCGAAATCTGCAAAATATGATTCATCAGCTTGTTCTAGAGCGGTTAATAACGCGTAATCCTTATAACTGTTATTGCAATAGGTATTACCTTGAACATCAGTTGTAGTATATGTCATCCAGTCACTGTAAGTAGTACAAAATAATTGTAATGCTTTAGTCAAAGTAGAAGTTAAACCAACAACTTTAAATGTAGAATTTGAGGCTTGCATTTCTGCTTTGGAAGCTGCTTCAAGCTCAGTAAGAGTCATTGCGCTAGCTTTCTTAACGATACCAGCTGTAGACGTATCTTCAACTGGAGTATCTCCATTTCCACCACACGCGGCTAATGTGAGACACATAAACGACGCACACATAATTGTAAGTGCTTTTTTCATTGTGTTGTGATCCTCCTGATCAAACTTAACGACCTAATATTAACACATTAAAAAAACATAAACAATATTTTTTTGAAAGCGCTTTCTTTTTGTAAAATATTTTCATTTATTAACAAATCAAGATGTGATATCTTGTAGATATAAACAATTTTTTGTTTTGAAATTTTAAAAAAGGATATTAGAAAAATGCCACTTGTAAATACTAAAAAAATGTTTGAAAAAGCTTACCAAAACGCATATGCTGTCGGCAGTTTTAACGTTGACACCTTGAAAATGTGCCAAGCTATTTTACTTGCTTCTGAAGAAGCGAAGTCCCCTGTTATCATCGCTTTTAGCGAAGGCTCTCGTGATTTTATGCACCCAGGAAATATTAAGAGTTTAATTCTAGAAATCAGTAAAAATATTTCAATCGATTTTGCAATTCATCTAGATCATGGTCGAAGTGTTGAGGCATGTAAATCTGCAATTGATGAAGGATTTACTAGTGTTATGATCGATGCTTCGAAATATAGTTACGAAGAAAATATTAAGCATACAAAAGAAGTCGTTGAATATGCACATAAATATGGCGCAACTGTTGAGGGCGAACTTGGTGGACTTGATGCAAACGGAGAAGCTTCTAGATTTACTGATCCAAAACTGGTTAAAGATTATGTGACACGAACTGGAATAGATAGTTTAGCTGTTAGTGTTGGCACTGGACACGGAACTACAAAATTTAAAGAAAACGAAAAATTAGATTTAAAATGGGACATTTTAGAATCAATTCAAAAAGATTTGCCAGGATTTCCTCTTGTGCTTCATGGTTCTAGTTCAATTCCAAAGCAAGAAATTGAAATATTTAATTCTTATGGCGGTAAAATCGATAATCCGGTGGGAATTCCAGAAGAGTTGCTTACAAGAGCTGCTAAAATGAATGTTTGTAAAATTAATATTGGTACAGACTTTCGTGTTGCGTATACCGGTGCTCTTAGAAAGTCTCTTTTCGAAATCCAAAACCATTACGAACCAAGATATTTTTTAGTTCCTGCATACAAAGCTATATATGATGTTGTTTTATACAAAGAAGAAAAAGTATTTTTAAGTGCAAGAAAAGATTAATTACACTGGCTTATTTCAAAAAAAGGAGGAAATATTATGCCATTAGTTACTACTAAAAAGATGTTTGAAGATGCTTACAAAGGACACTATGCTATAGGGGCTTTTAATGTCGATAACATGGATATTTTGAAAGCCGTTTTAAAGGGATGCGAGGAGAATAAATCACCAGTTATTATTGCTATTTCTGGCGGTGCTCTCGATTTTATTGGCCGTGAATATATTTTCGATTTACTTAAAAATTCAATGAAGACCATTACTATTCCAGTCGCTCTTCACCTTGATCATGGTAAAAGTGTAGATCTTTGCAAAACTTGCGTTGATTTAGGATTTACAAGCGTCATGATTGATGCCAGCGCCTATGACTTTGAAACAAATATCAAAATGACAAAAGAAGTTGTTGAATATGCTCATGCTCATGGTGTTGTTGTTGAAAGTGAACTTGGAGCAATAGCGGGTATTGAAGACGAAGTAAATGTTGATGACCAATATGGCCAATTTACTCATCCTGATGATGCCGTTGATTTTGTAAAACGAACTGGGATTGATAGTCTAGCAATTGCTATTGGAACTGCTCATGGTGCATATAAATTTAAACCGGGACAAAAACCACAATTGCGATTTGACATCTTAAAAGAAGTTGAAGCGAAATTGCCTGGTTTTCCACTTGTTTTACATGGAGCTTCAAGCGTTCCACACGCTTCACTAGAAATTCTTAATAAATATGGCGGAAAGATGCCAGAAGCTATCGGTATTCCAGAAGAGATGTTAAGAGAAGCAAGCAAATTAGGTATTTGCAAAATTAATGTCGGAACTGATATTCGTGTTGCTTATGTTGGTGCATTTCGAAAAGCATTGAGCGAATTTCCAGAAAAATTTGATACCAGAACTTTTGTTGAACCAGCTATGAAAGCTGTTTCTGCCCTAGTTGCTGATAAAGTTCAAAACGTTATGGGCTGTGCTGGACACGCAAACAAATAATTAATAGTATAAAAATGGAAAATGAAGACCAGTTAATAACTGGTTTTTATTTTTTTGTTTTCGTTTTTTCCTTAGCTTCATATCAATTTGTACTCACAAAAGATTACCTTTTTACATAAAATCAAACAAAATAAAAATTATTTTCATAATTACATTTGAAAAATGAAAATTTTTAATATAATATAGTAATATTATTAAAGGAGGCATACAAAATGCCATTAGTTACTACAAAAGAAATGTTTAAAAGAGCGTATGATGGTCACTACGCAATTGGAGCATTTAATGTTGATACTTTAGATACCTTTCAAGCAGTCATCGACGCAGCCAAAAAAGAAAATTCACCAGTAATTATTCAAATTACTGAAAATGTTATTAAATATATTGGACCAAAATATTTAATGGCTATTGCAAAAACATCCGCAGAAGATTCAGGATGTGAAATTGCCCTTCATCTAGACCACGGCAAGAGTGTCGAAATTTGTAAAACTTGTGTAGACATGGGATTTACCAGTGTAATGATCGATGCAAGCGCTTATGATTTCGAAACAAATATCAAAATGACAAAAGAAGTTGTTGATTATGCTCATGCTCATGGTGTTGTTGTTGAAAGCGAACTTGGTGCCATTACTGGAATCGAAGATGATTCATCAGTTAACGATAAATATGGTCACTTCACTCATCCAGATGATGTGGTCGAATTTGTTGGAAAGACTGGAATTGATAGTCTTGCAATTGCAATCGGAACTGCTCATGGAGCTTTTAAATATAAACCAGGACAAAAACCAGAATTACGTTTTGATATTCTTGAAGAAATTGAAAGAAGATTACCAGGTTTCCCACTTGTATTACACGGATCAAGTAGCGTTCCAAAAGAAAGACTTGATTTAGTAAATAAATATGGTGGAAAAATGGAAGAGGCTATTGGTATCCCTGAGCCAATGTTAAGAGAAGCTAGTAGACATGCTGTTTGTAAAATTAACGTCGGTACTGACTTAAGAGTTTGCTGGACCGGTGAAGTTAGAAGATTTTTTGCTGAACATCCAGAAGAATTTGAAATTAGAAAGTACACCTCACCTGCCAAAAAAGCAGTTACCGAAATGGTTGCAGATAAGATGAAAAATGTTTTTGCCTCATCAAATCACGCAGCGAAATAACTTTTAAAACTAAATGCATCCCCCTCCAAAAAATGGATATCTCGCTTAATTCGAGATATCCATTTTTTTATTGATTAACTTTATTTAATAATGAGGTAAATTTTATAAGTCTTTTTCTCAAGTTCGAAATAAAATTTATCATAATTTTTAATTTTTATTTCAATTGAATTGTCTATATCTTTGATTTGGTATTTATCCATATCTACAGGTTTATGTTCTTTATAAATTGAATTTAAACCGTCTTCGACATGGAGCTCGCGACGAGGCAAACGGTTATAATCATAAAGTCGATATGTAATATCGCAAGGATCTTGCACTTCAAGGAAAAAAGACCCTGCTAAAACAGCGTGAACTGTTCCTGGAAGACATTTTAGTAAACTATGCTTTTTAATCGATTGATAAAGAAGAATTTTATCGATTTCGCCTTTGTTTAAAGCTTTTTCAAAGTCGTCTTTCTTAATGTCTTTTATACCAAAAACGACTTTGTCACTACGATTTTCGTCTAACACATACCAAATTTCATATTTCCCATTTTTATAGCCTTTTTTAAGAGCATATTCATCATCGGGATGAACTTGAATTGATAAATTTTCATTTGCATCAAGAAGTTTAATTAAGACAGGAAAGTCTTCGTCTTTTATTAAACCCATTTCTTCATAGTGTTTACTAACAAAAGATGATAAAACCTCGCCTGCGACAATTGATTCTTTATTCTTAACCGCAGAAACAATCCAAGCTTCACCAGTTTTATCTTCACAACCATAAATTTTCTTTAAAAGACTTCCACCCCATGGTTTAACATCAAAATAAGGTTTTATTTCGTATTTCTTCATAATTTTGTAAAAAATCGATTTGTTGAATCGACATCCTTTTTAATTTGTTCCTCAAGTTTTTCTACGCTTTCAAATTTAACTTCATCACGTAATCTATTGTAAAAATAGATAGTTATATCTTTGCCATAAATATTTCGATTTAGACCAATTATATATGTCTCAATTATTGGCTTTTCAATTTGATTAACAGTTGGATGAGTCCCAATATTCGTTACAGACCGATAAGTTCGTTTGTCAACTTTAGTTTTTGTAATGTATACTCCATCTTTTGGAATTATGTAATCAACAGGTAAGGCAATGTTCGCCGTAGGTGTTCCAAGTTTCGTTCCTTCTTGAAAACCTCGACCGATTGTTCCTCTTAAAGAATATGGTCTTCCTAAAAAAACACTTGCCTCTTTAACATCACCACTTTTTATAAGCTTCTTGATATTTGAACTGCTAATCTTTTTATGATTAAAATCATTAACATAGCTCACAACTTTAACATCGGAAAAAGCCATTTTTAAATCATTTACGTCACCCTTTGCTTCATAACCAAAAGTAAAATCGTTTCCACAATAAAGCGTTACAGGATTCAATTTTTTTAACACTTTACTGATAAAATCAATATATGACATATGTCTAAAATCATCGCTAGCAACAATAACATAAACATAATCAATTTTTAATTCTCTTAAACGATCTATTTTTTGTTCAAGAGATGTCAAGCATCCTTCAATTGACTTTAGAGGTCGATCAAATGTTATAACCCCGACAGGTCCTTTCGAATTAAACTTAGCAAAATTAATTAATTGTTCGTGGCCAATATGAAGACCATCAAAATATCCAAGCACAAGACTCAATTTTTCAACGCTTGAATTTATATGCCTATAATCCTTAATATATTGTACTTCCATTTTATTTATTTCCTTTTTTAATTATAATGATAAGGTCAATAAAAATAAAGGAATTTACATGGAAGCAATTAGAGTAATATTGGCTTGCATTAGAAAAGCTGATAATCAGTTTAACTTAATTAATAACGGAGACAGAATTTGTCTTGGCATTTCTGGTGGAAAAGATAGCATGGCAATGTTTTATGCTTTGGATTTATATAAAAATTTTTCAAAAAAGAAATTTGATATTTTCCCAGTCATGATTGATCTTGGTTTTGATAATTTTGATCCAACTGTTGCCAAGAATTTTGCAAAGAAAATTGGATATGATTTAAAAGTTTTTGAAAGCAAAACTGTCTACGAAATCTTGAAAATCCAAAAAGACCGACAACATAGACAAAATTTACCATGCTCAATATGTAGTAAAATGAAAAAGGCCATTATAAACAAAGCCGCACATGAAATTAATTGTAACAAAGTTGCTTTTGCCCATCATCGTGATGATGCTATCGAAACGCTTTTTTTGAACGAAATATATGGAGGAAGAATGGCTACTTTTTCTCCAAAAATGTTCTTAAGCGAAGAAAAGATTACTTTTATTCGACCATTAGTTTTGGCTAAAGAAGATGATATAAAACGACTTTGTGAGGAAGAAAACATACCAATTTCTTCATCGCATTGTCCTAACGACAAATATACAGAGCGTGAAGAAATTAAAAGAATACTTAATGATATTTACATTAAATATCCTTCAAGTAGAGAAAACTTTTTAAACATGCTAATGAACGACACAAAAGAAGATGTTTTTTATTCACATGTTGAAAGGAAAATTGAAGGAACAAATTTTTACTTTAAAAAAATCATTACAATTAATGAATTTATAACTGAATTATATTTTGTTAAAAACAACAAAAATTATAAAAATAAGGATCCAATCCATTACGACTTATTTAATGAAAAAAACAAAATACGAGCATCAATTTTAATAAAAGAAGACATCGAAAAGAGATCTTTTGAAGTTTTAAGTTTTAAATACACAAATTTAAACGAGTTTGCTCTATTTCTTAAGGAAATTATTAATTTTTATTATCTTAAATATAATCCATGTACACTTTTGATTAACTTCAAAACTACTGAAAAACAACTTGTAGATTATTTTGGTTTCAAAAAAGAATCAAGAAAATATAGTTTAAAAATAATTAATGAGATTTAAAAAAGAATGCCTTTTGAGCATTCTTTTTATTAATTTGAACCTTTTTTTTCGGCTTCTGTTAGCACATCTTCAAAATGTTTTTGTTTTTCATATGAATCATCAAGAACAAAGGTAATTTCCGGGACTCTACGAGTGTCGATTTTTTGAGCTAAAGAACTTCTTACATATCCTCTAGCACGATTTAGTCTCTCGAGATTGTTCTGCTTATCATCAAAGAAAGAAACAAAAACCTTAGCATAACTATGATCAGAAGAAACTTCAATGTCAGTAATAGTAAAAAAGCCTATCTTTTCATTTTTAAGTTCTAAAAGACAAATATCTTTAATATTTTTACTAATAATCGCTTTTAAGCGTTCATTCTTATTTGCCATCTTCCTTTTCCACCATTTCGTAACCTTCGATAATGTCTCCAACTTTTACATCATTATAGTTTTCAATCTTAATACCACATTCAAATCCAGTTGCGACTTCTTTAGCATCATCTTTAAATCTCTTTAAAGAATCAATTGTTCCTTCGTAACTGATTGCACCATCACGTAATATACGGCATCTACTGCCACGTTTTAATACACCATCAGTAACATAAGAACCTGCAATAGTGCCAATTTTTGATACTTTAAATACATTACGAACTTCAGCTTGTCCAGTAACAGATTCAATCTTTTCTTTCTTATACAAACCTTTAATTGCGGCTTCCATCTCCTCAATTAAGGCGTAAATAATACGCTGCAAACGAATTTCTACACTAGATTCTTCAGCTTTTTTACTGATCATTGCTGATGGACGAACGTTAAATCCGTAAATAATGGCATGCGATGCACTTGCAAGAAGAACATCACTTTCCGTAATTGCACCAGCCGCAGCACGAATTACATTAATCTTAACTTTATCACTATTAAGCTTATCAAGGCTTGCTTTAACAGCTTCTGCACTGCCAGTCGAATCAGTTTTTAAAACAATATTAATTGTCGTTAAACTATTCTCATTAATCTTGTTGTAAACATCTTCAAGAGATGTGATATTTGAAACAGCCTTACGCTCCTCATCAACTTTCTTAAATCTTCTTTTTTCTGCAATATCTTTAGCTTGTTTTTCAGTTGGGAATGACATAAAGTGATCGCCAGCAAGTGGAACTTCACTAAGACCAATTACACTAACTGGTGTTGATGGGCCAGCACTTTTAACAACTTGTTTAAATTCATTAGTCATTCGACGAATCTTGCCATAAGTTGTTCCAACGACAACATAATCATCATCAGTAAGTGTTCCATTTTGAACTATTAAACTTGCTTTTGGACCTTCACCTTTATCTAATTGAGCTTCAAGAACTGTACCCATTCCATAACGTTTTGGGTTGGCTCTCAGTTCAAGCATATCGGCTTGAGCCAAAACTGCTTCAAGTAGTCCTTCTATACCAGTTTTCTTTTTGGCACTGATTTCACAAACAATAACGTCTCCGCCATATTTTTCCGCAATAACATTATGAGCCATTAATTGCTCAATAACTCTACTTGGGTTAGCACCAGGGGCATCCATTTTATTAACGGCAACAATAATCGGAACCTTAGCAGCTTTAGCGTGATCAATAGCTTCAATTGTTTGAGGCATAACACCATCATCAGCCGCAACAACTAAAATAACAATATCAGTAACACTTGCACCTCTAGCTCTCATAGCTGAAAATGCTTCGTGCCCTGGAGTATCAATAAAAGTAATTTTACGATTCTTAAATGTCTTTTGGTAAGCACCAATTTCTTGGGAAATTCCGCCAAATTCTCCAGCCGCAACATTACTATTACGAATCGCATCAATCAAGGTGGTTTTGCCATGATCTACGTGGCCCATAACAGTAACAACTGAAGCTCTTTCAACTAAATCCTTTGGATCATCCTCAAGATTGGCTTTTTCAAAATCTTCTTCATTAACGACTTCTTCTTTTTTGAAATCAAAACCATATTCCAAGCATAATTCGCCAATAGTATCATCATCAAGATATTGGTTAATAGTGACTATACGTTTTTTGAGAAACAACTTTTTAATAATATCGCTTGCTTGAACATTAAGTTTTTTTGCAAGTTCACCAACTGATAAGGAAGTAGTATAAACCAAGGTTCCGTTATGTACTTTAGCGTAATCTTTGTTTTTTTGTTCTTTTTGTGGGATGTTTATCTCACGTTCATCAATTTTGTCTTTCATTTAAATACCTCCTTATTTAATGTAAAACATCATTTTTTCGTAGATTTTATCAGGTATTTTTGCTTCAAGAGCCTTTTCTAAACACTTTGTTTTCATAGCTGTATTAATAGCTTCTTTATCAATATGAATATAAGCTCCACGACCATTTACTTTACCTGTAATATCTAAGACAACTTCTCCATTAGGAGTTTTAACAACTCTAAATAATTCTTCTTTAGGGAAGACTTTATTTGTCGCTAAGCACTTTCTTAATGGAATTTTCTTCATAAATACCTCAACTATTTGCTGTAATACTCATCGCTATCATATTCGCTGTAATCTTCATCAGGAGCATTTGAACTTGTTTTTTGTTCTTTTTCTTCTTTTTCCATTTCAGCTAGTTCTTCAGCGGTGTAAATAGACATCTTGTTCTTTTCATCGATAATTGGTTTAACTTCTTCAACAGGTTGTTTTTCAACTCTCTTGTATGGTTTTCTAAACTTCTTATCATAGTCTTTCTTAAATAATCCCTTATCATTCTTCTTTTCGTTTTCAAGAGAAGCTTCGAGAGCATCAAGAGTTGTAGTAGTTTTAACTTCATGAAATTCTGGTTTTGGTTCTTCTTTAACAGGAGCAACTTC
>Ga0172378_10007042_pt1 | contig 10469 bp, 11 predicted proteins | sample GrowelOW332metaG_FD_119755 | JGI IMG/M metagenome (GOLD analysis project Ga0172378, IMG submission 119755) | Groundwater microbial communities from an aquifer near a municipal landfill in Southern Ontario, Canada - Pumphouse #3_1 metaG | ecosystem: Environmental > Aquatic > Deep subsurface >... | reverse complement strand
TTTTATTATATTGATGGTGATATGGAATATCGTTTTGTGTATTATTTTTGTGTAATATAATCAATTTCAATTTTATTCTATGCTTTTACTTATATTTTCAAAGCAATGAATTAAAGACATTACATTGTTATGATAGAAAATCTCCAATTGAAAAAATAAAAGAGATTGGATTTGCTACCTAACTTTAAAAAAAACATATGCCCCTCTCCTTCATCTAATATCTCAATACCCAATTCCATGGAAAAGGAGAATGGCGCAATACTTTGAAAATTTTGAAGCAAGTCTATTTAAAAGTGCTCTTTATCGCGTTTGTTCAAATGCATCACTCAAAATATTTGTGATATTTTGTGCAAGAAATAATCATGAAGGATATGATTAACGATCAGTTTTATCAATAAAAAAAAGCCGACAAGAAAAAGCGGACTCAGAACCCGTCAACTAAATGCTTGAAATCCAAAAAGATTGACAGTAAAAAAAAAGCCTTCCCTCGCCAGGAAAGCGAAAACTACCAAAAATGAAAGCAAGCTCACAGGAAGTATCACTAAACCAACAAAGAAAGGCGCTGCAAATATAACAAAAACACGGTAACTTCAATCACCCACGGGTTTGGATTTAAGAAAATACCTTAGATTGTGAATAATAGTAACATAACTTAAAATGGTTATTTATATCAACATAAAATTTAATTTTAACAATAATTTATTGACAAAATTTTAAATTTATAAAACAATGAAAAATTTGACATTATCACAAATTGATTTGAATATTGAAGAAGTGAATTTGTCTGAAATTAATGGCGGACAAACAGAAGAAAGGATATTTTCAGGAACAGGAAAAAATGCTATAACAGGTAAAATGACTGCTGAATTTATTACAATAATGGATGATGATAGCTGGTTTGTTGAATATAGAGACATACCTTAAATTACAAATCCTACAAGCCCATGTTGCATTATCTAGAAAGATAATGGGGACTATTCTAAAAAATAATCATCTGAAAATAAATGCTTAAACAGCAATTATAGCGAAGGTCGTTTTCTCTGGCCTCAAGTAAATAGAGAAAAAAAATAAAAAGATTATGAAAATTACAAAATTACAAAAGGGGATTACCCGAGATCAGGAGTTGGTTGCTGCAGCATGGTGTTGCTGCTGTTGTTTTTTTGTTGACTGTTCCGGCAGAGACAAAGACGATGCACCTCAAGAAGCCGCGGACTAAACTATGATGAGAGTTGTGCTTATTCTTAAATAAGCACAACTCTTTAATTCTGATCTTAAATGAATACTTATTAAGACATACTACCGCATTGCACACAGCATGTTTAGTATTATGTCAATAAAGTTATACGTAATAAGAAATTAAATATGTGTGCATTGATAAAGAATTTCGACATTTGCAAAGAATATAATTCCAAAGTGTATCAGCTACGCACCAAAACTGACGTTTTTATCATAGAATTTGATGATATAGACCAAGAAAATATTTTTACAGAGATATTCTCATTCCTCAAGCAGGAAGGAAAAGAATGCGAATGTTTAGAAGAGCGATTAAAACAAAGTCATGATCCTTCTAAAGTTTTGAGTGTACTTAAAATGTTGAATGATTATTCTTTGCTTAGTCCTAATTTAGAGAGTAAAAATGTGAATTTCAAACACTCAAATAAGGCTCTGAGTATTTTTGGGCAAGGACAAATTGCTAAGGAAGTGAAAAGGATAGCAACGGAGGAGCATTTTCAGACTAATATATATCCTTATAAAGATATTTTCAGTGAGATAGAAATAGACCAAATTGTACAAAGATCAGATTTTTTAATTGTTGATGCTACAGAATGGTCTCCTTTTCATATTGAAATTATAAACTCCACGTCATTAAAGTATTCAAAACCTTGGCTGTATATCGGGGGGATAGAAAATGATGTTTTCAAAATAGGCCCCCTATTTTACGGGAAAGAGACGGGATGTTATAATTGTCTTATTGACAGGATTAAAAATAACGATGAATATTCTCATCATCTCAAAACATATGAGCAATACTTGAGAAATAACAAAATAAGCTCTAAACCCGATATTATTTCGGTCAATCATTTTCCCGTATATGGAATAATTGCCAATTTAGCAATTTTAGATATTATAAGTTTCTTCGAGGACTTAAGCGTCCCCTCTACTTATAGGTGTCTTATTGAATTTAACTACTTATCATTAGAAATAAAGCGACATGAATTATTGAAAAAGCCTTATTGTGAGGTTTGTAAGCCCAGGTTACAATATAATAGTGCTCCTTGGTTAGAAACAATAATCACTGATTAATATAATGAATAACTCTTCAACATTAATAAGATCTTTTTTTTCAATTTCTCCTGAAATTGGTATTATTAAAGATATATGTAAGTTACCTAGACTTAATAATGACCCCTATGTTAATTGCTATGGAGCAAACGCCTCATCTGGTAAATCATCATATAAAGAATATTCAATAAAAGCCGGAGGATGCCACCTTAGATGGGAGAATGCCATATTAAGCACAATTGGTGAGTCTTTAGAAAGGTATGCAGCTGGTTTTTATGACATAAACGAAAGTGTGACTGGCACGTATAATGGTTTAATCAGTTTACAAAAGGAGAAATTGATTTCTCCTAATCAGTTTTCATTATTTCATAAAAAACAATATGAATTCGGATTAAAAGGATTAACTGAATTCAACGAAAATACTAATTTAACATGGTTTCCTTCATTAGATTTAATAAAAAAAGAGAAAGTATGGCTGCCGGGGCAGTTTATTTATCTTCCTTTTATAAGGGACGAAGACAAGGTAACATTGAATATATCAACCGGGCTCGCAGCTCATACAAATTACTATAAAGCCATACTAAATGGGATTTACGAAGTTATTGAACGCGATAGTTTTGTTTTAACCTGGTGGCAGAAAATCTCTCCTCCCCATATTATTATCTCTAGCAAAATATTGACTTACATCAAGAATCTTTTCCCCAATAATTATGAATGGTATTTCTTTGATATAACTTATGACATACAAGTTCCAACGGTCTTATGTCTTTGTTATATTCAGACTGAATGCGGAAAATTTCCTGTAATTAGTTCGGCTACAAGATATACTTATCACGATGCTATTGTAAAATCAATACATGAAATAGCGCAATCAATCCCATTTTACAGATTGCTTCTCGAAAAGAACCAGTATAAGTTTAGTCAAGACTTTTCACAACTAAAGAGTTTTGACGATCATGCTTGGCAATATATGATTAACGAAAGCCTATGGCATGTTTTTGACAATTGGATCAATTCTAGAAAACGAATAGATGTAGATCTCAATGAATCTATAAATATTGACGATAAGAATATAATTAGATCTATTTTGTCTATTTTCAGAGAGAAATCATATAACGTTTTGTTAAAAGATATAACAACTCCTGATCTCAGGCAAATTGGTTATTATGCAATTAAAATCTTTATTCCTCAACTTCTACCATTGTCCGGAGCTTACGATTACTACTTTCTTGGTGGTTCACGATTATATTCTGTTCCTATCAAAATGGGATACAAAGCATATGCTTTTGATCAATTGAACAAATATCCACATCCTTTTCCTTAATCATAAGTAATAAAAATATTAAGCACTATTTAATAGAATTACGTATATGCAAATATTAAATATAAAAAAGAGATACAATCGGATTGAAAACAATCAGTATGGATCTAAAAACATTGAAAACTCATTAGCTATGCTTTATAATGAAAATTCAAAATTAACAAAATTTGAATCAAAAAAATTTGAAGATAGAATAAAAGCTTTCTCTACATCTAAAAATGCATCTAAATCTTTAAGTCCGTACAAATGTTATCCTGGAAATTCCATTATTGATTTATCAAGTTATTCTAATTCTATTATTAATAATGATTTCATCAACTGCTTATCAAATAGACGAAGTTGTAGAGATTTTTGGGAGAATTATAAGTTATCTTTAAATGAAATAGGCACCTTATTATGTAATTCTTATGGAGTTTCATCTAAAGTAGAAGTGAAGTCTAATAATAAAGACTCTTATATGGGGCTTAGAAACGTTCCTTCAGGAGGAGCGTTATTCCCTCTAGAAATATATTTAATTACATTCAACTCAGATATTCCACCAGGAGCATATCACTATAGAGTAGATAAGAATTTTTTAGAGATAATCAAAGAGGGTAACTTTATAGATAAGCTATCTGATATTGTAAGAGGAGAGCCTTTTGTAAAAGTGAGAAAATCTTCTGCACTAATTATTACGACCGGTGTATTCGAAAGGGTGTATATAAAATATGGTGAGCGCGGTTATCGCTTTATGTTACAAGAATCAGGGTTTGTTGGCATGTTAATTAGCTTAATTGCAGAATCAATGAAGCTTGGGACCTGTATGTTAGGAGGATACTTGGATGACGAAATGAATGATTTTCTTGGAATAGATGGGGCATTTGAGTCTATTAATAACATTATAGTAATAGGCAAACATATCTAATATGAAAACATACATAAAATTGACAGACATATCATATAGGATAAAATCAAAGACGATTTTACAAGATATAAGTTTTGAAATAAAAGAAGGAGATTCCTTTGCCTTAATTGGTTCTAATGGATCAGGGAAGACAACTTTAATAGAAATAATTTTAAAAGACCTATATCAAACAACAGGTGAAATTTTTATTAATGAAAATCCAAATTACAATTTAGATTCTGTAGGAGTTCTTTATGATAAAATGCCAAATCTACCCTCCCTTAAAGTAAAAGAATTAATCAAACTATTTAGCATTATCAATAATATCAAATTTGAGTCTGTTCGCAAGAATTATTATTCTGCATTAGAACTTGATTCAATAGAAAACTCATTTTTCAGAGAACTATCTCAAGGTGAACGAAAAAGAATTGGTTTATTAATAGCAATCATTCGGGATCCAAGTTTATTAATAATGGATGAACCTTTTGCCAATCTAGATCCTATAATAATTGAACGCATTTGGAGTATTTTAAAATCGAAGAGGCGCACTATTGTATTTTCAACTCATAATTGGAAAGAAGCTTCTATAATAGCTAATAAAATAGCTTTTATTTATTCAGGAAGGTTACTAAATCAACCTCAGTCTGCAGACTCGATATTAAATTCTATGCCAGCAAAACAAGTAATAACGACAAACTTCGAATCTCATATAGTTGATAATGTTACTAATTTGAGATACTATGTACATAACGGGAAAATTAATATATTTTTCAATAAAGAGAATGATTATGACATTATAAGGCTAGTAAATGAGTATTCCTCTAATTATTACGTAAAAGAAGTCGATTTAATGGATGCTTATATATATTTATCAAACAATCAATAACTATGAAAAAACTTTTCTATATTACATATTCACACTTGCTGGTCTTTTTTAGAAATAAAACAGCATTATTTTTTTTCTGCATTTTTCCAATAATACTATTTTCAATTTTTGGTTCATTATGGGGCTTTAACTCTGGATATATCTTCTTCCTATTAAGTGGGGTCATTGGAATGAATATCCTTTCTGATGGACTCTCCTCTGTTGGTCCTATCGTAAAAGACAGTCACGAGTCGGGACTTATAAGATATTTAAAAAAACAATCATTTAATCCTATATTATATTTCGTGGGATTTATTATCTGTCGAATAATTATCTTATTATTTGTCATGTCTCTACTTTGTCTCACAGCCTTCTTATTATTCAGTTATGAAGTTTCAAAAGTGAATATTCTATTTTTTATCTGCGGAATATTCGTAGGAATGTTTATATTTTCGTTTATAGGTCTTGTTATTACATATTCTGGAGTTAAAAGAGGATCTAATTCTTCGATAATCAACATAATATCTTATATAATATTATTTTCAAGTAATGTTTTTTATGAAAGTAAACACTTTAATAAGACAATTGGAATTATTGGAGACTCGCTTCCTTTGAATCCTATTTTAGAAATACTAAGAAAAGGGTATTTTGATCCAATATTATCAGTTTGGATTATAGTTCCTGCATTCGTATTCTTATTGATGTTAAATAAAATAAAATTAAGTAGGTGATGAAATCATTCTTAATGACACTGGCATCTGTAATAGTTCTAACACTATTACATGAATTTGGTCATTACATCACTGCAAAGATTATGAAGCAAACAGTTTATGGGTATGGGGTTCGATTATTCCCATATCCTTCCATATATGTCTCGATAAAATTTCCTTCTGAGAACTACAAGAAAAACATATATTTGTTTTCAGGATTCTTTTTTACAATATGTTCGTTTCTCATATTTTTTAAATTTGATTTCTTCAATTTGGATTTTTTGTTTTGGGCTTATTTTATTCAATTATTAATCGAAACAAATCCATTTTATTCTGATTTTACAATAGCCTATATAACTAATAAATACAAGTCATATGATGGTCGAAGTTATATAAAGTTCCATAACCTTTATATGAGGTCAAAATTTTGGTATTTGCATTTCGTTTTATGGCTGGCTGTTATAATCTTATTATTAAATTACAAATTTCCAATTTTTTTATTATGAAAAGTAAAGTGTACATATTTTGCGTGATATTCATTATTTCAAGCTTTCAAATGGTATTTTCTCAAAAAACCTTAATGCACGAAAATATATCTACCATACAAAAGGAGATTCAAAATGCATATGAAATAGATTTATATTTAGATAATTGTAAAAATCTAAATTCTATTGATTCTTTGTTAACCACGATCTTCAAAAATGAAAAACAAGATCTAATCAAATATTGGATTTCATATACAAAGTTTTACAAGACAATGTATTTTTTAGATAAGAATAAAGAAGATGAAGCAAAAACTGAAGTAAAAAAAGGGATTGAACTTTTAAAAAATATAGAGACTAAAAATTCTGAAGACTTAGCACTACTCGCTTTATTGCAATGTGTTAGTATCCCCTTGGAGTCAATGGGGGGAATGTATATATTAGGAGACATAAATAGAAATATAAAGAAATCTATTAAATTGGATCCTGAAAATATACGAGCATATTATGTTGCTGGAAGTTTCGATTATTATACACCTGAGGCTTTTGGTGGTGGTAAAGAAGCAGAACGGCTTTTTAAAAAAGCAATTTCATTATCAGAACAAAAGTTAATGAACAAGTATCTACCTTCGTGGGGAAAAGAAGAGAGTTATACTCTTCTTATTCAATTATATAAAAAAAGAAAACAATATGACTTGGCAAAAAAATACTATGAAGAGGCTCATAAAATGTTTCCCAATAATAAGGTATTTAAATCTTTCGATTCTCTTTAGAAGGAAAATCATAATACTATATACTATAGTATTCTTGTCGGATATGTGCTATTGTCAAACTGTTATTACAGGGATTGTTAAGAATAAACACAACATACCCGTTTTTGCAGCGAATGTCTATTTTGAATCAGATCCTACAAGAGGAACAACAACAAATTTTGAAGGCTACTTTTCTTTAAACGCAGATACTAATTCCGAAGATTTCTTGCTTATTTCTTATATGGGGTACAAAACTGAAAGGATTTCAGTACAAACTTTTTTATCTATTTCTAAAGAAGATAGAATCTTTATTCTTGAAGATGATAGTACCATTGAATTAAATGAGGTTATTACTAGCGCCCAAAGTCCGATTTCAAAACGGTTTTCAATCTCAAAAATTGAAAAATATGATATTTACATGAATCCCATATCTGAAGGCGATCCACTGAAGGCGATATCATTACTGCCTTCATCTACAAATACAGAAGAAACATCAGCTCCTTCCTTACGAGGAAGTCCGGCAGAACAATCAATTGTTGCAATAAACGGAGTACCTATTTATAATCCTGCAAATACAAATAATTTGAACAGAAACGGGTTTATTAGTATCTTTAACAGCGAGCTAATAAACTCTATGTATGTGCATGCTAGCAATCCCCCTTTGACCTATGGAAATACTACAGCTGGTCTAGTGGAAGTTCAAACAACAAAAGATTTAGACAATGATCAAACTCAGTTGAGTTTGGGGCTGGGAGGAGTTGGATTTCTATTATCAAAGAATATAGTTAAGGATATTTCATTTGTACAAGTATATAGCAATTATCAATTTTCTGATTTTATGATCGGAATTCAAAAAAAACAATTTCCTGAAATGAAATCATTTGTGAGTAATGATGTAGGCATCAATTTCAATTATAAAATTACTGAAAAAATTGATCTTAATTCATATAGCTACCTTTCAAAGAATAAATATAAAGGAATATGGAATTATTTCTCAAACGAAAGTGATCTTCAGATGAATAATAATAGATTTTTCTCAATCAATAATATGCGCTACTTTTATGCTAATGGTGCATTATTTTTAAATTTAGGAACTGATGTTTCAAATCCATTCTTTAAATATGCGAATATCTACTCTCGTGAAAATATAAGTAACTTTTACGTAGCATTAAATAATAAACTGTTTTTTAAGAATTTTCGTGTCGAGACAGGGTTAAATTACAATTCTAATATAATATCTTATAACGACAGTGTTCCTCTGTATTATTATGCTATAGGTCGCGATGCTCCGACAAAATATGTACATTCTTTTAATAAAAATAAGGTAATCGAATCATTTTTCTTTATCGACGCTAATCTCAATAAAAAAACAGGAATATCATTAGGATTAAGATATATTATACCATATAACAATCAAAAAACATATCTAAGCTCTCAATTAAACTTAAAATATGATCTTAATACGAACCAATCTATTGTTTTAGGTATTGGGAGATATCACAGTTATTTATTACCAAAGATATACTTTAACAAATATAATTTAATAACCTCAAACCATCTTACCATAGATTACAATCATAAATTTGAGATGGTATCTATAAAGGGAAGTGTATATTCAAAAAATGAGAATAGTTTAAAGTCTAGATTTCTCTTTAGCGAACCAACAACAGCTAGCATCGACACAAAAGGTTTAGAAATTTCGATGAATATTGATATTAATAAATATTTAAGGGTGTATTCTTCCAACTCCTTTATACACCAAATATTAGAAATCAATGAATTTAAATACAAAGGAGCTAAAAATATGGAATATCTCACAAAATTTTCAATAATATACAATAACCCTCGAATATTATCTATAGGTCTTAATTATAGCGGATTCCCAGGCGGATATTATGATGGGATTCTTAATGGAGTTTTTGATAATGAGACTGGGTATTACAAACCTATATATGATAATGGGGTTAATTATACAAGATACTCAAGTTATAGTCGGTTTGATTTATCAATTAATAAACTATTTAACTTGGGAAAAAATTCATTTATTCTTTATGGATCCATTTACAACTTATTTAATAGAAACAATGAAAAAGAAGCTATTTATAATTATGACTATTCAATTAAACACTATACTTATTATCAAAATAGAATGATTTATTTCGGATTGGTTTGGTCTTTTGCATTATGATTCAATTGGCATAATTTTAGAAATATAATATTCTATATATATGTTCTAATTTAAATATACAAAAAATGACAAAAAGGCTCTTATTCAGTATATTAGTAATTATTTTACTAGTGACGATTAATTTATTCTTAAAAGAAATCGCAAAAAATATGGAATCTCAGTTCAACCTATTAGGTCTTTTAGAATTCAAGTTTGTAAAAAATTTCGGAATGACCTTGGGGATTTTTGATGGTAAGAAATACTTAATTGTCATAATAGAAATAACAATGTTATTAATTAGCTCTTTTATTTTTATAAATGTAATAAGGAAAAGCGGAAGCATTTATTACACTTCTCCGATAATATTATTTTTATCTGGTGGTATAGGGAATGTTTCTGATCGTTTCATTAATGGATATGTGACAGATTACGTTAGATTTAACATCTGCTCATTTACTTATTTCAATATGGATGATGTCTTAGTTATAATAGGTGTATCTTTATTCATTTATCAAAGTATTTTCAATAATAAAATGATAGGTAAAATATATTCAATTTAAATAACCCCTCTCAGTCATTTTATGCATATAGTCTCAAAAAAATATTTAACACTACACCATCAAAGAAGGTGGACTATTTATCTAAAAAAAAAGATATACCTTTGCTAAAAGGATTATCAAAATTTAAACTATCTATAACGGAAATGAATGGAAAAAAAACCAAAGAACTGATCCTCCGTGAGGCGTTTAAACTGTTTTCAGCAAAGACGTATGAGCAGGTTACTTTTACAGAGCTGGAGAATGCCACACTATTCTACTCCCCACTTGTCAGACCATAGGATCTCGTTTTTAAGTTTAGTTCGTTTCCATTGTAAACCACTCTTTGTGCCTGGAACGGGTTCTGTCAAGGCCGACCTTTAGGTCGCTTGTCACAGCCTTGACAGGTTCCGGGACAGGCATTACCTTTGTTTGCAATGGAAACGAATCAGGCTGCATACTCATACCAG
>Ga0172378_10007041_pt1 | contig 10469 bp, 19 predicted proteins | sample GrowelOW332metaG_FD_119755 | JGI IMG/M metagenome (GOLD analysis project Ga0172378, IMG submission 119755) | Groundwater microbial communities from an aquifer near a municipal landfill in Southern Ontario, Canada - Pumphouse #3_1 metaG | ecosystem: Environmental > Aquatic > Deep subsurface >... | reverse complement strand
CAATCCAGCAAGTCTTCTGTAAAAACATAATTAAGCTCTATGAGCCTCTTTATGAAATAAAAAGTAAATTTAATTTGAATGAACAAGACGAAGATAAAGATAGCTGCGATTAGTGACTTGCATGGTATGCTACCCACTATCGAAGAGTCTGCCGATATTCTACTGATTGCCGGGGATGTAATTCCCTTGGCAATTCAGTTTAATAAAGTAGAAAGTATGAAGTGGTTTGAAACTACTTTTGCTGAATGGATTTTATCTGTTCCAGTAGAAGATGTTTATATGGTTGCAGGTAATCATGATGCTTATTTAGAGAGTGCAAATAAAACAAAAATTGGTAAAATCCTTCAAGCAACTAATTTTAAGTTGCATTATTTGGAAAATACTGATATTGTTTACAGAAATTGTGATGGTGTAGAGTTTAAAATATTTGGCACTCCATATTGTCATAGATATGGTACTTGGCCCTTTATGAGGGATGATGAATATATGGAGGAGAAATTTAAACAAATTCCTGAAGACGTAGATATAATTATATCTCATGACCCTCCTTATGGATTGTGTGATGCAGATGTAATTCTTGAAGATACTCGTAATTTAGGAAGAGGTTTACAGCACTTAGGCAATGTACCTTTAGCACAAAGAATTGTAAATATTCCCTATAAACTACATGTTTGTGGGCATATTCACTCTGGGGATCATAACTTAGTTCGCAATACTGCAAATGTTTCGTTATGTAATGAGAATTACTCTGGAGTTTATCCAGTATTTTACACTGAAATAGAAAAAGAATATGAATAATTTATCAGTAGCATTGACTAAAGAACTTTGTCCTGTATGTTTGGCAGAGATGGATGGAGCTATTATAATGAATACCATCCTTACTGAAGAACATGCTAAGGAGGTTGAGGAACTAAACGGTAACGTAGTTGGATACTCAGCATGTATGTGTGATAAGTGTAGAGATGCAATTGGTGATGGAATATATCTTATTGCTGCACAAGAAGACGGAGAATACCCAATTAGGACTGGACGAGTTATAGGAATTACCAAAGATTGTTTTGAGTTATGTTTTACTTTACCTTTTCCAGAAAGACAATTTGTGTTCATAGAGGATAGTTGTCTTACTAGCTTCTTAGGTGAGGATGAGTAAGTGGATAACGTCAGATACCCATTATGGGCATAAAAACATCTGTCGAGGTGTTAGTGAGTGGAAAGATTTGGATTCTACTAGAAAGTTTAAAACTCTAGAAGAAATGAATCAGACTATTGTTGACAACATAAATTCTTGTGTCAAGGAAGATGATGAGCTATACTTTTTAGGTGATTGGGCTTTTGGTGGTATTAAAAATATTCTTATTTTTTGGGAACAACTAAATTGTAAGAATATATTCTTTATTCCAGGAAATCATGATCATCATATAAAGAAGAAGCATATCATACCTGACACAGATATTAGTGTTGATAAATTGTTTACAGTACTTCCAGAACTTTATACAATTGTTGTTGATGGGGTTAAGGTAATCTTATGTCACTATCCTTTAGAGGATTGGGAGGATAGAGGTCTTGGTTCTATTCACTTACATGGTCATTCGCATCATTCACTAGATAGCTCAGAAACAACTTTGTCTGAAAGAAGATTTGATGTTGGTATGGATTGGTATGAGTTTAGACCTTTTAATTTAACAGGATTAATAAAAAATTTAAATGAAGAAAATTATTGACAAAGGTATTCTACTAAAAGCTGTTAGGAAGTGGGGAAATCATTCCCAAATCTCTATGGCAATAGAGGAATGTACTGAACTATCTTTAGCCTTGCAAAAACATTTTAGGTCTCCCAGTCCAGAAACTATTGCTAATATTGAAGATGAAATTGCAGATGTTATCATTATGATGGAACAGATGCAACTAATATTCAATAAGGAAAAGATTATGGAGCGGATTGATTTCAAGATGCACAGGCTACAAGGACGTATTGAACAATGATAGTGATATACACTGATGGAGCCTATAGTTCCTCTAGGGATCAAGGTGGATGGGCATATGTTGTTACTGAGAATGGGGAAAAGATTGCATCTGCATTTTTCCCTGAACGAAATACAACTAATAATCGTATGGAAATATTAGGAGCTATGGAAGCCTGTAGTTGGGCTAAAGCCAATGGGCATCCTAATGTTACTATAATAACTGATTCAATGTATGTCATAGGTACTATGACTAAAAATTGGAAAAGGAAAAAGAATGTAGATTTATGGGTTCAATTTGATGAGATTGTTAAAGATATGAATGTCACATTTGAACATGTTAAAGGTCATGCAGGTAATAAGTATAATGAATTATGTGATGTGTTAGCTGTACAGGCTAGCCATTGTGCAAACTAAAAAATAAATAAAATGGGATACGGAAGAGTGATTATTGAGGAGAGTCCTAAAAATATTGGAATAATTGATGCAATTTCTAATCTAATTAAGGATAGAATTGTATTCATTGATGGTATTATTGATGAAGATATGGCAAATGGAGTTATTGCTCAGATGTTATATTTAAACTCTCAAAGTACAACCAAACCAATACATGTTTATATTAATAGTTATGGTGGAGAAGTTCATGCTGGACTTGGAATCTATGATGTTGCAAACATTATACAAGCCCCTATTAGAACAGTTTGTATAGGAAAAGCTTGCTCAATGGGTGCTTTCCTTATGCTTATGGGTTCTGAAAGATGTGCCACAGAAAACTCTAGGATCATGCTTCATCAACCATCAGGCGGTTGTATTGGTACTGTTAAGTCTATGGAGATTGATTTTGAAGAGGCTAAAAAGTCTAAAGAAATTTTATACGGAATTGTTAAAAGTAAGACAAACATTACAGATCCTGAAGAGGAGTTTCGTAATGATAAATGGTACTCTGCAGAAGAAGCTCTAGAGGTTGGAATACTTACAAGTGTTATGACAAAAGCCGATGGAAAGTTCTGATAATTTAATTCTTTCTGTAATTACTAGAATTCAAAAGAACATTCCAGTATCTGCACGAATTAATAATGGTGGATGCATACAGTTTGCATATTACTTGTCTTGTCAGTTAAAACAACATAGCATTAAACATGCTTGGGTATTTATTGATCGTGAGAAGTATGATTACCAAAATTTATTTAGAGAGGGATGCCACCACGTGATGATCTATATACCAAGTGTTGGTTATGTGGATGGAGAGATTACTATTCAAGAACTTGATTCTATTTATGAAAAACATCAAGTTGGGTATATATCTAGTAGTCAGATTGATTTAGAGGAAATGAGGATATTAAAGGATGAACCTTATGTCTGGAATTATACTTATCAGAAATCTTACAACTATCAATTAGAAGAAATAATTAAATTCAACTTTAGAAATGTATGAAGAGTATTATAAAAGGGGAGATCAAATTTCACTTGTAAATAATGATGGAAAGTTTATTTATGAGGTAAATGTTTATGCCATTGGTAAAAACTATTTCTCTTTATGTAATACAGCTAAATACTCATCTTATGTTGCAATTGATGGAATTGTAGACTCCTATTTCATTTTGCCTCATGTTCAGATATGTGCAGAGTTATTCTCCGCACCTGAGAAATGGCTAAAAGAAAATGGTTTTATTCAAATGAAAAAAAGAATTAAAAGTTAAAAAACCTAAAAATGTCAAGAAAACTGGTATTGATTAGCGAAAAAATAAGTGATTTGCTTGTAAAGCAACTTGCTCATGAGTTGAAGAACTATAACCTTTATAAAACATTTGCAAATTATTATGATGTAGGTGGATGCCTTGATTTGGCTGAATACTACAGAAAAAGAGCAGATGAAGAATTGAATCACCATAATTGGGTATATGAATACCTTACAGATGGTGATATTACTTTTATGTATCCTGCTATTGAACAAAATACTGAAAAGCCTACAGACTATATTATGCCTTTCAGAGCAACTGTAGATAGAGAAATACAAACAACTCAGATGATATATGCAATCTATGATGCTGCTATGGCTGAAAAAGATTTTATGACTGCATCTTGGTTGTATGAAAAGCTTATTAAGGAACAAATTGAAGAAGAAAATACTTCAAGAATGGCATTGACCATTATGGAGGAAGAGTCAGATATTTATCTTAGAGCTGATAAAGTACTTGATTTACTTAAATAAAAAGAATTATGGCATATTTAATTTACGATGAGGATTCAAATCTTATTGATGTTTTAACTTTTTCAGATCAAACTGCAGCCAATACTTTTATTAAAAGGCACCCACATTATACAGTTGAGGAGGATGAAATCGGATATCTAGATGATAATGATGAGGATCAATATTTTATTGACGATGATTATGAGGGTATAGAGGAATCATATTAGATGAATGCGTGAATTAATAAAAGAGGTGGAATTAGTGGCAGTTAGGCGTGGTACTTATAGCATATATGTTTTTCGTGTATTATGCGAGAATACATTTGTTATGTGTACTGTTTTGCCTAACTGGCAACTTCCTATTATTAATGTAGGTGATAAGGGATTCCTGCAATATCAAATGGTTAAAGCTGGAGATGAGTATGTAACTCCGGATGGTAATAGGGTACTATACAAATATACCAATACATACCTTATCAATTTTGTGAATAAGATAAAGAGTGTTACTAAAAACGAAGAAATAATATTATAAGATGGATACATTGTTAGGTGAAAAGATGAAAGAGGCGATTGATAAAAAACAGTCAGACATTACAAGATTTATTTGGAAAGGTCGAAAAGAACGTGGTGCAGATGGTAAGTATAAACAAACCGAAAAGCGCTTAGTAGACATGAGCCAAAGAGAATTAGAAGAATGTTATGACCGCTGTAAAACGATGTTATTTAATACAGATCCAGAAAATCCTGGAAGATATTTAGTCTTAAAGGAAATTAGCGACCAAAAAGATAGATGTGGTGCAGAATTATTTATTAGACATGTGGATCAAAACAACCACTTTAGCAGATTCTTCTTATTAGGAACTGTTAATGATTTTATAAAGAATAATAAAGAAGCTCTTAAGGGTCATAAGCCAGTTGCTGAAGATGCCTTTAATGGAATTCCTAGTGAGTTTCTTAAAGTTCCATTAAATCTTGTAATTGATGGCTGTTTAGATAGGCTTGGAACTATTAATAAAAAACACATCACAAGAACTTTCATTCTAAGACTTGGAATCTGGTTAACTTCTACTGAATCTAAGGATTTGGTTGAGGTGGATGAAGATGGAAAAGTTAGAGATAGATTGGAAGTGATTAGAGAGCGCCTCAACATTAAAGATGCTGAACGTTTACACGTCAATTCAAGGGGATTAAATTATACCCAAATGAGAGCTATGTTAAATATTAAAGCTAATAAAAAGTATTTAGATTTAACTACCTCACAGTTAGAAACTCTGAGAAATAGAGTTCTTTTCAATTTAGAGGATGCAGTTAAAGGTCACATTGCAGATTGGGAAAGAAGAATGGAAGAAATTGAATTAGTATTAACTAGTAAAGGATACAAAATAAATGGCTAAATATAAAATATATGCTGGTTTAGGTGGCGGATTTGGTGGAGGTACTCTTCAAGGAACTGAGGAGTTTGACTCTGAGGAAGAAGCTGGAGAATATGCATGGGAGACGGCTTGTGAAATTTATGATAGCTATGGAGGTCTTCATGGCTTACGTACTTTAGAAGATATTATAAATAGTGATGAGTCTGAAGGAGGTGATGTGGATGTCGCTTATGATATTTTTATGGAAGAAAGAGAGAATTGGCTTTCTTATTGGATTCAGGAAGTTAAAGATAGTGAATCAGAACCTTTGAAATCTTAATGATCTATTTAGTAAGTAATCAAGTAAATGCTTTTGGAGGGGAATTTAATCAAATCTCCCTTTCAGAAGCTATTCAGTTAGTAAGTTCTCTGAATTATGTAGGACTTGATACTGAAACTGAGGGATTAGACTGTCATACTAAAAAACTATTATCTCTGCAGCTTGGAGATAAAAATAATCAGGTTGTATTTGATATAGCTTCATTTGAAGGTAGGATTCCACATTTAGTTAAAGACTATTTAAATGAATCTAAACAGACCTTTATAATTCAAAATGCTAAGTTTGACTTACAGTTTCTGTATAAACAGGATGTCATTATTGAAAAAGTATTCGACACTATGCTTGCCGAAACTATTTTAACAAATGGTCTTCAACTTGGAGGAAGGGATTTAAAGACACTTTGTGAAAAGTATTGTCAAGTAGATTTAGATAAGTCTATTCGTGGTCAGATCATAACAAAGGGATTAAATGCTGCAGTTATTAAGTATGCTGCATATGATGTAGTGTATTTAGAAGATATTATGCTTAAGCAACTTAAACTTATTAAAAGATTGCAACTATTAAATGCAGTTGCTCTAGATAATGAGTTTGTTAAAGTCTTGGCTTATATTGAGTATTGTGGTATAAAATTAGATTGGGAAAAGTGGAGAACTAAGTCTGTTAAAGATTTAGAATTAGTTGTCAGTACACAATCTGCTCTTAATAAATGGTTACTTGATAATGGTTATAGGAAGTACTTTGATGGAATCCCTGATTTATTTACAGGAGAAATGCAGTGCATTCTTAATTGGAATTCATCTAAACAAGTAATTGAATTATTTGAATCATTAGGAATTAATTGTACTGTAAAAGCTCATGGGGAAACTAAAAAGACTGTAGAAGAAAAGGCTATTGGGAAGTTTAAAGATAAGTTTCCTATACTTAAATTATACTTTGAGTATAAGGCTGCTATTAAGTTAACATCTACTTATGGATTAAGTTGGAAATCTATGATAAATCCAGTAACTGGAAGAATTCATACTAAGTTCCAACAACTAATGAATACAGGTAGACTATCTTGTGGTAGTGCTAAGGAAAATAAACCTAATCTTCAAAATTTACCCTCTGATGAATTAACAAGAAGTTGCTTTATATCTGAACCTGGTTATAAATTTATTGCTGCTGACTATTCTAGCCAGGAACAGATTGTTTTAGCCAATTTTAGTAAGGAAGAAAACTTAATTAACTTCTATAAGAAGGGATTTAAAGATATGCACTCTTATGTAGCATTTCTTATGTATCCTGTTATTCGTAGATGTACTATTGAGGAATTAACTCCTGATAAATTAGGATATGTTAAGAAGGAACACAGTGATAAGAGGAAGATTGCTAAGTCTGCTGGATTTGCGATAGATCTATTTTATTTAATTTATTAACGATTTTTAACCACAAAGATTTTGCTATAAACTAATTTTTTCGTATATTTGTATTATATTAATAATATAAAATAACTTATGGAAAAACATTTAGAGCAAGATTTAATTGAGGATTATGTAAATAAAGTTCCTTTAAAAGAACTTAAGAAGAAGTATAAAACTTCTTCAGATACAATTTATAAGATTTTAGATTCAAACAGTATTAAAAGAGCTAATCACAAAGATTTATCAAAGTTTAAACATTTAACTGAGGATACTTTGTATTGGTTGGGCTATCTTTGCGCCGATGGTAATATAGAGTATTCCTCAAATAAGAGAATTTATAAAGTATCTCTGTTTAGTAAAGATGAATGTGTTATTGATGATTTTATTACATATTTTGGAGATATCTGTAAAAAATATCAAAGAAAGCAAAATGGAATATTTGAAGTTGCAATACATTCTAAAGAACTTTGTGAATTTTTTATAGAGGAATTAAATATAATTCCTAATAAAGGATTACAACTTGATCCTAACCTACCCTACACTCCTTCTTTTATTAGAGGGTATTTTGATGGAGATGGATCAATTAGGGGAGGTGGTCGTGCTGAAGCAAAATTTACCTCTGGTTCTAAAATCTTTATTGACAAATTAAGTGGTATTTTCATTAATTTGGGAATATACTTTGTCATTAGAGAGAAGGGGAATGCTTATGATATTTGTTTTGAAAGAAAATCTGAAGTTTTGAAATTGTATAAATTTTTATACTCTGAGAATGGTCAAAAATTGAAAAGAAAGTTAGATAACTTTGTCGCTATCTATGGTAACATAGACGAAAATAACACTGTGAATTGCGGGAACGAGATAGACAATCCGCAGCCAAGTTTGTTAGAAATAACAAAAAGGTTCAACGACTAACACATGGAGTCCTAACAGGTCAAGCTGAGGATGGTAAAGTGACACGAGTGCAGTGCCCCTATTAATTTAGGGTGATGAGATAGTCTCGTCTGCAAATATATATAAAATTGCAGGAAATATAGGATAAAGAGCCTATATAACAAGAAAACGAAATTATGGTGGGAATGGTGCAACAATTGCTAAGAATTGTAATCTTACTAAGAAAGAAGGTGAGTTTGTGTATAATAGTTATTTTGAATCTTTTCCTAAGCTGAAAGACCACTTTGAGGAAGTAATGACTCAAACCATAAATCAGGAATTTATTTTATTTAACAATGTTACTGGAAGGAAGTTATTTCTTCGTTCAGATGAACCACTTATAAAGTACAAAGAGGTAGTTAATTCTCCGTACTTTTTTCAACATCCAGAAGCTAGAGAGATTATGAAAGAGTATGAAACTAGTATGTCAGAAATTCAGAGAAAGGCTCAGAATTATCCAATTCAGGGCTCTAGTGCTGATATCTCTAAACTAGCAGGGATTATATTCTTTAATCAATTGAAGAATAGGAAACTCTTGTTTCTGGTTAAGATTGTAAATATGGTTCATGATGAATATAATATTGAGGCTCCAGATGATATTGCAGAGGAAATGGCAAGTTTACTTGTTAAATGTATGGCTGCAGCTGGAGATCAATTTTGTAAGATTATTAAATTAGGTGCTGTTGCTGATATTGGAACGCATTGGATACATTAAAAATGTTTTATTAAACAATTAAGAATTATTAAAATGGAAAGATTTTATTTTACATTTGGTGTAGAAAGTAAATATGCAAAGAAATTTGTAGTTATTAATGCAGAAGATGCAGAAGAAGCTGAAGCAGAAATGACTGCTCGATTTGGTACAGATTGGGAATTCCAATATACTGAAGGGGAATGGGAAAATGAAGATGGAAGTACTATTGATGATGATTGGAACTTAACAGAATTAATAGATGAATAAGATATTAAGACAGTCAATCCTTCCTATTACATTAAGTCAGGATATTGAAATGCCTGTAGGAAGTGAGATTTTAGACATTCAATCACGTGGAGAATCCATATCTATATGGTATAAGGGTGATTTGACTAAAGAAAAGGAAAAGAGAACTTTTTTAGCTTTTGAAACAGGTACGGATATTTCAAACTTGCCCCTAATTTACAGGAAAACTGTGCAGCTGGCAAATGGAAGTTATGTCCTCCACTTCTTTGAGGTTGATAGGACAGCTCCCTTTATAAGTAAAGGTGATTATATTAAGTTAGTTAAGTGGTCTGATGATGTCTTTGATGGCAACCACCCAAATTGCATACAATCTGGCCACACTGTTTATGGCACAGTACTTCATGATTTAGAAGCAGGATATAGCTTTGCTTTAACTGATGTTACTGGTGATAGTCATGGTTGGTTCCATACATCTGTTGTTACTGAAGTTACCTCTGAAGACACCTTTAGGACTATGAACTCTACTTACAAGATCTTCAAATTATCTCCTAAGGTAACTGAGAAGGATATTGTTCTTGTAGATTCTGAATTTTAATATTTTATCTAAATATTGAAATATACTATTTTACAACAAAATATAACCAATAAAAGTTGTAAATGTTAAATTTTTTTTGTAACTTTGTAAACAATTTTGAAAATGAGAACGATAAGACATAATACGTTTGAAACAAATTCCAGCAGCACCCATTGTGTAACCATCTTAAAGGCAGAAGATTACAAGAGATGGAAGTCAAATGAAATTTTTGTTGCTGATGGAAGAACAGTGATTAGTTTGGAAGAAATGCAGAAGATTTTGCAGGAAAATAAGGGTTATACCGGTTCTGCAAACTATGATGAAATGAGTGAATTTATAAATAATTTGGATTATGAGGATTGTGAGGATTTACCTCAATCTCATGACATGCACGGTGATTATTGTGACCAATTAGAGGACGATATCACTTACTATACAACTGACGGTGGAGAAAAATTAGTAATCTTATGTAGCTATGGCTATGAATAATTATGAGAACAATTAGAAGAAATACATTCGAAACAAATAGTTCTAGCACACATAGTGTGACTATTTGTACTGCATCTAGCTCATTTGCTCCTATTGACTATACTGATAGAGTATTAACAGTAGAACCTGGTGAATTTGGCTGGGAAGAAGATTTTTATTCAGACTTTCTTAGTAAAGCGTCATATGCTTATACATATGCTGTAAACTATGGAACAGAGGAAAACTTAGAAGAACTAAAAGAAGTTCTTTTAGAATATACCAATGCTAAAGAAGTTGTATTAGCTAACCGTGAT
>Ga0172378_10007040_pt1 | contig 10470 bp, 5 predicted proteins | sample GrowelOW332metaG_FD_119755 | JGI IMG/M metagenome (GOLD analysis project Ga0172378, IMG submission 119755) | Groundwater microbial communities from an aquifer near a municipal landfill in Southern Ontario, Canada - Pumphouse #3_1 metaG | ecosystem: Environmental > Aquatic > Deep subsurface >... | reverse complement strand
TCCAGCTATTCGATAAAAACATCCGGACGTCCGTATGCATTAAGAGTGAGTGCTGATCGTCAGATACTTTCCTGTGAAGGCTCTACTGCTCATATTACTATAGAGGTGGTTGATGAGAACGGTATCGTAGTGAAACTTGCCGACAACAATATTGCATGCGAGGTCGAAGGTCCTGCTCGTCTTTTAGGGCTTGAAGGCTCTGACAATTCTGATATGGGCGATTATACCGACCACCGTCAACGTGTTTTCCGCGGTCGTTTGTTGGCTTATGTACAGACTACAGGAAAGGAAGGAGAAGTGCGGGTTAAGTTTTCGTCGCCATTATTGAAAGGGGCTGAAGCTGTTTTACAAGTTGAGAATAAGTAATAGTGACGTTTAATCAGTAAGTTTTAATAAAAAAGCTTAGAGATTTTTCTCTAAGCTTTTTTATTAAAATATCCGATGATAAGAATTATCATTCAGAGATTGATAAAAATATGCTTTATATGGTTTTGGAAAAAGACATTCACTTTCTTAAATTAAACATATTGCAATCACTAAATTGTTTATAGTAGAGAATGATATTTGTTCTTTTTTACTTTTTTTAGATATGCCCATATTCGAACTCAGGAATATCTTCTTTCGCAGATATTCTTGCGAAATCAATCAAATTGGACAAATGGCGGAGTAGTAACTCTTTCATTCCATCTCTGTCTTTGTTTTTTATTTTTTGCAATATCTCTCTGTGTTCTGCATGTACCGTTCTTTGCGGTACAGCGCAGACTTTATATTTTTGATAATATTTTAATATATCAGGGGTGATGATAAGTAGGAGTGAACTGATTACCGGATTATGCCCACCTTGCGCAATAGCCTGATGGAATGCAAAATCTTTTTCAACTCGTAGTTCTGTGTCAAATTTCTCTTCAAGTTCTATAAGTGCATTTTCAATATTTTTCAGGTCCTCTTCTGTTCGGTTTATTGCACATAATTTGCAGACTTCGATTTCTAACAATACACGTACATAGACTAAACTGGAAAAATCATATTTGCTTATTTTTAAAGCATCTGTAATCATAGTGTCTAACTGATCTTTGGAGAATTCGGAAACCACTGTACCACTTTGAGGATATGTTTTTACAATTCCATATAACTCCATCTTCTGCAAAGCTTCTCGAACATGCGAACGGCTGACTTTCAATAGTTCTGATATTTTCCGTTCGGAAGGTAGACGTTCACCAGGTAGAATTTGGCGTTCTGCAATTTGTTTTTTTATGTGCTCAATGACAAGTTTGACTGGTTGCGAATTGACTTCGTCTTTCATAAGATATAAATATTTTAAAATGTTTTCCTTCTTAATTCGGGGGTAAAAGTACAAATATTATCTTTCAAAGTAAAGCTTTATAGTAAAAATGTTCTTCTTCTATTTTATAAATAGGTGTGCGTAACGTACTGTTTATAAGCTATTTATTTGGTATTGTTAATAAATAATAATTGGTGTACCAAAATTTTGGTTTACCAATTTTAATCCTTACGTTTGTCACAGAAATTAAAACGCTAATCTATGAACAAACTTCTGTATTTTAAAAAAAATGTATTATTGCTCTTGTTGTTAGGTGGAGCATTAAACGTTTATTCTCAGCATGTAATTACAGGTCAGGTGAACGATGTACAGGGGCCATTGATTGGAGCTTCGGTAATGATTAAAGGTGCTACTGTTCCAACGGGTACTGTGACGGATGCTGAAGGTAAATACTCCATTAAGGTTCCAAATTTAAAAACTATTTTGGTTTATTCGTATATCGGTTACATGGATAGAGCTGAAGCCGTTGGTAAACGCACCGTAGTGAATGTAACGCTGGAAGAGGATTCAAAACTGTTGGATGATGTTGTGGTGATTGGTTATGGAACACAAGCAAAATCTCATTTGACAGGTTCAATCTCAAAATTAGATGGTCAGGCTTTAATCAATGCTCCTGTCAGTGATGTGACTACCGCTTTACAAGGATCTATGAGTGGACTTACCGTTGCAAATGAGACCTCAGAGGTTGGTGTAACGCCTTCCATTCGAGTGCGTGGCACTGGGTCTATTTCTGCAGATAGCGAACCATTGGTCATCATAGATGGATTTCCGGTGTCGGGCGGACTTTCGTCGATAAATGCTTCCGATGTGAAATCGATTGAAATCTTGAAAGATGCGGCTTCTGCAGCGATCTACGGTTCGCGTGCCGCCAATGGGGTTATTATGGTTACTACGAAAAGCGGTACGCCCGATAAACCAAAATATTCGTTTAAATTCTATCAAGGATTTAAGTATGCCTATCAATTGCACGATATGATGACTTCATCCGAATGGTTGAATCTTCTCACTGAAGAAGCTGAACAAGGTGGTCCGTCAATCCCTTCATCAGCTCGTGGTGCAGCTTATTTGGAGAGCCAGATGGGAACTACAGATTGGCAGAAAGAAGGCTTACGCGATTTGGCCGGTATTACGAATGTACAAATGAGTGTTTCCGGCGGACGTAAAGATACTAAATATTATATTTCTACAGCCTATACCAAAGACGAGGGAGTGATGTTACAAAACTCGTTGGATAAACTCAATTTCCGAGCAAAGATAGATGCCAAACTTTCGAATTTGGTTAGTGTGGGAGTTAATATGTCGGGTACTTACACAAAAACAGAGAGACCGAAGAATAATTTTATCGATTTTTATCGTACCCCTTCTTTCCTTCCTATCTATCACAATGAATATAGTACCGAATTGACAGGATATACTGGATTTGCGAGAGGTAGCCATTTCAATAATATCATGACTCCAACCGGTACGCCTGATGCGGAGGGAAATCCGACGTTGGAAAAATCATCTCCTTTTTCATCCGCAAATAATAATCCACGTAGTGTGATGGCTAATACATCAAGTTGGAGTGAATCGATGCAGGGCTTAGCGAGTATGTATCTAACTATCAATATTTGTAAAGGCTTACAATTTAAAACTTCCAATGGTTTAAATGTGCGTTTCAGTCCTTCCTACTACTACGGCAATAGGAATGCAACTAAAGATAAAGAAGAGAGTAGAGCTACTTATTTTAGCAAACTTTATGTCGATCTATTGAGCGAAAATACATTGAATTATCATCTTGATTTCGGAAAAGGCAAGGCTCATAGTATGGATGTTTTGCTGGGTTACACTATTGAATCAACTAGGGACCAGAGGGTTGCTATGACTGCGACAGGGTTTGCTACCGACGACATTCATACGCTGAATGCAGCCACTGTTTATTCTTTGGCAAGTAAAGGAAACGGGAATAATGATGGCACAGGTACATTCCGCTATCCGGATGTGGTACTTGAATCTTATTTAGGCCGTATCAACTACAATTACTTAGGTCGCTATCTTTTGTCTACTTCCTTGCGTTTGGATCGCTCTTCTTTGTTTTCGAAAGGCAACCGAAATGCATGGTTTCCTTCGGCGTCTTTAGGCTGGCGTGTTAGTGAAGAGAAGTTCATGAAAAACATCAAGGCCATTTCGAATTTGAAACTTAGAGCTTCGTATGGTGTCACAGGAAATAACCGTATCAGCTATGATGCTGCTCTCGAAGTCTTGAATAGCGCCAATTATGTGACGGGTACCGGTAACGGACAATTGGCTAATGGTTCAGCTAACATCTCTTCTTCATTGGCCAACTCTCACATTACATGGGAAAAAACGGATGAGTTCAACTATGGGGTAGATTTAGGACTGCTAAAGAATCGCATTAATCTGTCCGTTGACGCTTATTACTCTATAACTCGTGCTTTATTGTTCGAACAGCCCACGCAGTCGTTTACCGGATATAGTTACTATTGGAATAATATAGGAAAGGTACGTAATTCCGGTGTAGAAATACAAGTTGACACGTACAATTTTAAAAATCGCAAGTTTTCTTGGAACACCAATCTCAATTTTTCTTTGTCGCGTAATAGATTGATGGAATTGGGTGGTGAACAACAAGTCATTAATCAAGGAGAGCGGAGTGAATGCTACATAGCCAAAGTCGGTTCACCGTTGATTCAGTTTTATGGTTATAAGACAGCTGGTGTATGGAATAGTATGGAAGAAATCAATGCCAATCCTCATTTTGCAAATGATGTGCCTGGTGGATTACGTATTGTAGATACCAATAAAGATGGTTCTTTGACTTCTGATGACCGTGTGCCTTTAGGTAACCCATATCCTGATTTCACCTGGGGAATTACGAATACCTTCCAGCTAAAGGATTTCGATTTTTCGTTTTTGATTCAAGGTGTACAGGGAATTGATGTCTACAATGGTGATGTTTATTATAACGAGACTGTGAAATGGAATAAAGCTTACACAAAAGATCGTTGGGTAAGCGCAGAGTATCCGGGTAATGGAAAAGTTCCCTATCAGAAGCTGGGATATGATATCTGTCTAACCGATTATCCTTTGCAAGATGCTTCTTATACTTGCTTGAGAAATGCCACATTGGGCTATACACTCCCAAGTACAGTGGCTCGTAAGATGAAATTGTCTGGTGTACGTTTTTATGTGTCTGGTAGTAACTTGTTTTATATTTGGGGAAGTAGTTACAAAGGAATCAACCCGGAGTCGCGTTTGACTTCATCTAAATACTCAAGCTCTATGATTTCGGGATATCAGCGCGGTGGATTCCCTTTGACAAGTACAATTTCCGCAGGTTTTGATATTAACTTTTAATGGTAAGTAAGCGATGAAAAAGGTAAATTATATAGGACTACTATTGATGACTTTATTGTTTGCATCTTGTGACTTGGACAAGTATCCCTACTCGGAAATTGCTGTAGATGAATATGTAAAAGATGCTTCTTCAGTGAATAATTTGGTTCTTGGATGTTACAATTCTCTACATAACGTCATGTATTATGAATGGGCAATGACGGAGTTGCGTTCCGATAATGGGCGTATGTATGCCACCGGCTCTACGGCTAGCGCAACCAAATTGATTGAGCAACTCGATCAAGGCACTATTGTGGCTGAACATCAATGGGTGGAAGACTATTGGAATTCGTGTTATGTCACCATTGCTCGTGTCAATAATGTGATTTCTTATCTCAATGTAGTAGAGGATGAAACGCTTAGAAATCAATATGAAGGAGAAGCTTTATTTCTCCGTTCTTTAGAATACTTTAATCTGGTTCGTTTATGGGGACCTGTGTTTATTGTTACCTCGAAAGTTCCTTCAGATGTGGCTCGGAATATGCAACGTTCTACTGTAGAAGATGTTTACGCGCTGATAGAAAGCGATTTGGAAAAAATAATAGCTAATGGAATGTTACCTGAAAAAATGGCTAATACCGATAAAGGGCGTGCGGATAGGAATGCAGCAAAAGCATTATTGGCTAAAGTATATGCCACTCATTATAAATCAGGAGAGGAACAATATGCACGTGCAGCGCAATTATGTAAAGAAGTGCTTGAAAGTGCAGCTGTGGGCAATCCGCAAAGCGGAGCAGATTTGGTGCCCTACAATAAGATTTTCGATATAACAAACGAAATGAACAAAGAAATTATTTTCGCAGCCCGTTATCTTTCGGGGAGTGTGGGATTGGGTTCTCCTTTCGGAAATATGTTTGCGCCGGTCAATAATGGTGCTAATGTAATTATAGGAACCTCTTCTGGCTATAACACTCCGAGCGATAATCTTATTGCAGCTTATGAGCTTAGAGGGGCTGATGACCAACGGTTGAATGTCAACATTGCTCAGCAATATTATAATTCGACAACGAAAGAATGGGTTGAAAGCCGTTTTTGCAAGAAATATACGAACCCTGTTACCACGCAGTATGATGGTGAGAGCGACTGGCCAATTATTCGAGTTGGAGATATTGCATTACTCTATGCCGAGCTGACTAATGAAATCTCGGGGCCATCAGCTGAAAATTTGAAATACCTGAATATGATTAGTGAACGTGCTGGTGTTACGACATACACATTGGCCGATCTTTCCAATCGTTATGACTTTAGAGAAGCGGTGCGTAATGAACGAAGACTCGAACTAGCTTTTGAAAATCAACGATGGTTTGATATGCTTCGATGGGGGACAGCTACTCAAACAGTGAATAATTATTTTAAAAGTGAACCTTTCTATTTGGAATATACCTACACGGTGAACGATCTGGCTGATTGGCAAACGTTCCTACCTATTCCGGTAAGTGTAGTCAACATCAATCCGGATATCGCACAGAACACAGGTTATTAATCTCTTAAAATGAAAAAGAATATGAAACAATATAGGCAATGGAACTTTGTATCGTTATTGGCATGTATGATCTTTTGGAATAGTTGTGATTCTATATCTATGAAGGAGATTGTGTTCAGTGCGCCCGAAATTTCATCTTTCTCACCAGAAAGCGGGAGTGTCGGAAGTGAAATTATAATTACTGGTAGCCATTTAGATGACGTAGTTAGTGCAACCATCGGAGACGAAAAAGTAGAGATTCTTCAAAAAGTATCGAACGAACGCTTATCGCTGAAGGTGACTGGTAATGCAAAGAGTGGAAAGATTATCCTGAGTAACTCTATTGGCGAAGGAATTTCAGAATCCGATTTTATCATTGTATATCCAGCTCCTGTTGTCGCTACCACAAGTATACCTGCCGAAGTCGAGATGGGCAATAAATTGTTGATTTCGGGTACTCACATGAACGTTGTAAGTGCAGTCCTTTTTACGGCTGAAGGATTTACAACGGGAAATGAGGCTAGTATACTTTCACAAAATGAGAATGAAATTTTACTGAAGATCCCTTATGTAAAGGGTGATAGAGCTGCAATTACATTTCGATATTTTGATGGGACAGCGGAGGTGGAAACTCCTGTTGAAGCTGCACCGAAGCTGAATGTGGCACGCTATGAACCTTCTGTAACCACTTCTACGTTTTCTCCAGCGGCAGTTGGCGATATCATTATGCTGAACGGTACTTTCTTAAATAAGATTGATAAGGTGATATTAGGCACCATGGAATGTAATATAACACTTCAAACGGAGAATGAATTGAAATTTGCTGTTCCTTCGTCTGAAACCTATGTAGATGGAGATAATACTATTGCACTGAAGATTTCCTATTTCGACGGACAAGAAGTCCATACTCTGACCAATGCATTTGTTGTGAAAGTGCCTCTAATTTACTTTTGGGAGAATAAAAAGGTATATGCGCAGGGACGTGATGTGGAAGAACTCACTTCATTCTTCTCTCCGGCAACCGGACTCTCGTATGCGAATGCAGATTGGAGAGAGCAAGTAGACCCGATCTCCTATACATACTTAGCAGCAACCTGTTCGGCAAATAATAAGCCTGCTGTATCTGAAAGTGAATATAATTCGGTCAATCCTTATTTTTTCTTTTCGGGAGTCAATGCCGGAACCCTACAAATCAATAGTCCGGCAGGTTCTAACGGGCAATTAAAGAATTTCTATATGGTCAATAATTCGGCTGATTCAAACCGAGTGCCCGGAGTCAATGGGAGTTGTTATGGTACGCCTGCGTTGACCTTCTTATATTTAGACCCATCAAAGTCTGGCTATAATGCGCTGATAGAAGAGGTGAAGAATGGTACGTTGGATAATATTGATGAAACAACATTCCCGATAGATGTAGAAGCAAAAACTTGTCGTGGATTCAGCATCGCGAGTATGAAAACATCGTTGAATACAGATGTATGGGCCCCAGGTATTTTAGAGGTAGGAAAAGAGGTTAAAGTCAATGTTGATGCGGTTTTACTTATCTTATATTATAATGTAAACGGATCGGTATCCAATGTCGCTGATAACGTAAAACGTATTGGGCTATTGCATATCAAAACCGTCGACTTTAAAATGTATAATAATACTAATGCTCCTTCGTCCAGTTCTATTGAGTTTGATATGTATTGGCAGAAAAAAGACTACGATTACTCAAAAAAATGATAATTAATGGCAACACGAAAGATCTATAAATTGGTCCTGGCCTTCTCGCTCGTCGGACTTCCATTGACTTCCTTTGCTAAGCGGTATGAGGTCGCACTTCCCGAAGTCGCCTCTTGTCTGAACATGGCTCAGCCTGGAGATCGGATTTATATCAAGGATGGACAGTATCACGATGTACAGTTGAAATGGATAGCTAAAGGAACCGAATCAGCGCCTGTTACGATAGAAGCGTTGAATCCTGGGAAAGTAAAAATAAGAGGTGGTTCTACGTTGCGCATTGCAGGGGAATGGCTATCGGTTGGTGGATTGTATTTTTCTCATGGACACGCTACTAAAGGGTCCGTCGTGGAATTTCGCAATGGAGAAGCATTGGCCAATCACTGTCGATTGACGAATTGTGTGATTGAGGACTTTAATCCTTCCCGCAGAGATCAGGCCAATAGCTACATTCTGCTTTATGGTAGATATAATCGGGTGGATCATTGCTCCCTGGTGGGTAAGCTTAACTTAGGGGTGACTTTAACGGTCATCCTTAATGATGAGCGTTGCTTGGAGAATTATCACCGAATTGACCATAATTATTTTGGAGAAAGACCCGTATATGGTTCCAATGGCGCTGAGACCATACGCGTAGGGACATCGCAACAGGCCTATAAATCTTCAAATACGATTATCGAGCATAATTTATTCGAACGTTGTTCGGGCGAAGTGGAAGTGATTTCTATTAAATCTTGCGATAATATCATTCGAAATAATGTCTTGTTGGAATGTGAAGGAGTCGTTGCTTTGCGACATGGAGATCGTAACACAGTCAATAATAACCTATTTATAGGTAACGGACTTCGTAATACGGGTGGTATTCGTGTGATCAATGCAGGGCATCACATTTATGAGAATATCATGGTTGGCTTGGCAGGAACTCGTTTTTTCTCTGCTTTAGGAGTCATGGATGCGGTACCTAATTCACTACCCAATCGGTATTGCCAGGTGGTTGACGTTGTTATTTCTCGTAATACGATGATTAATTGTTCAAATATAGAGTTCGGTACGGGCAAAGATATGGAGCGTACCCTTGCACCCAAAGGCGTGATTTTTGCGGATAATACCATTATAAATAAAGAGTTAGATGCGCCTTATATAGCTGTGGATGACGTATCGGGGATCCACTTCAAAGGCAATAAAGTGCACTTGAGCAAAGCCTATTTTGCTCCGGGATTTACGTCGGAACCGTTGAACATCCCGTCGTTGCCTTCTGATGCTGTTATTCGAAAGGATAAAGGTGCCTCTTGGTTTATAAACCGTGTAACCCGATTATCGCCTCCAGTGGCTAAAGAATATTCGGTGACCACCGATATGAATCTTTCTGAAGTAGTTCAAAAGGCTGCTGCCGGTAGCATCTTACGCTTGGCAACGGGGAGATATCCGATTCAAAGCGCTATGGTGATTGATAAACCTCTTATCATTCGAGCCTCTGATCCGATGAACAAACCTCTGGTTTGTTTTAACGGAGATAGTTCGGATAATATGGTGACTCTTGCAGATGGTGGGGAATTGGTTATTGAAAATGTCATATTTGATGGAGTGTTAACATCTGGAAAGGCATTAGCGAAAGCTGGAATCGCTACGGCAGTTGATCGAATTCAACCTTATACGCTAACTGTCGACGGTTGTGAGTTTCAGCACTTCGAAGGAGGAGGCTTCTTTGCGATTAAAGGGACTAAAGCCACTTTTGCCAAAAGCATAACTATCAGAAATTGTTCGTTTCGTGACCTATCCGGCGATGCCATTAACTATGCTGCTGAGAAGGATGATATCGGTCGGTACAATGTGGATGATATGTTAATTGAGAACTGTGCTTTCTATCGTATACTAGGCTTGCCTATTAATATTTATAGAGGAGGAAGTGATGAAAGTACAGCCGGCCCGTATGTCACGATAAGAAATTGCAATTTCCTAGACTGTTGCAACAAAGAGCGGGGAAGTGTGATGCGGTTGATCGGTCCGCAGGTGCTGACTGTAGAAGGTTGTAATTTTGATGGTAGCGGGCGAGGTGGAGCAACCATTCGCTTGGATGAGGCTACTTGGGAAAAAGTAGGCATTCTCAATTGTAACTTCTGGAATTCCGGAAAAGTGGTTACCACAACACCTCAGGCAATACAGGGAAAAATGTACCACATTCGCCCGATTTATACTTGTGAAGAAACGCACAATTATCTTCCCAAAATCGGTAGTGAGTTAGATCTACTCTCTATGGGTTTAAAGAAAAAAGAAATGCAATAAATAAGAAAATAACTATCAAATGAAGAAAATAATTACTTGTGTTTGTGTAATTGTAGGAGGATATCTTTTTTCATTCGCTCAACATCCATCTCTTCTTTTTACTCCACAAGAAGTGAACGAAATCAGAGCAAAAAGGGGAACTCTACCTACATTTGATAAAACGCTGTCCGAAGTGTTGAATGCAGCTGATGTGGCGATAAACACTCCGCTCTCTGTGCCTGTTCCAATTGATGGTGGCGGAGGAGTGGTGCACGAACAACATAAG
>Ga0172378_10007039_pt1 | contig 10470 bp, 7 predicted proteins | sample GrowelOW332metaG_FD_119755 | JGI IMG/M metagenome (GOLD analysis project Ga0172378, IMG submission 119755) | Groundwater microbial communities from an aquifer near a municipal landfill in Southern Ontario, Canada - Pumphouse #3_1 metaG | ecosystem: Environmental > Aquatic > Deep subsurface >... | reverse complement strand
CAATAGCATGTATAGCCAAAGTTGTCTTACCAGATGATTCTGGTCCGTAAATTTCTATTACTCTACCTCTAGGATATCCACCTACACCTAAAGCATTATCTAGTGCAATGGATCCAGATGGAATAACAGGAACATCTTCTACTTTATTCTCACCTAGTTTCATAACACTTCCCTTACCATAATTCTTCTCAATCTTATCAAGAGTTAGTTGAAGTGCTTTCAATTTGTTATTTTCTTTAGCCATAATCTATTTATTGTTTTATTTTTCTTCCAAAATTTGCTCAGCGTGAGCTTTCGTTTTTACTTTCTTAAATATTTTCTCAATTTTGCCTTCCTCATCTATAACAAAAGTTGTTCTATTAACGCCCATATATTTTCTGCCGTACATAGACTTTTCACCCCACACTCCATATTGTTCCAAAATAGTTTTATTTTCATCTGTTATTAGATTGAAATTTAAGTCGTATTTTGCAATAAATTTTTGGTGAGATGAAGCGGAATCTGGACTTACTCCTATAACTTCATATCCTTTTTCGGTTAGAATTGAATAGTTGTCATTTAAATTACAGGCCTCAGCTGTACAACCTGATGTATTATCTTTGGGATAAAAATATAATATAACTTTCTTACCTTTAAAATCATTTAAAGATAGTTCTTTTCCATCCTGATTGAGCCCTTTAAAAACTGGGGCTATATCTCCTTCTTTTAGTGTAATCATAATTAGTTAGTTTAATTTTAAAACATAAAGTTATAAAATGTTTGATTTAATGTCAAGTTAATTGAAGTCTTTTGCAAAAATATAATTATTTTGCTGAATAATTGAATAATATCTATAAAAATATAATTAAATATTAGCATATTTTCAGTTTCGATTTAAATCACGTATTTTTGTCTTATAAAAAACTAATCATAGAAAATAAGTAGTTTAAGGAATCTAGGTAAACAAGAAATTTAGGTGAATTAACAAATCTAAATGAGAAAGAAATTCAAGTAAATAGGAATATAAATAAATAGAAATGAATAAAGATAAATGCAAATATTTAAACGAAGCATGTAAAAATACTTTGGTAGAAACTTTGGGAATAAAATTTATAGCTAGTGGAGAGGATTGGTTGGAAGCGAGCATGCCTATAGATACTAGAACATGTCGTCCTGATGGGGCATTACATGGAGGTGCAAATATGGCCCTTGCAGAAACCTTAGGAGGAGCATTGGGATCTATATCTGTTGAAGAAGGCAAGGAATATTCTGTATATGGAATTGAAATAAATGGCAACCATATCAAAAGGGCAGAGGGGAAATTTGTTATTGGGAGAGCAGAATTTATACATAAAGGTCGTCGTTCACAAGTTGTAAATGTCGAAATACGGGATGAAAAAGGTAAAATAGTAACTATTAATAGGGTTACCAATATGGTTGTTATATAAAACTGGGGAGGGTACAAGTTGTTCTCTATACCAAACCCGATTAGATTTTTTCCCATTTAGCTTATTATTAATGTTTGTTGCTATGGCTTTTTCGTAGATAAAATTAACTGATTCGTAGATTTTATATTTATTAGGAGCTTTAATTTATTAAAATTGTACTATATAAATTGAAGGCAATGAATATGAATAGTACAAATAAAATAACACTTTTAAAGTATTCTCCTATTTCTTTGAAGGAGATGAAGGACATTAGATTAATGAATAGGACAGATACCAAGTATGTAATGTCTAGTAAAAAGTTGAGTAAGCTTCTTGCTTTAGCTTATAAAGATTATTTTGTTCAAGAAATTGATGGTGAGAGGATTATGCTTTATGCTACAAATTATTTAGATACCAGTAATAAGGATATGTATATAATGCATCAAAATGGTAGGTATGTTCGTGAAAAAATAAGGATTCGTTCTTATGTTTCTTCAAATCTTAGTTTTCTTGAGGTTAAAAATAAAAATAATAAAGGTTGTACTAGTAAAAAACGTATTCCAATGAGTTCATCTACTTTACTAGTAGATGATGATGGTGATAGTTTTCTTAAAGAAAATGCTTGGTATTCACTCGATCAATTGTCATTCCATTTAGAAAATAATTTTAATAGAATTACTCTTGTTAATAAAGCAAAAACAGAGAGAATAACTATCGATAGCGATATTAGTTTTCATAATGTAAAGAATAATAATCAGATTTCTTTAGAAAATGTTGCTATTGTTGAACTTAAACGTAAAGGACGTACTTATTCTCCTATTAGTTCAATATTGCAAGATCTAAATGTTAAGCCTTCTGGTTTTAGTAAGTATTGTATAGGAACGGTTTTGACAGATGATTCTATTAAACAAAACAGGTTTAAGTGTAGGATAAAAAGAATTTTAGAAATAAATAGAAATAATTAATTAAAAAGTATAGAATAAATGGAACAATTAGAGTCATTATTTTCATCGAGTGCAGCAGCTTCAGGATCTGTTGATATATTATCGTTATGTTTGCATTTTGCAATAACTACATTGGTCGTTTTTAGTATAATAAGATTTTTTTATTATCCTAAAAGTTTAAGGCGTGAGTATTGTTTTACATTTTTGTTGATTAGTACTAGCGTTTTTATGATGATATTTTTGTTGGGAAATGTGAATCTTAAAATAGGTTTTACCTTAGGAATATTTGCTGTGTTTGGTATTATTAGATATAGGACAGAGACTATGCCAGTAAGGGAAATGACATATCTTTTTGTGATCATTGCTATTTCAGTTATTAATGCTTTGATAGGTAGGTCTAATTATTTAGAATTGATATTGCCAAATTTACTTTTTGTTGCTTGTGTGTGGTTAAGTGAGAGTAGGCAATGGTTAAAACCAATATCTTCTAAAATAATACATTATGACAAGATTGACCTTATTGTTGCAGAGCGTAAATTTCTGCTTTTGGAAGATTTAAAATCTCGTACAGGCTTAGATATTTTTAAGGTGGAAATAGGGGATATAGATTTCCTTAAAGATGCTTCAATAATAAAAGTTTATTATAAGATTAATGATAATAGTGGTCCTTCTTTAAGTAGTGAGGTTTATTTAAATAATGATGTAAATGAAATTGTTTAGTTTGAAAAGAATAGTATGTCTAGTTTTGCTTGTAAATCTGTTTTGTTTACAAAATAGTAAAGTTAAAGCTCAAAGTTCTGATATTTCTAATGATTCAGAATATGGTCTTTGGACTGAGTTGGATTTTAAGAAAGAGATTACAAAAAAGTTAGATCTTTCTTTTGGAGGAGAGTTTCGTACTAAGGATAAGATAAGTAGTGTAGCTCGTTTTACTGCAAATGTTGGATTGTCTTACGATGTCTTTTCATTTTTGAAAGCGTCTTTCGATTATAAATATATTTATAAAAAGAAGTCTAGTGAGATTACTAATAAGAATAATTATATACCCTCTTATTGGTCGCCTCGTCATAGGTTCTTATTTTCTTTGAAAGGTGAGTATGAATGGAGAAATTTTGAGTTTTCTTTGCGTGAGAGATACCAATATACTTATTCGGAATCTCTTTCAGTTGATAAGTATGATGGTGAGACGGGAGAGCAAAAAAATGATGAGTATATGGGGTCTGAGTCTGATAATGTTTTTCGTTCAAGGTTGAAGGTGGATTGGAATATAAAAGATGTGCGTTATACTCCTTTTGTTTCTTATGAGTTTTTTAATTATGCAAGTGATTTAGAGTTAAAGAAGACTAGGTTTAAATTAGGTACGGAGTATAAATTAAATAAACATCATAGTTTTGATTTTTATTATTGTTTTCAGAATGATATGAATTATTCTGATAAGAATATTATTGGAGTTTCGTATAAGATTAAGTTTTGATTTCAGTAATGCTAAAAACAGAAACAGTCAAGCAAAAGATTAGCCTTGCAGTAAAATCAATACAATTTCTTTGTTGGTATAATATTCTCGAAATGGGTAAATCCTTTTGAACCGTATTCATGTTCAGGTAACGGAGGGTGTAAGTTTAGTAGCATATTTACGTGCGGTTATCCGTCCGAAAGGAACGGATAATTGGGCGTGAATCCAACGTTGGAATACCCACTGAATCCGCTATTAAATTTACACTTTGTTACCGCCTGGTTTTTCGTTTTTTATTATTAATTCACTATTTTTCATTAGTTTATGGAATCGATGCCAAAGTTTTCGAGCTTGTCTTTTTATTGAATCATTTCCATTAATTATTCTCATTGATTCATTTGCTTTATAAACATAACTTAAATAATTTCCCCAGTCATATTTCTTTGTCCGCTGATATACTAGTGGATTTTCTTTTGATTGTTTATAGAGTAATCTTCTTTTTGCGCCTCTAAATGTGAATTTCTTATATAAACGTTTCTTGAAGATTCTATTGTCTGTATTTTTTGCATATATAGCACAATATGTTGCTCTATTAAATGCTCCTTTCATTGTGCGATGAAATTTAGAAAATCCTGAATTTTTTATGAGAACTCTTTCGCCATCAAATGAAAACCCTAGATATTCTAGTGGTTTGTTACTAATAATTTTTTTAGTAAGAACATCAATAGAAAATCCTTTAAAAGAGGATTTTTGATTCTCAAAATGATATAGTTTTGTTTTTTCTGGAGCTATTGGCAAATCAATATTTTTTATAGTATCGCCCAGTGTTTTTATTATATCGTCTTCAAATTGTTGCTCGATAACAATTATTAAATCATCACAATAACGTTGATAGAATCCTCCTTCATTTTCAACTTTTGCAAATATTGTACTGTCGAAATCCAACATATAAATATTTGCAAGTGTCGCACTTATTGGACTGCCTTGAGGTATGCCTTTTGCATTATTTTTTGATATTATTAGATTTAAATTGTCTTTTAGAAAATCATTTTTATCGCAATATGAAATGGCATTTTTTTCTTTGAAATATTTAGTACTATTTATTTTTTTTCGAATACGTTCTTTGTAAACAGAAGAGTCTTTAACTCCTCTTTCAACAATCATTGTTTTATTATATGATTCGAATAATTGTTGTGATTCAATATATTTGATTCTTGTTATAGTCTTAAATATATTATAATGGTCAGAAGGTAGTGTGTTGACTTGTAATATTTCAGCCCATTTTTTCTTCAGTATTTTGTGATTTAAATTATCGAAAAAGGAACTTATATCTGCAACGATAACTGTTAGTTTTTTATCATTGTTTGATTTAATATAATTAAATGCCGATTTAGCGAAATCGATATTACACTTATTGCCCTTCTTCCCCTTAATTATTGGGATTTTTCTGTAAGCAACAATTGATTCATTGAACGGTTTATTCTTGATGTATTCTTCATATTTTGTAGTCAAAATACAATTGTATTTTGAAAAAATCATTGAATCTAGGTGCGAAGAAAAAAATGTGTCTCTAATTTTAGGTTTTAATTTCTTCCGTTGTCTTTTTCCACTTGGATTTTTTAAGTTTTTCTCGTTATCTGGGCGATATTTTCTTTTGACTATGGTTTTATGAATTAGAGGTAAAAAACTATGTATCCTTATTTTCTCAGAATTATTAACATAGTTTCTTACCCAATTATAATCTTTAATTGTAATTGGGTATCCGATATGTGGATACTTCTTTATTTTAAACCATTCTTCTAATTCTTTCATAAGATAAAAAGGGGACAGGTTAAGTAGCAGGTTCAAAATATACAATGCTCGGGCTATAACGCCCCGAAGCTTTCCCTCTGTTAAGAGTTGGGCGACGCTACTCTATCTAGGTATAGAAATTGTTACCTTTGTATCAACATCAATAAACACAATTAAAATGCTTACGACGCAATCCATAAGACACAATTTCAGGCGAACAATGACAATGATAGCATTGTTGACAACAGTTTCCTCATTAATTCTATTGAATCATTTGGAAATTGGTATTTGCCTTTCCAGCTAGCGTATATCCTAGCGTGGTTCAATTGGCTAAACGTATTATTTCGACCATCTCATCTGTCCCCTATATTTTTATTTATTTATTAATCTTGTCATTATCGTACAGCTTTCTTTACACTTGGTGCTAACGGTAAATTGTATGAGTAGTGGCAGAATGCGTGGTACTTTCCTGTCAAACCGCTACGCAGTTTGAGCGGGCTACAAGCCTTGATATTTTGCATTTTGTCTGCCATTACTTATACAAAATGTTGGCTGCATGTGCTTTATTAATCAACATTCCAAGTATTCATAGGGTCACCTTCAAATGCATCATCAATCACATCATCACTATAACCATTATAACCTCCATACTTTTCATAACTTGAACCATAGTCATCGTAACCATCATTGTAATCAAAATCATCTGAATCGTCATGAAACTCATCGTCCGAATCATCTGCGTTGTTTGTATCTGAAATTCCAAAAAGATGGCTGTCACTATTTAATGTAGTTAAAAAATCTTCAAAGGCTTTAGTTGAGCTCAATGTTGAATTGTTGTTTAATTCAACCTTTCCATTTTTGAGTAGACTATTTAAAGTTGTTAAATAGTCATCTGTCGTTTTATTGTTAAAACAATTTGCTAGAAGTTTGTTTGTATTTGTTTCAAGTTTAATTTCCCTTTTATCTGCTGTATCTTTTAGCCAACGATTACTGCATAAACTTGACATGTTTAAAATTACAGATTGGAGTAGTTGATTAATCCCATAATCTTCACTTTTTTGTTCTTTATACCTACCAATTCTATAAAGTACTCTTGCAGTCTCTTTAATTGTTAATGCTCTTTCGAATTCCGAATATGCATTATCCATTTGTTCTAAACCTGTATAAATACGACCTTTTAAATAGTGACCTATTTCTGATTCATCATTATCATCTAAGAAAGATTCAATAAACCTTAAAGCTTTCGAATAATCATCAGAAAAGTAGAAATAAATACAACGAATAAAGTCAAGTTCTTGAGGACTACAATTAATGGAGGATTGTTTTAAAGAAATTTTTATTTCCTCAATATTATCTTTTACCAATCTTGACAGCTCGCAATCACAAGTTACGTAATCAAAGCCAATCATTAAATTGTTAAATGTCTCTTTGAAGTCTCCTGCTTTAAGATTCTTTATTGCTTCAGTTAAATAATAGTCTCCAATTCGTTCATTATCATGTTTTATTTGATAATTATAAATTACTTTACCTTTGCTTAAATTGTCATTTATAACATCTTGATTATTAAATGATTTCGAAAACTCCTTTATTTCTTCATCGACATATATATCATTTAAATGCATTCTTTGCTTTAAAAATAGACCATCGAATTTAGTTGCCCTACTTAGTGCAACATATGCCTGTCCACTTGCAAATGTTCCAGTACCAAAGTCAATAACAACATTTTCAAATGTTAATCCTTGACTTTTATGAATAGTTATTGCCCATGCAAGTTTTAAGGGATATTGAACGAAAGTTCCAACTGTTTCTTGCTCAATTTTCTTTTTATCACGGTTGTATTGATATTTTATATTCTCCCATTCTCGTTTTTCTACTACATGTATAGAATTATCATCAAGTTTTACTTCAATCTCTGTTTCTGTTAGCTTATGAACTTGTCCAATTGTCCCATTTACCCAACGTTGTTCAGAATCATTTTTAATAAATATTACTTGTGCTCCTTCTTTTAAAATTAACTCAGGTTCTGTAGGGTATTTGCTTTCTTCAAATTCATCAGTAACATCAGCGTTATATGTGACTGGTTCTGTTTTTAGCTCACTAAGTTTCTTTGAGTTAACTTTTTCTGCAATATCATTCCTTGTGGTTAGTGTAATTGCAAATTCTTGTTTATTTAATTCCTCCTCTGAAAACACTCTTTCATTTAATTTATCAATTTCATTCTGCTTTATTTCCTTAATCCTTACTTTATCTAATAGTCCAATAAAAGAAGAATCCGTTTGTCGATAAACCTTCCTAAGTTCTACTGTAAATAAGTCGAGTTTATTAAAAACTTTTGCATTATAGAAATATGAACTTCCGTAAATTTCATTAATTATTTTTAGTTCACCAGACTTTTTTATTGTTACTGGCTCTAGTTGAAAAATATCACCAACAAAAACAACTTGTATACCTCCAAAAGGCAAATTTGGGTTACCTCCATTTCTTCTTAATGAATAATCAATTCCATCAACAAGGTCAGCTCGAACCATGGAAATCTCATCTATTATTAAAGTATCCAGCTCTGATATTATTTTTCTTTTCTTTGAATCTTTCCAAAAGATTTTAATGTCTTCATCTTCTGGCAATAATGGTCTCAATGGGAATTGAAAAAAAGAATGAATTGTTACTCCTCCAACATTCACTGCAGCTATTCCTGTTGGTGCAACAACAATGAAATTTTTGGAAGTCGTTTCTACAATATGTTTTAAAAAAGTTGATTTACCCGTACCAGCCTTACCTGTTAAAAAAAACGATTTATCTGTTTCTTGAATTAACTCAAAGGCATTTTGAAATTCTTTATTATCTAAATCAAGTTTCATATATTCAAAATAGTTTTCAGTTGTTCGGAGCTCTTTTTAGCATTGCAGCCAACATTGTTATAAGTTCAATTGTGTTTATTTCTTCATTAGCAGGTGTATATACAGAGCTATATTGGGTTCGTATGTAAACCTATTATTAAGTATTAGCAATAATATCATATAAAGTTTTTTTTTAATATTTTAAAAAATACTGTATAATATTATACCTCTAATTTTGATGACTAACAGATATATTCATTTTTGTAAAAGCACAAAATTATAGCTCCTAAAATCCAAGTTAATATATTGAATTTCAGTCATTTAATTGTTGATAATACTTGCTGTCTATTTTGTAAACAAAATTGAACACATAAAAGTAATATAATTTAATAAATATACAAAAAATAAATATAAATATATTTCTATAAAATAAATTTATGTAAGATAATATTAGTAAAATGATATATAGTAATTAAATTAACTTATGAGTGAAACCACTGTAAATTTAAAAGTTGCAACTGGTAGTTAAATCTACCTATGCAAAATATTTTGTATTAAGTTGGAAAGTAGCTAGCAAATTTGTAATTTTGCGAATCAAATAAATAATACCATAAAAATACAATGGCAATAATTTTTTATCAAAAAGAAGATAAAGTATTTGCAGTACAATACTTAGCTTCAGAAAAATCTCAACACACTGAAGAGTTGGAGTGGCTATTCGATGGTGCTTCAAAAGTAAATAATCTTTCAATAGACGGTTCATTTATAGGTCCTAGAAGGGAAATGATTACTCCATGGAGTACAAACGCTGTTGAAATTACTCAGAATATGGGTATTGATGGAATAATAAGAATTGAGGAATTCTTTAAAACTCAAAGTGATAAACCTGAATTTGATCCTATGTTATTATCATTTTATGATGGACTAAATCAAGACATATTTAAAATAGATAAAACACCAGATCCAATTGTATATATAGATAATATTCGTGAATATAATATAAAAGAGGGATTAGCCTTAAACGAGGATGAAGTTGTTTATCTAGAGAACTTATCTACTAAACTAAATAGGAGGCTTACAGACTCTGAAGTTTTTGGATTTTCGCAAGTAAATTCAGAACATTGTAGACATAAGATTTTTAATGGTACATTTATCATTGATGGAGTTAAAAAAGAAAGTTCTTTATTCTCTCTAATCAAGAGGACATCAAAAGAAAATCCTAACAGAATAGTATCTGCCTACAAAGATAATTGTGCATTTATAGATGGTCCAAATACAGTTCAGTTTGCTCCTAAAGAAGCAGATAAACCAGATTATTTTGACACAAAGGAAATAAATACTGTAATCTCTTTAAAAGCTGAAACACACAACTTCCCAACGACAGTAGAGCCATTTAATGGAGCAGCAACAGGTACTGGAGGTGAAATTAGAGATAGGATAGCTGGTGGTCAAGCTTCTCTTCCTATAGCTGGTACAGCTGTTTATATGACATCTTATCCTCGCCAGGAAGCTAATAGAGCTTGGGAAAATGCTGTTGAACCTAGACCTTGGTTATATCAAACCCCAGAAGATATATTAATTAAAGCATCAAATGGAGCATCTGATTTTGGTAATAAATTTGGTCAACCTCTAATTTGTGGTTCCTTATTAACTTTTGAACATTCAGACAATAACAAGACTTATGGTTATGATAAAGTAATAATGCAAGCTGGTGGAGTTGGATTTGGAAATAAGGCTCAAGCTCTAAAAGATGTGCCTGAAAATGGAGATAAAGTTGTATTATTAGGTGGAGATAATTATAAAATCGGAATGGGTGGTGGTGCTGTTTCTTCGGTAAATACAGGAGTATATGCTGGAAAAATAGAATTAAATGCTGTTCAGCGTTCTAATCCCGAAATGCAGAAAAGGGTATGTAATGCGATAAGAGCCATGGCCGAGAGTGATAAAAACCCAATAGTTTCTATTCATGATCACGGTGCTGGTGGTCACTTAAACTGCCTTTCAGAACTTGTAGAAGAAACAGGAGGAGTTATAAATCT
>Ga0172378_10007038_pt1 | contig 10473 bp, 10 predicted proteins | sample GrowelOW332metaG_FD_119755 | JGI IMG/M metagenome (GOLD analysis project Ga0172378, IMG submission 119755) | Groundwater microbial communities from an aquifer near a municipal landfill in Southern Ontario, Canada - Pumphouse #3_1 metaG | ecosystem: Environmental > Aquatic > Deep subsurface >... | reverse complement strand
GATTTATTTACACAGGTGAAAATGCACCCGAAAAATGCCCTGTATGTGCACATCCAAAGTCATACTTTGAATTGGAAGCTAAGAACTGGTAATATAGTAAAAACAGGTTACTGTCTAAATATAATTAGAAATTTAAGAAAAACATTTAAAATAAAAAAGTTTTTTGGTGCAACTACTGAAGTTCATGCTTTAAACGGAATTTCTCTTTCTATAAAAAAAGGGGAATCACTAGGTATTGTTGGAGAATCCGGATGTGGTAAAAGTACTCTTGCTAATCTGCTTATAAGGTTAGATGAACCAACAGCTGGTTCTATCCTTTTAGATGGACAAGACATTTCTCATATTAAGGAAAAAGCATTGCGTAAGTTACGTAGCCGTATACAGATAGTTTTTCAAGATCCTTATTCTTCTCTTTCTCCGCGCATGACTGTGGAACAAATATTAACAGAACCTATGTGTGTAGTTGGCAATAAAAGTTCTAAGGAAATGCGTACTAAAGTAGTAGAATTGCTAGAACTTGTAGGTATGAGGGCAAGTAATTTAGCCAAGTATCCTCATGAATTTTCCGGTGGACAAAGACAGCGGCTTTCTATAGCTCGGGCACTTACTACGGAGCCGGAAATATTAATTTTAGATGAACCAACATCTGCTTTAGATGTATCTGTGCAGGCCCAAGTTTTAAATATATTGACTGATCTGCAAAAACAAATGAACCTAACATATCTTTTTATTTCGCATAATTTGGCAGTTGTAAAATATATTTCTGATCGTACGGCAGTTATGTATAAGGGTAAGATAATGGAAAGCGGACCATCTAGAGATATACTTATGCAACCACAGCATCCATATACGAAGGCCTTATTGGAAGCGGTACCGATTATAGGAAAACCCTTTGTATCACCTAAGGAGGAAGATTTATATGTACATGAAAAAGCGATTAGCACAGGCTGCGTATATTATAATAGATGTCCTTTAGCTGAGAAAAAATGTTTGCAAACCTATCAGGAAATTGTGGCTAAAGAACCTAACCATATGGTAGCTTGTTGGAAAGCTTTAGAAGGTTGAAAAGTTAGCTTATCTTAATAATATTTTTATAGGAAAGAAGAAGGGAAAACTATGTCTGAGTACCAATTTCTTACAGAAGCTATTAAAAAAGAAATGACCTATTACAGCATACCGGGATGTGCTATTGTTGTAATTGATCATGGCAAGTCATCTTCATTTCAGTTTGGTTATAGTGATGTGGAAAACAAAAAAGAATTTACGGTTGATACTATTAGCGGAATAGGGTCATGCTCTAAATCAATGACTGCTTTTGCGGCTATGCGCCTAGCTGAAAAAAACATTCTGGACCTTGATGCGCCCGTAGTATCATATGTTCCAAGTTTTGCTCTTTGGAATGAAGAAGCTTCCAAACATGTTACAATAAGAGATATGCTTTGTCATAGAACAGGCCTTGGTGGCCATGATGGTACTTGGCCAGATAATGATATTACCAGAGTAGAATTTCTTGCACGTCTTAAGTATATGGAACCTAATGAGCCCTTTAGAAAGCTTGCCCAGTATAGCAATGTTATGTATATTGCCGTAGGCGGTATTATGGAGGCAGTAACGGGGAAAAAATGGGAAAATATTATGGCGGAAGAAATTTTTCAACCTTTGGGCATGAACAAAACATTTTGTCTTATGGAGGAGGCTGTACAACAGGGAAATTGTGCTGTGCCCTATTGGTGGAATAATGGTTTGCATGCTGTTTCCCGTTGGAATATTGATATGGCGGGGCCATGCGGCTCAGTTATGAGTAGTGCTCAAGATATGGCGAAATGGTTAATGCTGCATATAGGGAAAGGTAAAAAAGAAAATCTAAAGTTAATTTCAGAAGCGAACTTTTTAGATATGCACACAGCGCAAATCATAATGGACTATCCTCATATAAAGGGGGGAAACTCTTTAGGATATGGATTGGGCTGGCGAGTTATGGATTATCATGGACATATTGTGCAGCAGCATACGGGGAAAATTGAAGGGTATAGTGCTTTTCAGTTTTATTTGCCGGAGGAAGAGTGTGGGGCAGTATTTCTCCAAAATATACATGCGCCTGATAATCCTTTTATTTTTACAATTCAAGGTCTTTTGTTAGATCATTTTCTTAAACGTTTGCCCGTAGATTGGTTAAATATATACACTGAAAAGATGGAGCATGCACCAGAAGCAATGTATCATAATTTAGAATTCAACTGTATGCCACCGGTACCCATGAAGGTTACAAAACAGTCCCATGAACTTAGTGCCTATATAGGTACCTATAAAAATAAAGGTTACGGAATTTTCACTATTAGTTTGGAAAAAGACCGGCTTTGGTTACACGAAAGAGCGGTGCTTTATCGCCCAATGCAACATTTTTCTGGTGATACCTTTGAAGTGCAACAGGTAAAAGAAGATACTGATCTATATTCTTTACCCCTTACTTTTATGTTAAGTTATGACAAGAGCCAAGTAGTTGGATTTAAACTGCTTATGGAACCAAAAGTACAAGCTGTGGAGTTTGAAAAAATACATGGTAAATAAACCAAAAGGACATCAACATTAAAAAATGTTGATGTCCTTTTGGCTAACATTAATAGCTAAGGGAAACTCCATCTCTATCAATATATATGTTAAATAATATGGGCTTAGTCATAAAATCAGGCAGGAAGATATTGCTCAAACGTCGAAATTAACAGTATTTGTAGTTATTGTTAATTACTAATAAGTCGAGAAGGGGGTAGTAATATTGGAAAGCAGAGAAATAACATGGCAAGCTGGTGGGCAGCAAGGTGAAGGGTTGGAAAGTTTAGGTGAAATATTAGCAGCTGCACTAAATCATCTGGGCTATGAACTATATGGGTTTCGGCAGTTTTCTTCGCGGATAAAGGGAGGGCACACAAATTATAAGTTGCGCGTAGCTACAAAAGCTATTGGGACAATTCATAAAAACTGTGATTTGCTGATTGCTCTAGACAAGGACAGTTTGCAAAATGAGGCTTTGAATATGCAGGAAGAAGGTATTATTTTAGCTGATAGTCTATTATTACAAGACTACAGTGGACAGGCTCATTTTATTGCAATTCCTTTTACAGAGATAGCAAAAAAACATGGCAGCCAACTACAGAAAAATATTGCTGCTTTAGGATGCACGGTCGCAGTGCTGGGATTGACCGAGGAAGATTTAGAAGAGACATTGCGCAAGAAATTTATTGCTAAGGGCGAACAAGTGGTGGCAGAAAATGTTGCTGTGTTAAAAGCAGGCATAGAATATATTAAGACAGAAGTCTCTACTTTGCTAGGAGCGTTGCCTTTGCCGGAACTGAAAAATAAAGAACAGCATCTTTTTATTTTGGGCAATGAAGCTATGGGGTTTGGGGCTTTAAGTGCGGGAGCTAAGTTTATGGCAGCATACCCTATAACTCCGGCTTCTGAGGTTATGGAATATATGGTTAAGAAGGCGCGAAAGCTGGGAGGTCAGATGTTACAGGTGGAAGATGAAATAGCCGCATGTACAATGACCACAGGTGCTGCTTACGGTGGGGCAAGAGCCTTTACTGCTACATCTGGACCGGGGCTTTCATTAATGGCTGAGACAATCGGTCTGGCGGCAATGACGGAAACACCATTAGTTATTGTTAATTCACAAAGAGGAGGACCTAGTACCGGTTTGCCTACAAAACATGAGCAATCTGATGTATTTGCTGCTTTGTATAATACGCATGGAGATACTGCCAAAATAGTATTATCGCCTAGTACTATAGAAGAGGGGTTTTATGATACTTTTGAGGCTTTTAATATAGCAGAAGAATATCAGTGCCCAGTTATAGTCTTGGCTGATTTACAATTGTCCTTAGGTAAGCAAACTATACCTATACCGGAATATGACAAAATGGAAATAAGACGCGGTAATATTGTGGACGCAAGTTCACTTCCGCCTATCAAGGCTCCTGAATATTTCCCTCGTTATAGCGTAGAACAAACTGACGGTATATCAGGAAGAATAATACCAGGCACGCCTAATGGTATATGCCTAGGCACAGGGTTGGAACATGATGAAAGTGGCCGCCCAACAGAAGCTAAGACCATGAGGATTAAGCAGACAGAAAAACGGCTACAAAAAATGAAAACTTTTCTTGCTAATTACAAGAAGGCCTTAGCCGTTGATGCTCCTTATAGTCAAGCGGATGCTTTAGTTATAGGCATGACCTCTACGCGTAGTTGTATTGGCGAAACAGTGGAAATTTTGCGCCAGGAAGGTAAGAAAATTAATCACGTGCAGGTGAGGCTTTTGTCGCCATTCCCTGCAAAAGAGCTTGAGCAATACATTAGGCAGGCCAAAAAAATAATTGTAGTTGAACATAATGCTACAGCACAACTGGCAGGTTTAATTCGTATGCATATTGAACAATGTCCGCATTTGGAGAACATTCTACAATATGATGGCGATATCATGTATACTGAACAGTTGCTTGCTAGTTGCAGGGAGGTGCTGTAAATGGCTGTTTTACAAGATTTTAAAAACAATGTTAAGCCTAACTGGTGTCCTGGTTGTGGTGACTATGCAGTGCAAATGGCTTTGCAAAAAGCAGTTGTTCAGTTAGGAATGGAACCACATGAATTGGCTCTTGTTTGCGGTATAGGTTGTAGTGGAAGATTTTCTGGTTATATATATGCATATGGCATGCATACTACTCATGGACGCGCTTTGCCTTTTGCTCAAGGTCTAAAACTAGCAAACCCCAAATTGAATGTTATTGCTTGCGGCGGTGACGGAGATGGTATGGCCATTGGTCTTGGACATACTTTTCATGCCATAAGACGCAATGTAAACATTACTTATGTCTTAATGGATAATCATGTTTATGGATTGACAAAAGGCCAAACGTCTCCTCGTAGTGACTTGGGCTTTAAGACGAAGACAACACCAACAGGAAATATTGAGACTCCTGTTTCTACTTTAGAAATGGCCTTGGCGGCAGGAGCTACATTTATAGGACAAGGGTTTTCACTACAGTTGCAAGAGCTAACAGATTTGTTGGTAGCGGCTGTAAAACATCCTGGGTTTTCGTTAGTTAATGTCTTTAGTCCTTGCGTAACCTTTAATAAGGTTAATACTTATGAGTGGTTTAAGGACAATCTTGTGGCTGTCAAAGATATTGCTGGTTATGATGCTGGTGATAAGGGAGCGGTATTAAACCATGTACTTGAACATGAAGGGCTTTTGACGGGATTGCTATATGAAAATTTAACCAAGCCCAGTTATGAAAAAATAAGCGGTTTAGCGCAAAATAATCAGATGCAGTCAGTAAAAAAGTTGGCACCTGATGTTTTTGCTGAACTTTTAGAAGATTTTTATTGATTAATTTATTATGAGTTTTTGCCAAATCGCAATTTATTTTGAGGTGAATTCATGCGTATTATAGTGGCTCCGGATTCTTATAAGGGGAGTTTGTCGGCAATAGCAGCTGCCAATGCTATTGCTAGAGGAATCCTAAAGGTATTTCCTACAGCAGATATTTTAAAAGTGCCAATTGCCGATGGAGGCGAAGGCACAGTAGAATCATTGGTAACGGCAACCGGTGGCAAATTTATTTATACAGAAGTGTGCGGACCGCTTTCTGAAAAAGTACAAGCTAGGTGGGGAATATTAGGCGAGGGGAAGACAGCCGTAATTGAAATAGCGGCGGCTTCAGGTTTAACGTTAATTCCCATAGAAAAAAGAAATCCATCTCTTACTACTACATATGGCGCGGGTCAGATAATTAAGGCGGCTTTAGACAAAGGACTGCGGAAGTTTATTATCGGTATTGGCGGTAGTGGAACCAATGATGGTGGAGCTGGTCTAGCGCAAGCCTTGGGGGTTAAATTTTTGGACAATAATAATAATGAATTGCCCCTTGGTGGGGCGGCTCTGGGTAAATTGGCAACCATAAATTTGGCAGATTTGGATAAGCGCTTGCAGCAAGCGGAAATTATTGTTGCTTGTGACGTAGAGAACCCCCTTTGTGGAGCTGGAGGTGCTACCTTAGTTTTTGGACCACAAAAAGGCGCTACTCCAGCAATGGTAGAGGAACTTGAAGCAGCGTTAGAAAATTATCAAAAAATTGCTAGACAAACGACAGGGAAGGATGTGGCTGACCTTCCTGGAGCAGGGGCAGCAGGAGGGTTGGGCGCAGGATTAATGTTTTTTACTGAGGCCAAGTTGCAGTCAGGCGTAGAAATTCTTTTAGAAGCAAGTGGCTTAAATAAAAAAATGAAAACCGCTGATTTAGTTGTTACAGGTGAGGGGTGTACTGATTTTCAGACTGTTTTTGGTAAGGCACCCGTAGGAATTGCTAAACTAGCTAAGAAATTTAATGTTCCTGTTGTTTGCCTGTCGGGAAGTTTAGGCTCTGGCTATCAAGATGTTTTAACTTGCAATATAGATGCTGTTATGGATATAATACCTCGGCCTATGGAAATAACAGAGTGTATGAAAAATGCAGAAGTTTTGACAGAAGAAGCCGCAACTCGCTTGGGGTTAATGCTACAAGTTGGCATAATGCTTAAGATGTAGTATCATTATAGATAAACCGTTAGTTTTAGGTTATGAATATTTTGAAAGAGGTGTAGGAAATGAATGAAACAATGAAGGTTTTGTTAGCGCAAAGATCTATAAGAAAATTTACTAATCAGGAAATTGAGCCTGAAAAATTACATGAAATAATTTCTGCAGCACAGTGGACAGCTACTTCTAGCTATTTTCAAACGTTTACAATTATTAATATTAAAGATCCAGAAAAACGAGCTACTATTGCTAAAATAGCTGGCGGGCAGCCTTGGGTAGTTAATTGTCCAGTATTTCTTATGTTTTGTGCTGATTTGCATCGTGCGGCAAAGTATTGGAAAGATGCTGACAAGAAAGTTTTTTCTAATCATGAAACATTTGTTGTAGCAACAGTGGATGCTGCTCTGGCAGCCCAAAAGGCCTATATTGCAGCTCAATCTCTTGGGTTAGGCGGCGTTTTTGTAGGGGGAATAAGAAACGATATTGGGGCGTTGTGTGACCTATTAAAACTACCCAAATTAGTTTACCCTGTCTTTGGCATGTGTTTAGGTTATCCGGTGGGAGAACAGGCACAAAGGCCGCGGCTTCCCCTTGATGTTATATTTAAGACGGATACATATGATGAAACGAAAGATGAGACTTTAATTAATGAATATAATCAAGAAGTTAGAGAATACTATATAAAGAGAACTTCAGGAAAAATTGACGATACTTGGGGTGAACGTTGTCTCAAAACTTTAATGGAAAAACCTAGATATGAAGTAAAAGAGGCTATAAAAGCGCAAGGATTTACCTTATCCTAAGCGGCTGAAAAATTATTGTTAGTAAAAATAGAACTAAATTTTAATAAAAAACACAAGACACCTCCAAATGTTTTAGTATAAACAAACATTTGGGGGTGTCTTGTGCTATATAAACAAAAAGTTATTGACATATGACGGAAATAATGTATAATGAAAGGGTAAAAGACATATGTCGTAAACTTTTGGAGGTGATGAAAATGCCAAGACCAATGAAATGGCGAAAAGTATGTTGTTTGCCTGAAAGCAATAAGTTCGGACCGTTAGGTGCATCTGGCGAAGAGAAAAATTTTATTAAAATGACAGTTGACGAATATGAAACAATTCGGTTAATTGATTTAGAAAATTTAACACAAGAAGAATGTGCCGGACAAATGAATATTGCTAGGACAACTGTGCAAGGCATTTATAATGCAGCCAGGAAGAAAATTGCTCAATCTCTAGTTAAGGGGAAAGTACTATTTATTGAAGGCGGCGAATATAGGTTGTGTGATGGCAGCGGTAAGGGCTGTGGCCGTGGAGTTTGTCAAAGGCACGGAAACTTTGATTAATATTCTTACTTAGAATTATCCGGGTTTTTAGTATTTATTATTTTGTTGAAAAAGAATGGAGGAAAATATGAGGATTGCGCTACCGGTAGATGAGAAAAAAAGTGAAACAGGTATATGTATCTCTTTTGGACGTGCCCCTTATTTTATGTTTTACGATACTGAAACAAAAAATAGTAGTTTTTTGCTTAACAGTGCAGCAGAAAGTCAAGGCGGAGCAGGAATTAAAGCTGCACAATTGCTGGCTGATAATAAAGCAGAGGTTTTATTAACGCCACGTTGTGGCCAAAATGCAGCAGAAGTATTACAATCAGCTAATATTAAGATGTTTAAAACCGTAGGAACTTCTGTTAGTGAAAATATTCACGATTTTGCAGCTGGTAAGTTAGCTAAACTAAGCGAAATTCATGCGGGCTTTCATAATCACGGAGGAAGATAGGATGCATATAGCCGTATTAAGTGGCAAGGGAGGGACTGGCAAGACATTTGTTTCAGTAAATTTAGCAGCTGTAGCCCCAAAAGCTTTTTATATTGATTGTGATGTAGAAGAACCCAATGGTTATTTGTTTTTTAAACCTGAAAACATTATAGAGGAAAAAATAACCGTAAAGCTCCCTGTTGTAGACTCTGAACTTTGCACAGGTTGTCGTAAATGTGTTGATTTTTGTGCGTTTAATGCTTTAGCTTATATTGGTGGCAAAGTAAAGATTTTTGACGAAGTTTGTCATTCCTGCGGTGGCTGTAAGCTGGTCTGTCCGGAAAAGGCTATAGCAGAAAAGGACAGTGTTATTGGTAGTGTAGAGCGCGGGCAGTCAGAAAACGTAAACGTAAATACAGGAATATTAAATGCCGGTGAGGCATCTGGTATTCCTATAATAAAAAATTTATTGCAGAATATAAAAAATACGGAGAACCAACTAAATATTGTTGATTGCCCACCCGGCAGTGCCTGTATAGTTATGGAAAGTATTAAAGATGCAGATTATTGTATTTTAGTGGCAGAACCTACTATATTTGGACTACATAATTTAAAGATGGTTTATGAATTAGTACGACTATTTTCTAAGCCCTGTGGTGTGGTTTTGAATAAATGTTCTAAAGCGGAAAATCCAACTGAAGAGTTTTGTATCAAAGAAAACATTGAAATTCTTTGTAAAATCCCTTTTACAAAGATGTTAGGAATAGAAAATTCTAATGCGCATATAATAGTCAGAAAAAATGCAAAATACAATGAGTTGTTTACTTCTTTGTTAGATAAAGTTTGTAAGGAGGTGCAACATGAAGCAGTTACTGGTACTTAGTGGTAAAGGTGGTACGGGCAAGACAACTTTTGTTAGTGCTTTTATTAAATTAGCCGCTGCTGGAGCTTATGCTGATTGTGATGTGGATGCACCAAATTTACACTTACTTATGGGTCAAGGTCCTCATCCTGAAGAAACAGACTATTATGGTATGCCAAAAGCTTTAATAGATTCTAAGCTTTGTATAGGTTGTAATAAGTGCAGAGCTTTTTGTAGGTTTGATGCTATAGTAGCTCAAGACGGTTATAAGGTAGATGGATTTGCCTGTGAGGGTTGTGGCGTTTGTGTAGCAGTTTGCCCAGTAGGTGCCGTTAAAATGCAACCGGCAGTTGCGGGAAAGCTTAAGTTATATAGGGATTCCCAGAAGATTTTTTCTACCGCTCAATTGAAAATGGGCAGTGGTACTTCAGGAAAACTTGTTACCGAAGTAAAAAAAGCTATGAATAAAAAAGCTCAAAGGGTAGATTTGGCAATCTTGGATGGGTCACCTGGAATAGGATGTCCGGTTATAGCTTCTTTAAGCGGCGTAGATTTTGTTTTAATTGTTGCGGAGCCCACTATATCGGGAATAAGCGATATGAAGAGGATAATTCAAACCGCAAAAATAATGCAGATACCGTTGGCTGTTGCTATTAACAAATATGATACTAACCTTGAGAAAAGCGAAGAAATAGAAACATTTTGCCATGAAGAAACACTTCCTTTTGTTGGTACCGTCCCTTTTGACAATATGGCAGTACAAGCCATAAATAGTGGTAATACTATAGTTGACATAGACTGTTCTTCCGGTAGAGCCGTACAGAAAGTTTATGAAAATCTAATAAAAATATTATAATAAAAATGGAGGAAAAATTATGAAAATTGCAGTAGCTAGTGAAAATAATTTAGTGGCAGGTCATTTTGGACATTGTGAGGCTTTTACTATTTTTGAGACAGAAGGAATCAACGTAATTAAAAAAGAAGCTGTTCCTAATCCAGGACATAAACCAGGATTTTTACCTAACTTCTTAAACGACATGGGAGTAAAAGTTATTATTGCCGGTGGTATGGGAGGCGGGGCAATAGATATATTTAACGAGAAGCATATTGAAGTTATTGTAGGGGCAAGTGGTGAAACAGACCAAGTAGTAACAGAATATTTAAAGGGAAATTTGCGGTCTACAGGTTCTATTTGTCATGAACATCAGCATCATGCTGAGTGTGGAGAATAATATAAATTAAGAAGGAAAAAGTGCATTATTGCACTTTTT
>Ga0172378_10007037_pt1 | contig 10473 bp, 2 predicted proteins | sample GrowelOW332metaG_FD_119755 | JGI IMG/M metagenome (GOLD analysis project Ga0172378, IMG submission 119755) | Groundwater microbial communities from an aquifer near a municipal landfill in Southern Ontario, Canada - Pumphouse #3_1 metaG | ecosystem: Environmental > Aquatic > Deep subsurface >... | reverse complement strand
TATTTCACCGCTTTGGAAACTTTGATATTCTACTATCTTCGTAAAGCGGATGATAAATATTTTAAAAAACTTGATTTGAATTTTGCTATTTCCACGACGTATCTTCGACATCCAAGCGAAGATCCTGCGATGCGTGCCATGCAAAGTCTGATGGCTTTATCGCCAGCCGCCAGGAATAAATTGATAAATTTAGTCTATCCTGTGGATCAACCGAAACCGAGTGGTAACGATCTTATTCAAGAACCAGATATTTCTCTTGAAGAATTCGTCACTCCGCTTAGCGATTTTGATGAATTGATTCCTTGCCCCAGAGATTTCGAATACTCCCATTATCAGTTTTGTTCAAAAGTACATTTCGTGGAGCCTTGTATAACAAAGGAATTGAAAACTATTGACGACGCTTCTGCCGATATTGATTGGAAAACCATATTGAGCAAGCCGAAACTGGTTTATGTCACGGCCGGTTCGCAAGTCCTTGATTATGAGGATAAAGCTCTTTCGCTGTTTAAATCAATCATAGACGCAATGCAGTCTGCGGATATGAACGGTTATCATTTGATTGTTTGCGTCGGCTCCACGCTTATAGAAAAAGAAACTTGGAAAAATTATGATAATGTAACTGTGTGCGGTTGGGCTCCGCAACGAGAAATACTGAACGCGATTTCTCAAAAAGATCACAAAGGTAGCTGTGCGATCATTCACGGCGGACTTGCAACCATAAAGGAATGCGTATATTATAATGTACCATTTCTGGTGCTTCCGTTAGGAAAGGATCAGATAGACAATGCTCTCCGATTGGAAAATTATGGAATCAATAATCGATTTTTCGTTGAATTCGTTAAACCGAAATGCCTTCAATATTTTATAAATAAAATTATAAGTGATAAGCAGTCTCTAAAAATGCTGGATAAGCTAAGTAAGGTGTTTCATGCCGCGGAAGATGTTGTGGAAACCGCGGGCGAGAAAGTTTTAAAAGATTTGCTTAGTGCAACAAAAGGAGCTTAAAAAACATGGCGTTTCCCGTACCTGATACTTGGACTATATCCGGAATCATTCTTAAAAGCGGCGTTCCTTTCACGCAGGGCAAGGTCTATGCGTATAATCTTTATTCAGGCACGTGGGAAAGCATAGCGGAAAATGGCTTTGGAAGCGATGGCTCTTTTTCGCTTACGTTTTCTAAGTGGAATTTTCAGAAAGGTGACGAAACTATAGAATTTCCAACGATTCGGATAAGAGTGTATGACTACTCCGGGAATCTTTTGTGGACTTCGAAAACCTATGACGCTCTGACTGCGAATTCAAATATTGGAACTCTCGATATGGATAAACCATTGAATTCCGGAGATTGTCTTGTCTATGGCTATGTGGAAAATGAGCAGGGAAACCGTCTCTCCGGAAGGACAGTCACTGCCTATTGTCTCCATTATGATGAAAAGAATGAGCTGTTCGTCAAGACTATTTTAGGGTGCATTGCAACGGGAGCGCAAGGTGAATATGAAATCTATTACGAAAGTACAGCGCTTCCACAGGGGCTAATCCTTGACTCTAAGGAAGATTACGGGAAGGACAAGGTCTCCTTGTATGCTGAAGTTGAACTAGGCGAGAATCGAGCCCCCTGTATAAAACACCTTGTCTTTAACGGCAAAAAAAAGCAGGAATTCAACTTCACCGTTAAATTCGGACAAACCGAACATAAGTGCGAGTATGAAGAACTGAATGTTTATCTTTCCCCTTATTTGTCTGCTGTTTATGCAGAATATGGCAGCACGGACAGAATATCGGCCCTTTCGACATTCCTCGGATCAAATACGGCATTTCCTTTGGTCGCAGGGAGGGAACGCCTTACGGAAATAAAGACATCGGCTTATTTTACGGCGCATAAAATATATGCGGAATTAATCAATGCTTTGAAAACGGCGGAGAAGCCGGATCCTTCCGTCGATTATCCGGAAAGTCTTTGGTGTGAATATTTCTTTGCTTTGGTTCTTAAGGAGAATGCAGTTTCGCTTTATTCGATAAAGCGTCTTAAGCCGGCAAAGATTCAGCAGGCCATTTTAGGGGCTGTTTCCGATCTGCTGATTTGTGCAAAGTGCACAGTCAGCGGAATTCTAGATCTGTGGAATATTCTGCTTGGAAAAGCGGAAATCACGGACAATGACGCAAGTTCTCCGACGACACTTTCAATCAATCAATTGATATGCCTAAGTCTTAATGGCGATTTAGGCTTTGCGCTCGTTGAACCGATTCGTTATAAAAAATACGAAGCTCCGTCGGATGAATCCCTTTATAAAGGGATTCTTGATGCCTACGATGAAGTCGGAGCGGATAGGACGGAACTGATGAAGTGTCTGGAAGATGGCTCCGAATCAGTTCTCGGCCTTTCAAAAGATCAAATATCCAAATTAAGACTGGTTTTTGATCTGGACGAATTTCATAGTCACTTTGCGGATGCTGTGGTTGTCTCTTACCGGTATGCGTTCAGTGCGCAATTTGCACGGTTTTCAGATTTCCTTTCTTTGAAAAAATCAGATTGGGCGTCTATCGTCGATGGCATTGCCGTGAATTATGGAAAGCAGTTTTACGGTAAGATAAAAGAAGACGAAAGCGCTCAGCCTATTATAGTATATGACCCGGCGTTGCCCTCGAATTTCACGGGTACGAACCTCACGAATAAAAAGGCCATCTATGTTAAAACTTTGGCGGAACTTATTGAAACCTGGTTCCCCCAGAAAGCCATGCTTCGCAAGCTCGGAGATCTTTTAACCGAAGAAACCTGGAAGAATACTTGTCAGATTCTTCAAGGTGAACAGTGGGAAGCCTTTTCCCTTCTCGATACGGATCTTGATGAATATCTGAAAGATGCTGAAATCGTTCTGGAAGAAAGTGAAAAAGAACGGATTAGAACGTTGGCGCGCCTTTTCCATTTGACAGAAAGTCCGGATGCTATCGCAGGACTTATTCAAAACGGGTTCGTTTCGGCGTATTCAGTTTCCAAGGTGGAAGAGGATGACTTTGTCGCCTTGTATGGCGGAGCTCTCGGGGATGCCAAGGAAGCGAGAAAGATTCACCGGATAGCGGAAAATATCATTTCTGAGGCGACGCTCAATATTCAGGCGTATGCTGCGGATAGCGGTGAAGAAAACGATACGCTGCCGTCGTTGCCCAGGAGTATAAATACTTCTGCTACAAAATTACTGAAAGCGGCAAACCCGGCGAATGCGGAAACGGAAGCCACTAACAGGGCTGCGGTCAGGACGGCGACGCGGACTGTTCCCAATTGGCCTAATCTTTTTGGAAAAATCAATTATGCAAAGGCTACTGAAGGGCAGTCTGTCTTAAGCGCATCTGCTTATTTTATTGACCTTTTAAAATTTTTGAAAAAGGGTCAGGCATATTCGGCATTGACGAAGCGGCGCCCGGATATTTTATTATTGGAACTTTCCAAGGCGAATGCCGAAGTCTCTATGCCGACGATAGATCTCGCCGTGGAACTTCTTGAATCGCTCGCTGCAAGGGAAACGGATTCTGCCGGTAAATTAGTGATTGCCGCGAATAATACGCTTAAAGGCCTAACAGAATCGGAACTCCGGGCTGAGCCATATATCCCGAGTCAAGCTGTCGCTTATACGAATATGGCGCAGTATCCTTATCCGATTTCAAACCTTACGGATTTTAATAGGCTTAAGGCGAAAAAACTTCTCGCGAATCTTTCCCTGGATTTTCACGATGTTTCGGATATGGCGGGGAAGGAATCTGGCGAAAGAATTCTTTTTGCCGGCGCAATTTTAAAAAGCATCCTCAATAAGAATTCAGAAGTTGATGCTTGGAAGCTCTGGGGGCTTGACGCCTATACAAATAGCGTTCCTTATCCAGATAAATCCTCGTTTGCAGAAGGGTCCTGGCTTGCTGTTTTAAGCGAGGTCTCAATTCTTCTTTCACGGTCCGGCCTCACGATCAAGGAACTTTTACAGGTCCTTTCTTTTGACCTTTTCAATGGAGTCAAATGCAAGCCCAAAACGGCGGAGGACTATAGCCTTGCGAATATAAACGGCTATGAATTGATAGGTTATGATGAGACTTTTTTCAGAAGTCTTGCCTATTTCCTTGCGCGAAGAAAATTTCTGGGTTGGACTCTTGAGGAAATCAACCGTACCTGGAGCTTGGATCTTGATTCGCTGGATGTGATTTCGGAACTGGCGGTCCGGTATGGTATTTCAGTAAGGGATGTTCTGGTTCTTGCTGATGGCGCGAGCCTTTCTTTCGAAGAACTCAGTGAAATTTATCAGGTCCCGTACACATTAGACGAACAGGTAACGGAAAAGGATATTAAAAAATTTTGCAAGACCGGCCTAGGTCTTTCTCAGGAAGATGCTAATCTGCTTTTCAATAGTCTGACGGAAGAGGACAAAGGCACTAAGCGGCTACTCCTGCAGGTTCTTTATCGCCATGTCCTTGCTTCCAGAATTTCCGGCCTTTCCCTTTCCGAGCTTTCCATTCTTAAAACGGCGGGATTGACTTTTGAATCGGATGCCGAAGATGTCTTGACTAAATTAATCGCAGTGCGTACGTTTGCGGATGAATGTGATCTGCTTAATGATACTTCCATTCCTGCAGATTTCTATATCGGTCTGATGACTCCGGTGGAGACATCCTTGCTTGCCGATTCCGGGGCGCTTAAAAAACAGGTGGATACTTTTGTAGAGGCCCTCCGCAGTCAAAAGGATTTGAGCGCTGAAGATTTGAAAAAACTTGTCTTTGCTGAATTCGGCATTACGGAAGACAATGGCGAAACGAAAGACGATGAAGACTTCGGTAGCAAATTATATAGCCAGGCGGTTCAGAAAAATTTCGGGACGATTGCGGATAAAAGCGCATCCGATTCCGCCTGCTATCGGATTTATCTAAATCTCTATCGAAAAGTGTCCCTTTATAAATATGTCCAGTGCTATGCACAAGGAATTGATTTAATTGGGCTGGACTTCGTTTCTCTAGACGGTGGAATCCTGTCGTTTAACGATTTGAAGCCTTTGCTTTATGCGAATTACACAACAGACAGACTTCTTTCCGGAGAGTTTGATTTTGAAAGATTGGCGAAGTTGAATTCTTCTGAAACTTCGGACGCTGAAAAGGAACAGTTGGCGGAGGAGCTTGCCATTGAAAGGTCCGATCTGGACTCGCTTTTGACTTACGCCGTTGAAAGTGATTACACGAGTCCTCGCAATTGGTCTAAATTCACCAAGTGTTATGAACTTTTATCCAAGACAGGCGCGTTGCCTTCTACATTGGCTCCGCTGGTTTCCGCCGATGTCCTTGCCGAAGAATCTGTGACGAGCTTTGAGACGGCAATTAAAAAAGGCAAGACCAAAACCGAATGGCAGAAGTTCGTTCAGGAAACGAACGATGAACTCCGCAGGGCAAAACGCGACGCTCTTGCGGCTTATGTCTGCTGGTATTCCTGCTCCCGCGAAGAAAAAGCGTCTTTATATCCGCAGAAATTTTATGATGAAACGGATATTTATTCTTACTATCTCCTGGATGTGAAAATGGAGCCGGATATGGCCATTTCGCGCATTGTTCAGGCGAACGCTTGCATTCAGTTGTTCGTAAAGAGAATGGAATTAGGGCTTGAAGGGAAAATAAAACTTACTGACAATCAGAAATCCGAAGGGGAATGGATGAAAAATTACCGGGTTTGGGAAGCTGCGCGTAAAGTCTTCCTTTATCCGGAGAACTGGATATCTTCTGACCTCCGCGAGGACAAATCTCCGTTCTTCGAGGAATTAGAGAACCGCCTTCAAGAAATATCGACGGATCACGATGAACTGGAAACGGCCCTTTCCGAATACCTGGAAAAGATCCGTCAGGTTTCTGGCTTGGAAATCGTCGGCGCTTGCAAGGAAAATGGCGGCGACGAAGCCGGAATTCTTTATACGCTCCATATCATCGGTCGCACCCGGGGTGAGCCCCATGCGTATTATTACAGAACATATAAAGCGAAAGCCGTGCTTTCCGGGGAATGGACTCCGTGGGAAAGTTTGGACGTGGACATTGCCGCAGAGACTGTCGTACCGGCGATTCTGAACCAGAGGCTTTATCTGCTCTGGCCTCAGATTACGACGGGTCAGCGGGAGAAGACGGGTACTTCTTCTTCCGGCGGTATGGCGCAGAACGAGTATTTTGCGAAAATACAACTGTGCTTCACAAGCCATACAGGTAATTCCTGGACCGGCACTCAGATGACGAAAGCCGCCTTTTATGATGTGTCCGAAAAGCAGATGGATTTTGCCCTGTCCGATAACGAAAGTATTGAGGACCGCTATCATTTCCGCACCAAGAAGGGAAACTCCGAAGGAATATCCGTCGCCATTGTCAGAAGTTCCTATCATTATCAGGAATATGAGGAAACACAGGCCGCCGTTGATGTGACGGATGATATGACCAAGACGCAGAAGGTGACTAGGCGGATTTATGACACCACCCGGCAGTTTATTTCCGAGCTAGGTTCTATAGACGTTTTTGCCGATGGAAGAGAAGTTGTAACAACGATAGAGAATCCGACGGAACAGGATCTTTCGCTTTTCGCGCCGGCAAGAAGTCACCTTGTGCATGGGGTTTTTGTTGAGGAAGATGAATATACTTGCGGAGACAAGGGCTTCAGTTATCCTGATGATAATTCCGTGTTGCAATATATTCCCGGCCATTTCAAGGTGGTGTCGACGAATCTGGCGTTCCTGGACGGGGAGGAACTGCCGTTCTTCTATATGGATGACAAGCGGACCTACTTTGTGCAGACAGTGCCGAATGACGGCGACGTCAATACCGGCAAGAAGTCGTATAAGTTCGAACTGATCTCCCACGAGCTGGTGAACGACTTCTACAAGCGATTCCGGGATGGCGGAACCAAGTGGCTCTATACCAGGGAAACGGAGGCCCTGCCCGTTTCGGATAGCTATTACTATTCCTACAGTTCCTATAACTATTATTTCAGCGTTTATCTTGGCTATTATATGGCGGGGGACTGGCAGGCCTGGGACTTGGGACAGACCATATTCCAGTACAACTATTCTCCCACGGCCATAGGAGTGAATGGTCCGTATCCGGCTCCGATGGTGGATTTCGTATGGGGCGGAGCGAACGCTGTCTATAACTGGGAGCTGTTCTTCTTCGTCCCTATGCTTATCGCTGAGAAGATGATTGCGGAGGAAAATTTCGAGGAAGCCCTTCTGTGGCTGGATCTGGTTTTTGATCCGAGGATGGAGTATTCGTCCTACGAACGGACGAAGCGCTTTGTGTCGGACCTGCCGAAGGGCTCCCGTTATTGGAAGTTCCTTCCGTTCTTCGCGAACAAGGACGCGGATAAATCGATCGTGGAGATGCTGGGGCTCCCTACAAAGCGCGACACCCTGCCAGACAGGACGGCGATGAAGTCCCTTGTGGACAAGTGGAAGAACGATCCGTTCAGCCCTCATCTGATAGCCCGTTTTAGACCGGTGGCCTACCAGAAGTACGTCATTATGAAATACCTTGACGCGCTCATCGGCCAGGGTGACCGGGAGTTTTCTACGGACACCACGGAGTCCGTCAATCTGGCTGTGCAGTTCTACCTGCTGGCGGCGGAGCTTCTTGGGCCCAAGCTTCCGGAGGCTCCGGAACCGGAGCCGTCCACGATCTATAAGGCCGTCGACTTGCTCTATAGGACGGACGTGCTGGGTAATGCGTTCGTAAAATACGAAGACGCCGCCGACGTGGGCAAAAAATCTAAGCTGCTCTCGTCCCTTGGTGGCGTGGGCTGCAAGGGCAAGCGCCCCGTCGGAATCGTCGAGTCTATGTTCTACTTTACAGTCCCCCGTAACGAGGACCTGATGGCTTACTGGGACACCATCGCGGACAGGCTCTACAAGATCCGCAACAGCCAGAATATTAAAGGCGTGAAGCGGGCCTTGTCCCTTTTTGCGCCACCCATCGATCCGGGAATGCTCGTGAAGGCCTCCGCGCTCGGAATGTCGGTAGACAACATCCTGAGTGCGTCGAGCGGACAGCTTCCGCGTTACAGGTTCCGCGTCATGGTGAAAAAGGCTCTAGAGATAGCCCGTGACACGAAGGAACTGGGCAAGGAACTGCTAGCCGCGCTCGAGAAGTGCGACGCCGAGGAACTCAACACGCTCCGTGTAAAGAACGAGAACCAGGCTCTCTCGATGAGCAAGGCAGTCCAGGAAATGGAAGTTTCCACGCTCGGCGCGGAGGGCGCGACTCTCGAAGCTGAAAAGACGGCGAAGGAGGCCGTCGCCGTCCAGAAGCTGGCGCTTCACAAGGAAAGCTCGCGGGAAAGAAAATATCGTAAGCTGATGAAGAAGGTGGCGCAGGTCCAGGAGACCGTTGAGAAGATGCGAAAAACCGCATCGGCCCTTTACAAAATACCGGACTTCAAGTACGGTGCCGTGGCCAATGCGTTCGGCGGCCCGCGCTTTGACATGGAATCGCTGGGAGGGACCAAACTCGCGGAGAACCTGGTGAGCGCCGCGGAGAGCTACGCCTCTAGGTTTGCGCAGCGGCAGCTGGACGCCGCCAAGGTCAAGCTGCAGGGGGAACTGGACCGTCGCGCTAAGGAATGGCTCATCGGCGACACCGAGTATGCCGACGCCATCGTGGAAGTGGAAAAGAAACAAGTAGTGAACGAAATCAAGGTCGGCCAGGCGCAGAAGCGCCACGCCGATTTAGAAAAACAGATCACCCGTTCCGAGGAGTTTTACAACACCATGAGCCAAAAGTTCACGGGCAGGCAGATGTACGTCTGGCTCGCGGGCGAGATTGGCAAAACCTACAAGGAAATGTTCAACCTTGCCGTGAAAGTCGGACAGATGGCGGAACGGTGCTATAATTTTGAAATTAGTGGAGCGCCAACGACTGTCTTTACTCAAATCACGGGCAATTATTGGAACGGCATGTATAAAGGGCTGATAGCTTGCGACAAGCTGATCACAGCTCTGCACGCCATGGAGGTCAGCTATTTGGAGAACGACAAACAGAGGATGACAATTACTCGGCCGATAAGCATTGATGAATTAGGAGCGGGTCTGTTGGATGAATTGAAAACGAGAAAAACTTCAAAGCCATATTACAGTTGTAATTTTATTTTGTTAGACAGCTTTTTTGACAATGATTTTGATGGACACACAGATAGGCGCCTTGTTGATGTTCGAATTGAAGTCAAAGGACCTGATGTTGCTTATCTAAATGCGGAGCTATGTCTTTCGTCTTCTTTTAATAGTAAGACATACGCAACTAGTTCTGCAATGCAAATAGAAGGAAAGCTCGTATTTGAATTTAATTCGGATGTATATAATACTTTCGAATTTGAAAAGATAAACCAAGCTTATTTTAGACTTTCTTTATCTGGGCCAGAAGGCTTTGCGGCGAAGATAACAGATGTCATTCTTTATGTCAGTTATACTGCAATAAAGGGGGTATAATATGCGGTTAATCCATCTCATATTTTTAACAAGTTTTCTAATTCTCTCATGTAGCGATTCTTCAACAAACCCCAATGAAACGGAATGGTCCTCATCTGCCTCGGCTTCGAGTTCATCCGTAGTTGCGCCGAGTTCATCGTCTGTCTCGGCTTCGAGTTCATCCGTAGTTGCGCCGAGTTCATCGTCTGTCTCGGCTTCGAGTTCATCCGCCGTTGTTCCAAGTTCATCGTCTGCCTCGGCTTTGAGTTCATCCGTAGTTGCGCCGAGTTCATCGTCTGTCTCGGCTTCGAGTTCATCTGCCGTTGTTCCAAGTTCATCGTCTGCCTCGGCTTTGAGTTCATCCGTAGTTGCGCCGAGTTCATCGTCTGTCTCGGCTTCGAGTTCATCCGCCGTTGTTCCAAGTTCGTCTAGTGAAAACAGTATCTACAATGAAAGTGATAATACTCTGACCGATTTACGTGATAATAAGGTTTATAGGACGGTTAAAATTGGCGATCAAATTTGGATGGCGGAGAATTTAAATTATTATGACGAAAATAATAAAAATTTGATTTTAAGTTGTTGTCATGAAAATTCTCAGGATTCGTGTTCTAAATATGGCCGAATATATTCATGGTCTGCGGCAATGAATATTGATTCCTCGTATAATAAAAAGTCTATTGTGGGTTTGAATTTTTCAGATCAAGGGGTATGCCCTGATGGATGGCACGTTCCTTCACATGATGATTTCGCCCTCCTGTTGAAAAATACAGACGCTCATTTAACTGAAAATGATAACTTGTTCGGATTTAATGCAATAAATGCTCCTCTTTATTTTTCTTTCGGTCAGACGACGTTATCCAGATCTCTGGAAATCCGTTTTTGGACTTCAACGGAAACTAGTTATGAATATACAGCCGCCCATGTGCTTAGATTGGCAGGTGATGAGGGTTACTACTATACAGAGGGCTTAGTAAAATCATACGGACAAGCCATACGTTGCATAAAGGATTAAAATGGACGC